>WNFJ01174934.1_pt1 | contig 12259 bp, 10 predicted proteins | sample 5400461 | NCBI WGS metagenome assembly WNFJ01 (sample SAMN13153349, study PRJNA577476) | soil metagenome | isolation source: 115 cm saprolite on Douglas fir-dominated hillslope | place: USA:California | collected 2013-09-17
CGCGCGAGCACGTGCTCGTCGCGGCGGGCGTGCCGCTCGCCGCGACCGTGCTGAAGGTCGCCCACCACGGCTCGCGCACCTCGACCAGCGCGGCCTTCCTGCGCGCCGTCCGCCCCGCGGTGGCGGTCATCTCGGTGGGCGCGCGGAACCCGTACGGCCATCCCGACGCGGGCGTGCTGGCCCGCCTGGCCGAGGCGGGAGCCCGGATCTATCGCACCGACGCGGACGGCGCGGTGAGCTTCGAGACCGACGGCCGCGTGCTCACCGTCACCCGCTGGGCGGCGCGCGCGACCGAGCGCCTGTGCCTCGACCCGGAGGCGATTTGCTAGAATCGAGCGCCATGGCCCCGGTGAACGAGCACTACCTGAAGCTCACGGCGAGCTACCTCTTTTCCGAGATCGCGCGCCGTGTGAAGGCCTTCCAGGCGGCGCACCCCGACGCGAAGCTCATCCGCCTGGGCATCGGCGACATCACCGATCCCCTGCCGCCCGCGGTCATCCGGGCGCTCCACGCCGCGGTGGACGAGATGGCGCGGGCCGAGTCCTTCCGCGGGTACGGCCCGGAGACGGGCTACGAGTTCCTGACCGAGTTGATCGCCAAGCACGACTACGGTGAGCGCGGCGTGCGCGTCGAGCTCGACGAGATCTTCGTGAGCGAGGGCGGCAAGAGCGACAGCGCCAACATCCAGGAGATCTTCGCCGGTGGCTGCGCGATCGCGGTGACCGATCCCGTGTATCCCGTCTACCTCGACAGCAACGTGATGGCGGGGCGCACGGGCCCCGCCGGCCCGGGCGGGCACTACGAGCGGGTCGTCTACCTGCCCTGCACCGCCGAGAACAACTTCGAGCCCGCGCTGCCCGACCGGCCGGTGGACCTCGTCTACCTCTGCTTCCCGAACAACCCCACCGGCGCCGTGCTCACGCGGCCGGTCCTCGCGCGCTGGGTGGACTGGGCGCGCCGCCAGCGCGCGGTGCTCCTCTACGACGCCGCGTACGAGGCCTACGTCCGCGACCCGGACATCCCGCGCTCGATCTACGAGGTCGAGGGCGCGCGCGAGGTGGCGATCGAGTTCCGCAGCTTCTCGAAGACCGCGGGCTTCACCGGCACGCGCTGCGCCTTCACCGTCGTCCCCAAGGAGCTCCAGGGCACGGACGCCGCGGGCAAGCCCGTGAGCCTCAACGCGCTCTGGTTCCGGCGGCAGTCCACGAAGTTCAACGGGGTCGCCTACATCATCCAGCGCGCCGCCGCCGCGGTCTACACCGACGAGGGTCGGTACCAGGTGCGGGCCGCGATCGACTACCGCATGGAGAACGCCCGCCTCATCCGGCAGGGCCTCGAGGCTGCGGGGCTCCGCGTGTACGGCGCCCGGAACGCGCCCTACATCTGGGTGAAGACGCCGCCCGGGCTCTCGTCGTGGGGCTTCTTCGACAAGCTCCTCCGCGAGGCGCACGTGGTCGGCACGCCGGGCTCGGGCTTCGGGCCGAGCGGGGAGGGCTACTTCCGCCTGACGGCCTTCGGCCGGCGGGCCGAGGCCGAGGAGGCGGTCGAGCGCATCAAGACGCGGGTTGCGCTCTAGCTCGCGCCCGACCTAGGATCGCCGGGTGAAGGCGTTGCGGCCGCTCGTCCTGCTCCTGCTCCTCGCCGGCGCGCTCCCGGCGCCCGCGTACGCCCAGGTGTTCCTCGGCTCGCGCGCCCGCCCGGAGTTCACGATCGGCCCCCTCTTCGTCTCGGCGACCGTGAAGCCGTCGCTCGGTCCCGCGACGGTGAGCGTGTCGTGGAGCCTCGTCCTCCGGCCGAACAAGACCCCGGACGACGTCGCCCAGGACCTCGACCTCCTGTGGCCGGCGGAGCTCACGGGCGGAACGAAGGATCACGCGGATGCGGCGCTCGCCGCCTTCGTCGAGGGCCTGGGCTTCAAGGTGAAGCGCGCCGGGCGCCTCCCCGTGCTCGCACGCAACCGTCTCGACATGGGAACGAACACGCAGGCCCAGCCCGTCGGCGAGGCGTCGTTCGTCACCTTCTTCCGCGAGGGCGCCGGGCTCGACCGCGACCGCGCGTCGACGTACATCCGGATCCCGTGGACGCCGAAGTTCACGAGCCCCGACTGGCTCATGAACCTCCGGTTCGAGGTCCGCGACCTCATCGCGCCGCGACCGGCCACCTGGGCGGAACAGATGTTCTGGGGCCAGCGCTACGAGGCGACGCTCGGATTCGGCGACGTCGGGCAGCTCACCCTCTATCCGATGTACTTCGGCCGGCGCGAGTACGTCGCGCGGCTGGCCCGCGACTTCTCGATGCTCCTCCTCACCTTCGAGGGCGCGGACCACCTGAAGCTCGAAGAGGTCGTGCCGGCGTCGGCGACGCGCCGGCCGAGCCAGGCGCGCGCGGGCACGGAGGTGGTGTCGATCCCGCTGACCGCCTCGGAAGGCATCACGCCGCAGGTGCTGAAGGTGGGCTTCACCTACTTCTCGGGCCGGATCGCGTGGCGGCCGGTTCTCATCTCGATGCTCTTCCTCGGGCTCGGCAACGTCACCGGCCCGCTGGTGGTGGCGCTCCTGCGGCGGCTCGGCCGGGTCGCGCGGGCGCGCGTGCAGGTCGGCCGTCGGACGGCCGCACCGCCCCGGGAGACGGGGACCATCCTCTCGCGCGACGTGCTCGCGGGCCTCCTCCCCGGCGAGACCACCTACGAGGACGTCGTGCGGCGCTGCGGCGCGCACGCCGAGGAGCGCGAGCAGCTCTCGGGGGGCCGGCGCACCCTCGTCTACCGCGGGCAGCGGCTCGTCCCCAACCGGCGGCGGACCTTCGGCTGGTTCGCGACGGTGGGCCACTGGGACGTCGAGCACCACGAGGTGGAGATCGAGCTGGAGGGCGGCCGGGTCCGCGACGTCACCGCGCACGTGCGGCGCACCCGGCTGACGGAGCCTCAGACCGTCTGAGGCGCCGGCGCGGCGCGCGCCGGGCAGGGCGAGCCGGAGTCTACGTCTCGTACGCGCGCTCGTACTGGGCGCGCAGCCGCTCGAGCTCCTCGGGGTCGAGGCGCATGCCGAGCGCGAGCCCCATCTCCCCGAGGATCGTCTTGATCTCGTTCAGCGACTTCTTGCCGAAGTTCTTGGTCTTCAGGAGCTCGGCCTCGCTCTTCTGGACGAGGTCCGCGATCGTGCGGATGTTCGCGGTCTTGAGGCAGTTCGACGCGCGCACCGACAGCTCGAGCTCGTCCACGTTGCGGAAGAGGTTCTCGTTCAGCTCGGTCCGCGGCCCGGCCTCGGCACGCTCCGCGGTCTCCTCCGGCGGCGCGGACTCGGGGAAGCGCTCGAGGAGCGTGAAGTGGTCCTCGAGGATCCGGGAGGCCTCGGCGACCGCGTCCGTCGGCGCCACGCTGCCGTCCGTCCAGACCTCGAGGACGAGCCGCTCGCGGTCGCCCGCGGGCTCGACGTGGAAGTTGACGCGCTCGACCGGCGAGAAGTCGGCATCGAGGAGGATCGCGTTGATCGGCAGCGCCTCGGGCTCGCGCTTCTCGGCGGCCACGTAGCCGCGCCCGCGCTCGACGCAGACCTCCATCTCGAGCACGCCGTCCTTGTCGAGCGTGGCGAGCGGCACGTCCGGCGTGAGGATGTCCACGTCGGCGTCCTTCTCGAAGTCGCTGGCCTTGACCACGCCCGCGCCCTGCGCCTTCAGGCGGAGGATCTTCGGGCGGTTGACGTGCAGCGCGAAGACCACCTTCCGGAGGTTCAGCATGATGTCGAGCGTGTCTTCGGTCACGCCCGGCAGGTGGGAGAACTCGTGGAGCACGTTTTCGATCTTGACCCAGGTGGGGGCAGCGCCGTGGATGGCCGACAGGAGCGCCCGGCGGTACGCGATGCCGATCGTCAGGGCGAAGCCCGACTCGAAGGGCTCGATGCCCAGTTTGCCGTATGTCTTGTCCTGGACAGCCCAGTCGTGCCGCGCGGGAAGCTGAAGCTCCAGCATGAAAACCCCCTGGGAAGTTTGCGGGGCCCCGGCCCCAGGTCTGACAGTATACCAAAGCTTCGGTGATACAGTAGAATCATGCGGTTGCGCGTCGTCGCCCTCGCGCTGGTCGCGGCCGTGTTCGCCGCGGTCTGGCTCGGCTGGCAGGTGCTCACCCCCGCCCCCGCGCTGGCGGACGGCGGGCGCCTCGTGCAGGTCCCGGCCCACGCCGGAATCCTCTCGATCGCGACGACCCTCTGGCGGGGCGACGTGATCCGGAGCCCGAGCGGGTTCGTCCTCCTGAGCCTCGCGCGCGGCAGCTCGCGGCGGCTCCAGGCCGGCGAGTACGAGATCGAGCGCGGGGCGACGACGCTCGACGTCCTGCGGCTCCTCGAGAACGGGCGGATCAAGCTGCACCCGGTGCTGCACCCCGAGGGCGCGAGCGTCGCCGAGCTGGCAAGAGCGCTCGACGCCGCACAGCTCGCGCGCGCGGCCGACGTCGTCCGCCTGGCCCGCGATCCCGCGTTCCTCCGGACGCTCGGCGTCGACGCGCCGAGCCTCGAGGGCTACCTCTTCCCCGACACCTATCAGTTCGTGCGCGGCATGACGGCGGAGGAGATGCTGACGCGCATGGTCCAGCGCATGCGCGGCAAGCTCGACCCCGACCTCGTCGCGCGCGCCCGCGCGCGCGGGCTCGGCGTCCACCAGCTCCTCACGCTCGCCTCGATCATCGAGCGCGAGGCCGTGGTGCGCGACGAGATGCGACTCATCTCGGCGGTGTTCTGGAACCGCCTCAAGCTCGACATGCCGCTCCAGGCGGACCCGACGGTGCAGTACGCGGTCGGCAAGGAGCGGCGCGCCCTCACGCGCGCCGACCTCGCGACGGACAGCCCGTACAACACCTACCGGCGCACCGGGCTCCCGCCCGGGCCGATCGCGAGCCCGGGACTCCCCGCGATCCGGGCCGCGCTCGATCCCGCGCCCGTGAAGTACCTCTACTTCGTCGCGATGAACGACCGGCGGCACTACTTCTCGACCACGGTCGCGCAGCACAACGCCGCCGTCGCCCGGTACCGGCTCGCTCACGATCGCTGAACCGTGATATAACCCGCGACATGCCGCGCTCGTCCGCGCTCGACCGGGTGCTCCGCGAGACCGACGCCCGCGAGCCGGAGCCGCTCGTCCACCGCGTCCTCCGCGGCCCGGCGCGCCGCGTCTTCGAGCGCATCTTCGACTTCGCGGTCGACGGCCTCGAGCACCTGCCGTCCGCCGGGCCGTACATCGTCGCGGCGAACCACCACAACTACCTGGACGGCGTGGTGCTGCAGCTCGCGACCCCGCGCCCGATCGCGTTCATCGTGATGCCGCGCGTGTGGCGCGCGACGCCGCTCCACCCGTTCTTCCACCGCCACATCGGCTCGATCCCGATCAACCTCGAGCGGCCCGACGTCGGCGCGCTCCGCAGGGCGCTCGGCCGGCTCGCCGCGGGCGGCGTGGTCGGCATCTTCCCCGAGGGGCCGTTCAGCGTCCGGGGCCGGCTCGAGCGCGGGCTGCCCGGCGTGGCGCTGCTCGCGCTGCGCTCGGGCGTGCCGGTCGTTCCCGCCGGGATCGCGGGCACGTTCGAGGCGCTCGTCGGGCGCGCGTGCCACATCCCGCGGCCGAGCCGGCTGGCGGTGCGCTTCGGCGCGCCCCGCCGGTTCACGGCGGACGGCGGCGACGGGCGGCGGTCCGCGCGCGAGCGCGTAACCCGGCGGATCATGGACGACATCGCGGCGCTCCTTCGGTGAAGCGCCGCGCACGCGGCCGCGCGCCGCGCGGCGCCCCGCCGGCGGGCCGGGTGGCGGGCAAGCTCTGGGGCGGCCGCTTCACCGAGCGCGCCGATCCGAGCGCCGAGCGCTTCACCGGCTCGCTCGCCTTCGACCGGCGGCTCTGGGCCCAGGACATCGCCGGCAGCGTCGCCTGGGCGAAGGCGCTCGCCCGCGCGGGCCTCCTCACCGCGGCGGAGCACGACGCGATCGCGAGGGGCCTGGCGGGGGTGCGCGCCGAGCTCGAGAGCGGGACCTTCCTCTTCCGCCCCGAGCTCGAGGACATCCACACGAACGTCGAGCGCCGGCTTCAGGAGCTCTGCGGCGAGGTCGGCGGCAAGCTCCACACGGGCCGCTCGCGCAACGACCAGGTCGCCGTCGACGAGCGCCTCTACCTCAAGGACGTCCTCGCGCGCCTCGGCGACGGGCTCCGGCACGTCCAGGAGGCCCTCCTCGCGCGCGCCGCCGAGACGGTGGACGCGCCCATGCCCGGGTACACGCACCTCCAGCGCGCCCAGCCGGTCGTGCTCGCGCACCATCTGCTGGCTTACGTCTTCATGCTCCAGCGCGACCGGGAGCGCTTCAGGGACGCCGGCGCGCGCGCGGACGTCCTGCCGCTCGGCGCCGCCGCGCTCGCCGGCACGCCGTTCCCGATCGACCGCGAGGCGCTCGCGAGGGATCTGGGCTTCGCCGCGGTGTCGCCCAACAGCCTCGACGCCGTGAGCGACCGCGACTACGTCCTCGAGTTCCTCGCCGCCGCCGCGATCACGGGCATGCACCTGTCCCGGCTCGCCGCCGACCTGACGCTCTGGGCGACGGCGGAGTTCGGCTTCGTCGAGTTCGCGGACGCCTTCGCGACCGGCTCGTCCATCATGCCGCAGAAGAAGAACCCCGACGTCGCGGAGCTGATCCGGGGCAAGAGCGGCCGGCTCTACGGGAACCTCGTCGCGGTCCTGACGGCGCTGAAGGGCCTCCCGCTCGCCTACAACTCCGACATGCAGGAGGACAAGGAGCCCCTCTTCGACTCGGTGGACACGCTCGAGGCGATCGTGGCGGTCCTGCCGCCCATGCTGGCGTCGCTCACCTTCCGCGTGGACCGGATGCGCCGCGCCGCGGGCGAGGACTTCGCGACCGCGACCGACCTGGCCGACTACCTCGTGCGGAAGGGCCTGCCCTTCCGCCAGGCGCACGCGCTCGTCGGGCGGATCGTGCGCCACGCGCTCGACGAGTCGAAGACGCTCGAGGACCTCACGCTCGCCGAGCTGCGCCGCTTCTCGCCGCTGATCGACGGCGACGTCAAGGACGCGATCACGGTGGAGGCGTCGCTCCGCGCCCGGGCGGTCACCGGCGGGACGGCGCCGGCCGCGGTGCGCCGCGCCCTCCAGCTCGCGCGCGCGCTCGTCGCGCGCGCATGACCGCGCGTCGCGCGCTTCCGCTCGTCGCCCTCGCGGCGCTCACCCTCGTCGGGTGCGGCAAGAAGGGGCCGCCCGTCGCGCCCGAGCAGCGCGTGCCCGCGGCCGTGGCGGACCTCGCCGCGGTCGTCCGCGAATCGGCCGTCGAGCTCGCCTGGACCAACCCGACGCGCCGCGCCGACCGCACGCTGCTCCGCGACCTCACGCTCGCGCGCGTCTACCGACGCGAGGACGACGGGCGCGGCGCGCCCGCCGCCCCGCCGCTCTCGGACGGCGCGCTGAGGGGCTTCGCCGAGCTCGCCACGATCCGGCTCGCGGCGCCCGAACCCGCGACGCTGCAGGGCAACCGTATCGTGTTCACCGACCGCGAGAGGCTCGTCCTCGGCCGGCGCTACGCCTACGTCGTCGTGACCGCCGATTCGCTCGGCCGGGTCGGCCCGCCGTCGCGCCAGGTCTCGGTCGCCTTCCTCGCCGCGCCCGAGGCGCCCGCGGCCGTGGCGGCCCGGCCGGGCGAGCGCGAGGCGCGCCTCGGCTGGCGGCCGCCCGAGCGCCTGAGCGACGGCAGCGCCGTCCCCGGCCCGCTCGCGTACGAGGTGCTGCGGGCGCCGGCCCCCGACGCGCCCCTGGGCGCCGCGGGGCGCACGGCCGAGGGGACGCTCGCGTTCACCGACCGCGACCTCGAGAACGACCGGACCTACTACTACGCGGTGCGCGCGGTGCGGACCGAGGCCGGCACCACGGTCCTCGGCGCGCTCTCGCCGCGCGTCGCCGTGACGCCGCGGAAGGTAACGCCGCCCGCGCCGCCTGCGGACCTCGTCGCGATCGCCTCCGAGGGCGCCGTGCGCCTCTCGTGGAGGGCGAGCCCGACGACCGACGTGAGCGGCTACGTGGTGTACCGCGCGCCCGTGGGCGGGGCGTTCGTCCGCATCGGCGTGACCCAGGCGCCGGCCGCCACGTTCATCGACCGCGACGTGCCGCGCGGCGCCTGGCGCTACGCCGTCACGGCGGAGGACTCGGCCGCGATCCGCAACGAGAGCCGGCGCTCGAACGAGGCGACGGTCACCGTACCTTGACTTCACCCCGGCCGGGTGCTACGAAGAACCTTTACATGGATCCATTCGCCTACCGGCACTCCGAGCTCTGCTGCGAGCGCGTGTCGCTGCGCGCGCTGGCCGCCGAGGTCGGCACGCCCGCGTACGTCTACTCGAAGGCGGCGCTGCTCGAGGGCTACCGGGCGTACGATCGCGCGTTCGCCGAGGTGCCGCACGTCGTCTGCTACTCGGTCAAGGCGAACTCGAACCTCGGCGTCCTCGGGGTCCTCGCCCGGGCGGGGGCCGGCGCCGACATCGTGTCGGGCGGCGAGCTGTTCCGCGCGCTCCGCGCCGGCGTCCCCGCGAAGAAGATCGTCTTCTCGAGCGTCGGCAAGACGCGCGACGAGATGCGCGCGGCCCTCGAGGCCGGCATCCTCCTGTTCAACGTCGAGTCGCTCTCCGAGCTGCGAAAGCTCGACGCGGTCGCCCGCGAGCTCGGCGTTCGCGCGCCGGTCGCCCTCCGCGTGAACCCCGACGTGGACCCGCAGACCCACCCGTACATCGCGACGGGGCTCCGCGCCTCCAAGTTCGGCATCCCGCACGCCCAGGCGCTCGAGGCGTACGCGGAGGCCGCGGGCCTCAAGGGCGTCGAGGTCGTCGGCGTGGACATGCACATCGGCTCGCAGCTCACCAAGGTCGCGCCCTTCGCCGACGCCGTGGCGCGGATCGCCGCGCTCGTGAAGACGCTCCGCGAGCGCTCGATCGAGGTCCGCCTGGTCGACGTCGGCGGCGGCCTCGGGATTCGCTACCGCGCCGAGACGCCGCCCAGTCACGCCGAGTATGCGACGGTGCTCTTGCCGCCCCTCCGGGAGCTCGGCGTCACCGTCCTGCTCGAGCCGGGCCGCTCGATCGTCGGCAACGCCGGCGTGCTCGTCGCGCGCGTCGTCGACCGCAAGGACACGGGCGAAAAGAAGTTCGTCGTCATCGACGCCGCCATGAACGACCTCATCCGGCCGGCGCTCTACGACTCCTATCACGAGATCCAGCCGGTCAACGAGGCGCGTCTCGGCGATCCCGCGGAGAAGGTGGACGTGGTCGGCCCCGTGTGCGAGTCGGGCGACTTCCTGGCGAAGGACCGCGACCTCGCGCGGACCGAGGAGGGCGACCTCCTGGCGGTCATGAGCGCCGGCGCCTACGGCTTCGCGATGGCGTCCAACTACAACACGCGGCCGCGCGCCGTCGAGGTTCTGGTCGACGGCGACCGTTACACGATCGTGCGCCGCCGGGAGACCTACGAGGACCTGGTGGCGGGGGAGACGATCCCATGAGTGCGAGATTCCGGGGTTCGTTCGTCGCGATGGTCACGCCCTTCCGGAACGGCAAGGTCGACGAGGCGAAGGTGCGCGAGCTGGTCGAGCTCCACGCGAGCCACGGGACCGACGGGCTCATCCCCTGCGGCACCACCGGCGAGTCGCCGACGCTCTCCCACGACGAGCACAAGCGGGTCGTCGAGGTGGTGCTCGAGGCGGCGCGCGGGCGGCTCCCGGTGATCGCCGGGACCGGTTCCAACTCGACCGCGGAGGCGATCGACCTGACGAAGCACGCCGAGCGCGCGGGCGCCGCGGGCGCGCTGGTCGTCAACCCCTACTACAACAAGCCCACGCAGGAGGGGCTCTACCGTCACTTCCGCGCCGTCGCCGAGTCGGTCGCGATCCCGATCCTCGTCTACAACATCCAGAGCCGGACGGCCGTCAACGTCGAGACGGGGACCCTGGAGCGCCTGGTCCGCGACGTGCGGAACGTCGCCGGGGTGAAGGAGGCCTCGGGCTCGCTCGACCAGATGAGCCAGGTGATCGCCGCGTGCGGCCCCGACTTCGCGGTGCTCTCCGGCGACGACAACATCACGCTGCCGCTCCTCGCGATCGGCGGGCACGGCGTCGTCTCCGTGATCGCGAACATCCTGCCGCGCGAGACCGCGGAGATGGTGCACGCCGCGCTCGACGGTGACTGGAAGCGCGCGCGCGAGCTCCACTACAAGCTGTTCCCGCTGGCGCGGGCCGCGTTCCTCGAGACCAACCCCATCCCGATCAAAGAGGCCATGGCCATGGCCGGGATGCTCGAGCCGGAGTTCCGGCTGCCGATGTGCCGGATGGGCGAGGCCAACCGCGAGAAGCTCCGCGCCGTCCTCACGCAGTACGCGCTGATCAAGTAGCGGTCACCGTATGCCCATCGATGTCGTCGTGGCCGGCGCGGCCGGCCGCATGGGCAGCCGCATCGTCGCGTGCCTCCGCGAGGTCCCCGAGCTGCGCCTGGTCGCGGCGCTCGAGGCGCCGGGACACCGGGCGCTCGGCAGCGACGCGGGCGAGGTCGCCGGCGTGGGCCGCCTGGGCGTCGCCGTCGGCGCCGACCCCGGCGTCGCGATCGCACGCGACCGCGTGCTCGTCGAGTTCTCGGTGCCGGAGGCGTCGGTCGAGCACCTGCGCGCCGTCGCCCGCGCGGGCGCGCGGGCCGTGATCGGCACGACCGGCTTTTCCCCCGACCACAACCGGGAGATCGCCGACCTGGCGAAGCACGCGGCGATCCTCGTCGCGCCGAGCATGTCGGTCGCCGTCAACGTCGCCTTCTCGCTCCTGGCGACGATGGCGAAGGCGCTCGGCGACGACTACGACGTCGAGATCACCGAGACCCACCATCGCTTCAAGAAGGACGCGCCGAGCGGCACCGCGCTGCGGATGGCCGAGGTGGTCGCCGAGGCGCTCGGCCGCGACCTCGGCACGGCCGCCGTCTACGGCCGGCAGGGGCTCACGGGCGAGCGCACGCGCAAGGAGATCGGCATCCTCTCGCTCCGCTCTGGCGACGTCGCCGGCGAGCACACCGTCTCGTTCGGCGCGCTCGGGGAGCGGCTCGAGCTGACACACAAAGCCCACAGCCGCGACGTCTACGCGCGCGGCGCCCTCCGGGCCGTCCGCTGGGTGGCCGCGCGACCCCCCGGGCTCTACTCGATGCAGCACGTCCTCGGCCTCGCCTGAGCGGGCGCCGTCATGCAGATCGTGCGCTTCAAGGCGGGCGGCAAGACGCGTTACGGCGCGCTCGAGGGCGGGGCGGTCGTCGAGTACACGGGCACGCCGTTCGCCCTCTTTCGCCGCGGGCGCCGCCGCTACCCGCTCACGCAGACGGTCCTGCTCGCGCCCGTGGTGCCGTCGAAGATCGTCGCGGTCGGTCTCAACTACCGCGACCACGCCAAGGAGATGCACCTTCCCCTTCCCGACGAGCCGCGGATCTTCCTGAAGCCGACGACCGCGATCGTCGGGCCCGACGACCCGATCGTCTACCCGCCGCAGAGCCGGCGCGTGGACCACGAGGCGGAGCTCGCGGTCGTCATGAAGCGCCGGTGCCGCAACGTGCCGGCCGAGCGCGCCCGCGAGTACGTGCTCGGCTACACCTGCCTCAACGACGTGACGGCGCGGGACCTCCAGCAGCGGGACGGCATGCCTTCGCGGGCCAAGGCCTTCGACACCTTCTGCCCGATCGGACCGTGCATCGCGACCGACATCGACCCGAACGCGGTGACGATCGAGGCGTGGGTCAACGGCGGGCTCCGGCAGTCGTCGAGCACGAAGGAGCTGATCTTCCCCGTCGAGGAGATCGTCGCGCGCGTCTCGGAGGTGATGACCCTCCTGCCGGGCGACGTGATCGCCACCGGCACGCCGCCGGGCGTGGGGCCGCTCGAGCCCGGCGACCGCGTCGAGGTCCGGATCGAGGGCATCGGGAGCCTCCGGAACACCGTCGTGAAGTGGTGATGCGCGACCGGCTCCTGCTCGAGGACGTCCGCTTCTACGGCCAGCACGGGCTCACGCGGGCGGAGCGGGCGGTGGGCGCGTGGTTCTCGGTTGACGCCGAGCTCGCCCTCGACCTCGAGCCGGCCGCCGTCTCCGACGACCTCGCCGCCGCGGTGGACTACGGCGCGGTCGCCCGCCGGCTCGTCGAGATCGGGACGAGCCAGCGCGTGAACCTCATCGAGCGGCTCGCCGGGCTCATGGCCGAGGCGCTGCTGAAGGAGTTCCCC
>WNFJ01122698.1_pt2 | contig 12257 bp, 14 predicted proteins | sample 5400461 | NCBI WGS metagenome assembly WNFJ01 (sample SAMN13153349, study PRJNA577476) | soil metagenome | isolation source: 115 cm saprolite on Douglas fir-dominated hillslope | place: USA:California | collected 2013-09-17
ACGCGCGAGAACCGCGGCGTCTTATGCGGCATGGTGTTTTTCGCCGTCAACATGGCGTTGCTGCTCGCTGCGGGAATTAACCTGACGGTACAAATGATGTTCACGCCGGCCCAAGCCAGCTCGGTCGGATGGCGCATCGGTTTTCTGCTGGGTGGCGTTATCGGGTTGCTCAGTTTCGTTCTGCGCCGTAGCCTGGTGGAGACGAACGAGTATGCGCAAACCGTCGGTGCGCGGCATAGGGAGCCGCTCGCCGTGTTGTTTCGCGGGCATCTCAAGCCCCTTGCAACAGGCATTGCGGCGACGGTACTGGTGGGAGCGTCCAATGGCCTGTTCGTCGCGCACATGCCCACTTATCTCCGGCAGCTTCGCTACGACCCGCAGCGGATCGCGATGGCTCAGACCCTGTACGTGATCGTTGTCTCGGCGTGCATCCTGGTCACGGCGCGTATGGGCGACCTGCTGCCACGACGTTATGTCTTTCGACTGGGCGCCGTGTTGTCGGCGCTGTTCGGCCCCGTTTTCTACGTGACAGCCGCCCGTCATCAGGCCAGCCTGCCCGTGTTGTTCGTGATGGCAGGCATTGTCGCTTCGTTCGCCAATGGAACCTTCGCCTGTGCGATCGCCGAGCTGTTTCCGGTCGGCGTGCGTTTCAGCGGCGTGGGCACCGCGATGAACCTTGGCCTGGCTGCATCGATGGGAACGGCTCCCCTGATCGCCAGCGTTCTAGTTGCCCGAAGCCATTGGCCCCCGGCGCCCGCATTGTTCATGGTGCTGTGCGCGACCCTTGCGTTCATGGCGTCTTTCGGAATGAAAGAGACAAGAGGAGACGTTGGCGCTTTGTAAAGCACACACAAGAATCGATCTCGCTGGAGGGCACATGAAGACACACGAACCCATCACGATCGGAAACGTAGAGCTCGACATCGAGCGCTACGAACTGCGCCGTGCGGGCCAGCACATTCGTCTTGAACGCTTGCCGATGGAGTTGCTGATTTTCATGGTGTCCCGTGGCGGCGAACTCGTGACGCGCGCCGACATTGTCAGGACGCTATGGCGCGGCAACGCTTTCCGGGACACAGACAACAGTATTAATACGGCGATCCGGAAGATCCGGATCGCGCTTGGCGAAAATCCCGACGACCCGAAGTATCTGCTTACTATCAAGGGCAAGGGGTATCGTCTCGATGGCGTGCGAACGTCGTCCGCGGAACCGCTGACCGCCGCGCCGGCCGCCGTTCGCGTGCTGGTCCTGCCCTTTGAAAACAAGAGCTGCGATCCGACCCAGGACGGCTTCTGCGATGCGCTCGCAGACGAGACCTCCGCCAACATCGGCATGCTGCATCCCGAGCAGATCTACGTCATCGGCGGAGATGGCGCACGAGCTGGCTGTCGACTATGTCCTGGAAGGTTCGATCACGCGGGAGGGCGGGCGGGTTCGCATCCTGGCGCAGTTGATTCGCTGTACCGACCAGGCGCAAATCTGGTGCCGCGCCTATGAGCCGGTGGCACAGGGCGCGCTGGATAGTCAGAAAGAGGTTGGCACTGCTCTGGCCCGTGAAGTGTCGCCGACGCTCGCTGAACAGCAGCGGCATATGCTGGCAAGACGGCTTCCCATCGATCCGGCGGCACACGACGCGTATCTGCGCGGCCGGTATTACTGGACCCGTCGCGTTCATTTCCATGCGGGGTTTGCCGCCCACCATGCACTGAGCGGCGAGGACTTCGCCCGCGCGCTCGGCTACTTCGAGACCGCCATCGAGCGTGATCCGTCCTACGCGCTGGGTTATGTCGGCTTGTCGAATATTTATGGATCAACCGCGACGCACGGCCTTTTTGCACCGTCGCAAGGTTATCCGAAGGCGCGGGAAACCGCACTTCGCGCATTGGAACTGGACCCGGACCTGCCTGAAGCCCATCAGGCACTGGCCGGCGTGCACTATTTCTATGACTGGGACTGGCGCCGGGCAGAGGCCGAATTTCTTGAAGCGCTGCGTCTGAATCCCAACCACGCGGAAACCAGCCGCCTCTACGCGAGACTGTTGCTGGTGCTTGGACGAGAGGCGGAAGGACACGCGCAGTTCGAGCGTGCCGAGCGCTTCGATCCGCTCGCCTTTGAAGGCTCACGGATATACGGCATGGTGCAATCGGGCCGGTACCAGGAGGTCATCAGGGAGTTCCTCGCCGACGGGAATGGCAACCGGTCGTCGCTGATCTATCAGGTGCTGTCGATCGCGTTCGAAGTGCAGGGCATGTACAAGGAGGCGGTCGAGGCGACCGTCGATGCGTTGACGCGCTGTAACGAATTCGCTCGAGCGGAGATGATCCGGACCGTGTGGGAAGAGGGCGGTTACGACGCGCTCCTGCAATGGTTCTTGCAGGATTTGCTGGCGCGGCGGCAGAGGGGTTATGTATCGCCGCTGCTGTTTGCGGAGATCTACGCCCGGCTGGGGAAGCAGGACGAGATGTTTCATTGGCTTGACGCAGCGCTTGCCGAACGCTCGTCTCGCCTGTGCGAACTTCGTACGAATGCGTGGTTTGATCGATACCGGTCAACCGGGCGGTTTCGCAACATCGAAAAAAGGATTGGCTATTGAGGGGTGCCGGAAGCGTTGGAGAAAGATGCGCCGTTGATGGATTCCCGGCACGCTGAGCGCCTGGCAGAACTCAGCGTGCCGGCTCGCCCCCGTTGTGCGGAATACAAGCACCTGACCAGGTCACTGACCGTGATAAAGCTCTTGCAACCGGGCTTGTTCTCCGGATTTCTGCGAACGGAGGAGGTCTTGATAGACCTGTTGCCGGGTAATTCCCTTCGGTGCTCCTGCATCGCTTCTGGACATATCCGTCACGCCGCCGACGTCCTGAGCCGGCTGCGCGGTTTCCATGGTTGCAGCCTGTTCTTGCGCCCATGCGTGTCCAACGACGAGGGTGGCTGCGCATGCCACCACGATTCTAAGCGTCTTCATGTCGAGTTCTCCACAAAAGAAGGTCGGACACGGTCAGCAGATCGCTGGCCGAAAAAGGCGATACCGAACGGTTCAACGCTTGTGCGGTGCGCAGTCCGGATCGCATCCGCCCATGTTGCGACGCGGTTTTATGGAACTCCATCGACGCAAGATGAAGAAATCGTTAACGTGCTGAGCGTACCGACGCAAAGTGAGTCGGACGTGATGTAAAAGAGTTAGGGACGCTAACGATATGCGCACGGTCTGCGCAGCCAGGACTTAGCACGATGCCGCCAACGGCGGCATGAAATCGAGCCGTGAACCAATGAGCGAGGACGGCTCTATGGGTGAACGTGGTCGAGCGCGAACGTCCTCGCTTTTTCTACGCGATAAAAGGTCGAACCGCTCACGTCTGCAAGCGGTTCGAACCCCTTTTACCGATAACCGTCAGATCGCCTCGCCCGTTGCCGACCTGTCCTCGGCGTGCGTCGCACGATCCTCGGTGCCGTGACGCAGCCGCATGCTGCATAACGCTGCAATAAACAGGGCGCCCGCGAGGATCACCAGGCCGTTCATGGGGTTGCCGATCGATTGCTCGATCAGTCCCATGACCGTGGGCCCCACGAAGCCGCCCAGCAGGCCGCATGAGTTGACCAGCGCGAGGCCGCCCGCCAGCGCCGGGCCGTTAAAACGCGACGATGGAAACATGAAGATGATGGACTGGACAACAAAGAACATGAACGCCGATACGCACACGCCGAGCAGGCCGATGACCGGCGTCGAATATGCGGCGATCACAAGGCCTGCTGCCATCACGTTCAAGCCGCCGGTCAGGAGCTGCCGGCTGCGCGACGACGTGTTCGCAAAACGCGGCAGCGTCGCGGCGCCGATTGCGGCAGCGATCCACGGCGTGGCCGTCAGCACGCCGATAGCAAAGGGCGAAAAATGCCCCGACGCACCGATGATCCCCGGCAGGAAGAAGATGGTCGTGTAGATGGTGAGCTGATGGCAGAAGTACACGAAGATCGCGAGCCAGACTTGTTTGTCGCCGATCAAGCTGCGCAGCGAGTGGCTGCCACGGCCGCCGCTTGCCTGGCTCTCGCGCTCGGTATTGAGGCGGCGTTCGAGCCCTTCAGCCTGTTCCTTCGACAACCACCGCGCCGACGCAGGTCCATCCGGCAGCACCTTCCACACCACGAATGCCAGCAGCACGGCGGGCAGCCCTTCGATAACAAACAGCCACTGCCAGCCGTGCCACCCGAGCAGGCCGTCGAGTTCGAGCAACGCTCCGCCGAGCGGTCCGCCGAGGATGTTGGCGAAACACACGCCGAGCAGGAAATAGCCGGTGGCGCGCGCCCGTTCCTCGCGATTGAACCAGTAGGTGAGGTACAGCATCATGCCGGGAAACAAGCCGGCCTCGGCGGCGCCGAGCAGCAGGCGCAACGCGTAAAACGACGTCTCGCCGCGCACGAACGCCATGGCGATGGAGAGCAGACCCCAGGTGATCATGATCCGCGCGATCCATAGACGGGCGCCGACCCTGTGCATGATCAGGTTGCTCGGAATTTCGAAGAGCGCGTACGACAGAAAGAACAAACCTGCGCCGAGCCCATAGGCCGCAGCGGACAGGCCCAGATCCACGCCCATCGAATGTTTGGCGAGCGCGATATTCGTGCGATCGAGAAAGCTGATCACATAGACGATAACCAGCAAGGGCATCAGCTTGCGAATCATCAACTGCGTGACGGCCGCGTGCGCGAGCGGCGTTGCGGCCTGCGGTTTTGCTTGAGGTCTTGACATGGAAAACTCCGATCAGGATCGACGGAACGCCAGGCGTCCGGGGAACAAGCGTTGAGCGCCTGGCGTGCATCTGCATGAGGCATGCACATCTGGACATCGCTGAGGCGGCCGCTTGCCGCTGGTGTTTTTTCCATCGATCCGCATCGTTGTTGTCTCCAATTTGTTTTCTTGTTGTGAAAGGCCGGGGACGCTCGGCTCAGAAGTTCACGTTGTCGCCGCCCTTGAGTCCGAGCATTGCCCGTGCTTCCTGCGGCGTGGCGACCTCGAGCGACAGCCCTTCAATCACCTGCCGGATCTTGCGCACCTGCGCCGAGCTCGATTCAGCCAGCTGGCCGGGCCCGATCCACAGCGAATCCTCCAGTCCCACACGCACGTTCGATCCCTGCGCCACGCCCAGCGTCGCAAGCGGAATCTGATTGCGGCCCGCGCCGAGGATCGACCAGACGTAATCCTTGCCGAACAGGCGATCGGCGGTGCGGCGCATGTGCATCAGGTCTTCAGGATGCGCACCGATACCACCCAGCAAGCCGAACACGCTCTGAATAAAGAACGGCGGTTTGGCGAGCTGGCGCTCGACGAAATGCGCGAGGTTGTAGAGATGCGAAATGTCGTAGCACTCGAACTCGAAGCGCGTGCCGTTCGCGCCGCACGAAGTCAGGATGGTTTCGATGTCCTTGACCGTGTTCTTGAAGACCAGATCGCGGCTGTTGGCGAGATGCTGGCGTTCCCAGTCGTGCTTCAGGTCCTTGAAGCGGTCGAGCATCGGATACAGGCCGAAGTTCATCGAGCCCATGTTCAGCGACGCTAATTCCGGCTTGAAATAATGCGCGGGCTGAAGCCGTTCTTCCACGGTCATGTGCGGACTGCCGCCGCTCGTCAGGTTGATGACGGCGTCGGTGTTGGCCTTGATGCGTGGCAAGAATTCCGAGAATACGGCCGGATCCTGCGTCGGCCGGCCGTCCTTCGGATCGCGAGCGTGCAGATGCAGGATCGCGGCGCCGGCTTCGGCTTCGGCTGCGGCCAACGCGGCATCGCCGATTTCCTGCGGCGTAACCGGAAGGTAAGGTGACATCGAAGGCGTATGGATAGCGCCCGTCGGCGCGCAGGTAATGATGACTTTGCGGGTTGAAGCCAAGATTGTTTCCTTTGCGAATGGGGACAGGTTCGGCGCGTCAGAGCACTTCGACGTTGCCGCACACGGAGATCGACTGGCCGGAGATGCCGCTGCCGCCTGGCGAACACAGGAACACCGCGGTCGCTGCGATTTCTTCTTGCGTCGTCATGCGGCGCAACGAGATTTTTTCCAGATACTTCGCTTCCATCTCCGGGTAGGACAGCCCGAGTTGCTCGGCGCGAGCGGCGATCACCCGCTCCATGCGCGGCCCGCGCACGATGCCCGGCTGGATAGCGTTGACGCGGATGCCTTGCGGTCCCAGTTCGATCGCGAGGCTCTTGGTGAGGCCGGTCAGCGCCCACTTGGTGGCGGAATAGGGCGTGCGGAACGCGTACCCGAGCCGTCCCGCCACCGACGACATCGCGATGATCGAACCCCCATGCGGAGACTTCTTCAGCAACGGCACCGCGAGGCGCGCGAAGTAAAACTGCGCGTTGAGATTGATCGCAACGGTCTGCTCCCACTGCTCCACATCCATCTCATCGATACCGCCGGTCGGGCCCGCAATCCCCGCGTTATTGAGCAGCACGTCAAGGCCGCCGAGCTTGCTTTCCACGTCGGCGAATACGCGGGCGACAGCGGTTCTATCGGCGACGTCGGCGTGCGTGGTGGAAATGCCTTCATTGCCCGGGTCCGCGCGCAAGGCGTCGAGTGCCTGCTGGCTCGCATCGCAGACATGCACGCGCGCGCCCGTTTCGGCGAAGGCCCGCGCGATGACCAGACCGATACCTGAACCACCGCCAGTCACCAATACGCGCAGGCCTGAACTCGGTTGAAGCATGCTTAAAACACTCATCGTTTTTCCTCTGCAGTCATGGTCCGTGCAATGTCAGCCGGTCTGACATCCCACTCAATTAGTGATGCTGATAATTACGCCAGCTACGCCGTGTTCGTATTTTCTCGATGTCCGCGAGCCGGACGCACAGGCTCTCGCGCTGCATTGCTAACAAGATAACTGTGATGTGTGATCACACTTGAGAGCAAGTTTGGTAGAATGTCACGCGGAGGGACTTAGGGAAAACGCTGAATAGCGCAGCATCAGGGCGCGCTTAAAAGCCAGCGGAAGGCGTCTGGCCAAGCGATCCAAGCCGCTTTCGCGCGCCTGATTCGATCGGTTATATTCGTTACGACGTTTAACGTAGCCGCTTGGGAACTGCGTGAGTACAAGAAGATGAAACCGCTTATCCAGTACTGCGCGTGGTGTTTGCTGGCATCGATAGCAAGTCAGTCAGCGCTCGCCGACGACGCCCTCAGCAACCGCGGAAACGATCCGTTTTTCCAGATTTCCAAAGCGATCCCGCAGTGTCCAACGCCTTTAGCACCGTTGGAGACGCAACAGGAGTGGCTGGCGGAAAGCCATTACCGCATCGAACGCGGCAATAGCTGCTGGGTGGAGGGCCGGTGTCGTTTGTCCAATGCATATCGCTACGATGCCGAAATAGCCGAAGCCGTTCAGCGACGGCTCAGCACCATCAATCCCGCCACGCATTGGCGCGAACAATCCTCGTTATGGCTGATGCTGCAGCGTAGGTTTATCTATGTGGAGGGCTGTATATCGCCCGGTTTCGATAAGGATAAATTCCTGTCCGAGTTGGCAAAAACGGCGGATGTCGACCAGGTGATCGACAACATGACCACCGATCCCAAGGCGAATCCTTTACCGTATAAAACGCTCGCGGATCCGCTCAAGGCACCGTAAAACAAAGGGGACAATGGAGATGAAGGTCAAACGAATAGTCGCCAACATTGCAACGCAAGACGTTGCCCGGGCCAAGCGGTTCTATCAGGACGTGCTGGGTCTCGATCTGCTGATGGATCACGGCTGGATCCACACTTACGGTTCTCAGGCGGAAATGAGCGTGCAGATCAGCGTGGCTTCGGAGGGCGGATCCGGCACGCCGGTGCCGGATCTGTCGATTGAGGTCGATGACGTCGATGCCGCATTCGATCGCATGAAGAGCGCGGGTTTCCCGATTGAATACGGACCCGTCGATGAACCCTGGGGTGTCCGACGCTTCTATGTCCGCGATCCGTTCGGCAAGCTCATCAATGTTCTCGCACACGCATGAGCGTGGCGCTCGGCCAATCGAACCCTAATACCCCTGCGGCACATTCGCCTTGTTCCCCGCGAGCGGTGAACCATAACCGCCACTTTGTGTGTTATTCGGCAAGCCGTTGATCAGCTGCGCACGCGGATCGGTGGGGTTCAGGTTCAACTCGCCCGCTTGCTGATTGCCGTGCGTCGGATATTCGCTGCCGAGCGGCGCATTCGGCATCAATCTCGTACTGTTAGCCGCTGCGTACATGTCGTCGTTCGGGCTCAGGCCCCTGCTCATCGTCTGCGCATACGCCGCGTGAGTGGCAAACGACGTGACAAGCACGGCAGCGGACATCGATAAAACGCGTTTCAACTGAATGATGATGGTCATGACTGAACTCCGGAATAGTGAGTTGGGTTTTCGTGTCCTTGTCGTCTTGTCGCGTCAGGCCAGCACGCGTTGTTGTCTGTCAAAAGCTTGTCAAAAGAGCGCGATTGCGCGCACATGGGTGCCGCGTGTCACTTCTTCGCTTTCTTAAGCTTAGCCTCGCGCTTAGGCCGTTCATCAATAATTTTTGTCCGGGTTTTGTTCTTCAGCTTTTTCCATTGCTTGCATTCGTCCTTGGTTCGCAAGCAACCGGTGCACAACCCGGTCTTGCTATCGAATTCGCAAATGTTGATGCAGGGTGACTCCACAGCCATTAGAAATCCGTTGTGCGCGAGCGCCTTATTTCGACCCGGGAAATCTCGCACGATGCATGCCCGTGGACCTAAAACATAATCCCGATGGGGACAATAGGCGCACGACGTCCTGAGCATGAAAAGCGCAACCCGGGACTCACCGATACCGGATGCTAAGATTTGGAACACTTCGCTCGTCGCACTGTGCCTGACTTACCGGCTTTTGCTTTCGACCATGCAGAAACCCCTGCTGTTTTCCACGCTGAGCCAGCTCGAATTCGAGCGGGCCGTGCTCGGACGCGTCGTGGCGGGCATGCCGCTGCGCGAGGTGCTCGAACACGTGGTTCATCGGGTGGAAAACCGCTCCGAACTGCCGTTGCGCGCTTCCGTGCTGCTCGTGGATGCCACCGGCAAACGCCTGGTTCACGGCGCCGCGCCGAGTTTGCCCGACGACTACAACCGCATCGTGGACGGCCTCGAATTCGGGCCGCTCATGGGTTCGTGCGGGGCGGCGGCGTTCCGGGGCGAGCCGGTGATTGTCGAAGATATCCAGACCGACCCGGTCTGGGCGGCTTTCCGCGATATCGCCCGGCAATACGACCTGCGCGCCTGCTGGTCCATGCCCATTCGCGCCGCGGATGGCCGCCTGCTCGGTACCTTCGCCAACTACTACTCCGTGCCGAAAACGCCGTCGCGCGAGGAACTGGAAGACATCGCGCAAGTGGCGAGCGTGACCGCGCTCGCGATCGAACGCCATGCGGGCGACCGGGCGTTACGGGAAAGCGAAGAGCGCCTGCGGATCGCGCAGCAGGCGGGAGGAATCGGAACCTTCGAGCTGTTTCCGCATAGCGGGCGGATGGCGGTATCGGAGGAGCTGTGCTGGCAATGGGGTTTGACGCCGCGCCATGAATACCATCTCGACGATCTGCTGGAACTCGTGCATCCCGAGGACCGTGAACGCGTGCGCGCCGGGCATCTCGACATGCCGGCCGGCGCGCTCGATTACCTCGAGTACCGGATTCGCCGCCCCGACAACGGCGAGGAGCGCTGGATGGCGCGGCGCGGCGAAGCGATCCAGGACAATGCCGGCGGCTTGCGTTATCTCGGCGTGACTTACGACATCACTGGGCATAAGCGCTTCGAAGAACGCTTGCGTGTCAGCGAGTCGCAATTGCGGCGCTTGAACGATTCGCTGGCCGCCGAAGTCGATGCCCGCACCCGCGAGCGCAACAGCATCTGGCGCAATTCGCGCGATCTGTTCATTGTCGCGAGCAGTGCGGGCGTGCTGCGTGCCGTCAATCCGGCCTGGACCGATATCCTCGGCTTTCGCGAGGACGAACTGATCGGCAAGTCGTTCGCGGAGATCGTTCACCCCGACGACGTGGAGGCTACCGAAGCCGCGCTGCTATCGGCGGCTCGCTCGGGGCTCGTGCGTTTTGAGAACNNTACCGATGGGTATCGTGGGTCGCCGCGCCCGAAGGCGACACGCTTTACGGCAACGGCCGCGACGTCACCAGCGAAAAGGAAACTCAGCGAGCGCTTCAACAAACCGAAGAAGCGCTTCGCCAGGCGCAGAAAATGGAAGCGCTTGGGCAACTGACGGGCGGTATCGCGCATGATTTCAACAATCTCCTGCAAGGCATTACAGGGCCGCTAGAACTGATCCGCCGATACACCCAGCTCGGCCGGACGAACGACATCGACCGTTTTATTTCGATGGCGACCGGTGCGGCAAACCGGGCGGCATCGCTCACGCACCGGCTGCTGGCGTTCTCGCGGCGGCAGCCGCTCGACCCCAAGCCAGTGAACGCGGATGAGCTGCTGCATTCCATCGACGACCTCCTCAAGCGCACGATGGGCGAGGCGATCGAGACGCGCGTGGTGCGCAATCCGCACCTCTGGCTCACGCGCTGCGATGTGAACCAGCTCGAGAACGCGCTGCTGAATTTTGCGATCAACGCGCGCGACGCCATGCCCGAAGGCGGGCGTCTGACGCTCGAAACGGACAATGTGGAGCTCGGCCACGACTTCGCCGCGCGTCATCCCGATGTGACGCCGGGTTCCTACGTGGTGGTATCGGTGTCGGATACAGGCGCCGGCATGCCCGCCGACGTCAAGGCGCGCGCCTTCGATCCGTTCTATACGACCAAGCCGCTGGGCCAGGGAACGGGGCTGGGTTTATCGATGGCTTACGGGTTCGCCAAGCAGTCGGGCGGGATTGCGACGATCGACAGCGCGCCCGATGCGGGCACCACCATCCGGCTTTATCTGCCGCGCTTTTCCGGCGATCCCGGCAAGCAGGAAATCACGAGCGAACTCAACGAAGCGCATCGCGCGGCCGGGCGGCACGCGATCCTGGTGGTGGAAGACGACGCTTCCGTGCGCGAACTCGTGTGCGAGATCCTGCGCGATCTGGATTACGAAGTGCTCGAAGCCGTCGACGGCCCCTCCGGGCTGGCCATACTCAATTCGCGCGCGCGTATCGATCTGCTGGTGACCGACGTCGGGCTTCCCGGGCTGAATGGCCGGCAACTGGCGGACGCCGCGCGTGCGACGCGCCCCTCCTTGAGAGTGCTGTTCATGACGGGTTATGCCGAAGCGGCGACCCGGGCGAACGGTTTCCTCGACACCGGCATGGAAATGATTACCAAGCCGTTCACGCTGGAATCCATGGCGAGCCGAATTCGCAGAATGGTCACGCTGGGCGTGACGGAGGAATAGGCGCGCGCCGGTGCACCCGTACTCCCGCAAACACTCACCTTTTAGCTCCCGTATACACTCACCTTTTTGTGTGAATGGCATGTCGCTTGCTCGGGACAACGGACGCCCCGTCGATCCCCGAGACCGCCGGACACCGGCTCGTGGCAATCCAGATCGAAATGTGTGCGCAAACGCCGCGCTCCTGCCCGGACCGGCGAGTGCGCTGCTGCCAGCAATCCCGCGCCCTTCGCGTAGCCCTTGACGAGAACGATGTTATGACTCCAGATCCCGTGCCCCGCCGGCCGTCGACCACGGTCCTGTCACCTGAAGGAGCGGGTTTGCGGGCGCTGACGTCGCTGATTACCGGTGTGGTCGTGATTTGCGCGCTGTATTTCGGCCGCGCGGTGCTGATTCCGATCATCCTCGCCGTGTTGCTGAGCTTCCTGGTTGCGCCGTTCGTCGATTTGTTGCGGCGGCTGAAGTTCGGACAAGTGCCGTCGGTTATCGTGGCGGTGCTGGTGGCGTTGTCGGTGCTGACGGCCGTCGGCGCGCTGATCGGCGCCCAGGTGGCGCAACTGGCCGGAGATTTACCGCAGTATCAGGTCGCGGTGGAGCGGAAGATCAATGCTGTGCAGGAGAAGACCATCGGGCGGGTAGATGCGATTCTCGGCAAGACGGCGTCGGCGCTCAAACGCCTCTCGCCGAATCGCCAGGACGAGATTCGCAAGAACGAGGAAAACCCGGCGGCGTCGCCCATCGATTCACCGATGCCGGTCGAAGTGCACGAACCATCACCTTCGCCGGTGCAGCTGGCGCAGCGGTTTTTATCGCCGGTAATCAGTCCATTGGAAACCACCGGCATCGTGCTCGTGGTCGCCATCTTCATCTTGTTGCAGCGAGAAGACCTGCGCGACCGCCTGAT
>WNFJ01175422.1_pt1 | contig 12257 bp, 17 predicted proteins | sample 5400461 | NCBI WGS metagenome assembly WNFJ01 (sample SAMN13153349, study PRJNA577476) | soil metagenome | isolation source: 115 cm saprolite on Douglas fir-dominated hillslope | place: USA:California | collected 2013-09-17
GCCGGTCTTGTACACGGGATGTTCATCGTCAACATCGCCGCCGTTTCCCTTGTAACCTTCGTCGTCCTTTACGCCTTCGTACGCGAGCGCGACCGAGCCCTCGTGGCCGTACAACGTCTCTTCGGCCAGTATCTCTCGCCGCAGATCGTACGGTCGCTCCTCTCCGATCCACGGCGCGCGGCGCTCGGCGGCGAGAACCGCGAGGTGACGGCGCTCTTCGCCGACCTCGAAGGTTTCACCCCGTTCACCGAGAGTCGGCCGCCCCACGAGACGGTACTGGCGCTCAATCGCTACTTCAGCGCAGTGGTACCGGTGATCTTCGCGAACGGCGGGACGATCATCCAGTTCGCGGGAGACGCGATCGTCGCGGTCTGGAATGCGCCGCTCGAGCAGCCACGCCACGCCCTCGCTGCCGCGCGGACGGCGCTCGAGATGCAGCGCGCGATCGAGGCAATCGTCGCCGAGGACCCTTCGCTCCCGCGTTTCCGCGTGGGGATCGCGACCGGCGCAGCCCTCGTCGGCAACGTCGGGAGTGAGGAGTTGCGGAATTACGTCGCGCACGGCGACGCGGTGAATCTCGCTGCACGGCTTCAGACGGGTGCGAAGGCGGGCCAGGTCGTCGTGTCGGCGCCCACTTACGCGCTCATTCGAGACCTCTCCTCAGTCCGCCCACTTGGGAGGTTCGCGGTCAAGGGCAAGTCCGAAGAGGTCGAAGCCTATGTCCTCGATCGCATCACGGATCTGTAAGCAAAGGGATACAGAATCAGGCGTTCGCGCGGATTGCCGCCGGTCTCGTTCTCCAGTTGCCTAGCGCGAGGGCGAACGGACCGGCAAAGAAGAAGACGTGAAGCAGCTCGTTCGGGAAATGGATCGCGAGCAGTAGCGGTGCGCCCGGCACGGTGGCGCCGAGGGGCGCGACGATGACGATCAAGGTGGTCCAGCGCGGCCAGGCCGCCTGCCTCCATGCGCGCACGCCAAGGACGATGCTCGACACGGCGAGGACGATGCTGAAGAAGAGAAAGAGAAGACCGATGTTGCCGTTTACGACGCCGTCGTAGTCGATCAGCTCGGCGAGGTTCTGAACAACGCCCATCATCGCGTAGGACAAGACCACCAGCCCAAGAGTGATCCGGATACCGCGCGTCGGTTCGGTGAAGGATTGGGAAACAACCCCAGAAACCAAGCACGACCAGGGACATCGCCAGCAGCCCAATCCAATGGTCGCCGACCGATTCAGCCCAGCTTGGCGCGGCCGTCTCAGCGAGCGCCTCGCCCAGACCGATGACAGACCCGACGAGCAGTGCCCAGAGCATGAGGCGACGGTTCATCGCGCCGAATCCTAACCAACCCAGCCCGACTGGCCGCCGCGAGTCTTAACGAATGTCGATGATGCCTGCGCCGGAACCTTCAGCATTTGCTCGGGCACGGGTGAGCCCACCGTGCGGGATCTCAGCCAACGGCCCGCTGCGGGCATTCACCCTCCTGTCTCTGCGAGGATCCCATTCAGAACGACGATGCTCGGTCAGGCCGGATCGACTCTGAATCGAACCCAGTCGCTGGTTCTGGTTTTCTTCTTTTGCGTCTGGATTGGACTCGTCGCCATCCTGGTCTTCTCACCCGACGTCTACTCACAGACCCTGAAGTCGGCGCCTGGCGATGTTCGCGTCGTCGAAGTCTTGTTCCTGGCGGCGCTGTCGACCTTCCTGGTCCTGCTGGGGGTTGGTGTCTTACGACGCTGGCGATGGACCTTCTGGCTCATCTTGATTGCTTTCCTGTTCGGCATCGTGCGCGTCCCAGTCACCGTCCTTCAACTCGTTGGGCTGCTGCCCGCGGCTGGTCCGGCCTGGTACGAGACGCTGCAAGGGACGATCGGTGTCGCTCAGTTTGCGATTGCGCTGGCGATGCTGGCGGGCTACCGGAAGGCCGGCGCCTGGGCAGACTTCTAGTCGCCCGCATCCACTCGGGTCAGAAACCAACGGCCGCTGATTTCATCGACCGCGATCCCGATCCAGTGTTCGCGAGAGCCGGGTGCAAGGGGCCGGACTGGCCAGAGGCGCATACGGCCCGTGGGCGCACTTCGGGGCTCCGTTATGTCGTGGGCGATCCCCTTCGCGACGACGCTCCATCCGATGCCAGTGGCCGGATCCCAACCGTCGATCTCGAAACAGGCTGGTCCGCCCGGGGCGAGATCCAGCTTCGATCCGGGAGCAGTCCGAAAAGCGATCACGCCTTCATCGAAGAAGTAGTTGACCGGAAAGATGACTGGCCGTACTTCGCGATCCACGAGCGCGATGCGACCGATGTCGTTCGATTGGAGTCGCTTGACGCACTCGGCATCGGGCATTGCCTCGAGCTGGCCAGGCTCGGGACTGCGGCTCGACACGCCCAGCTTCACCATTGCCGAGCCGGCACGCCGCTGGAATCATCCCATCGGTAACTGAGCTGGTTCACGACATCGACGACGCCGTCGAGCTCGGTAGTCAAGCGGCCCAGTATCTCGGCGTCGCTCTTACGATCGACGTCGCCCCGGAGCGTGACCACGTTGTCACGGACCTGCACCACAATTGGCCGCTCCATGATGAGCATCAACGGCGGGATCAAGTTCTCAACGATTTCCTCCAGCAGCTCTTCGTCGCTGCGTAGAAACACCTGCAGGAGATCGCTGCGGCTCACGATGCCTGAGATCTTGCCCCGTTCGTCGACCACGATGAGACGCCGCACATTGCGCTCCTGCGTCACTCGTGCAGCCTCCACCAGGCGGCAATCCGACTTGATCGTGATTGGTGGCGCGGTCATCACGTCAGAGGCAACCAATCCCCCGGCCTTCGCCCTTTCCTTGCGACGACGTCGCGGGTGCAGCAGATCGGGCTCGGACGCGAGCTCTCCTCGCCGCTCCTTGAAGAGCAGGTCCGACTCCGATACGACGCCAACTGGAATTCCGCTGTGGTCCACGATTGGGACAGCGCTGATCCGGTTCTCCTCGATGAGGCGTACCAGGAGCTTGAACGGTGTCTCAGGACTCGCCACGTGGACGCGGGTTGTCATCACGTCGGCTACGGTTCGATGACGCGGCAAAGCGATCATCGCGGAATCCGTTCCGCGCCGAGTAGCGCCATTTCGTTTGAACAGCGCGAGTCATGAGTCGGTTGGTGCCCTCCGATGGCGAGAAGGACGTGGCCGAAACGGGGGTTTTTCACGCTCCAAGGTTTCCAGGCGCCGCGCCCCTCGAGTAGGGTCGAAGGGCCTACCTCGAGCAGGCCGGGTGGCGTAGATTCGGGCCGATGCGCGAGATTCGCGACCGCAAGGACATGCTGCTCGAGGCGGGACTCGCCCTGGCGTCCGAGCTTTCCCTCCCCATCGTCCTGCAGCGCATCGTCGACCTGGCCGCGCAGCTTGCTGACGCCCGCTATGGAGCGCTTGGAGTTATCGGGGACAACGGCACTCTGGTCGAGTTCGTGACCACCGGTATCTCGGCCAAAGAGCGGCGTGCGATTGGAGCCCTGCCCACTGGCCGCGGCGTCCTCGGTCTGCTCATACACGATCCGAAACCAGTTCGGATCAGCAACATCGCGGACCACCCCGTGTCGGTTGGCTTTCCACACACCCACCCGCCAATGCGCTCATTCCTGGGCGCGCCGGTGCAGGCTATGGGTCGGGTGTTCGGCAACATCTATCTGGCCGAGAAGCGAAACGCAAGCGAGTTCAGCAAGGAAGATGAGGAGTCGCTGATCGTGCTGGCGACCCAGGCCGGAGTCGCGATCGCGAACGCCTCGCTCTACGACGAGGTCCGCTCACGCGAGCAGTGGCTGGACTCTGTGCGCGATATCACAACCCGGGTTCTCGGCGGGGATGAAGAGGGCTCGCTGTTAGATCGCATCGCCGAGCATGCCCGCAAAGTGGCGGGGGCCGACGCAGCCTCTATCGTGAGTGTCAGCGACACGCCTGGTGAGCTTGTCGTTTCAGCCGCGGTGGGAGCTCGATCGAGCGAACTGCGCGGTCAGACTCTCCCGGTCGAAGGTTCGATTTCCGGCGCAGTCATGCAGAGCGGACAGTCCCTGTCAATCGATGATGTGAGCGCCGATCCGCGCGCATTCCAGCCGATTGTGCGCCTAGGCCGGCATGGACCCGCGGTGTTCGTTCCACTTCGCATCCCCGGTGGTGCCGCCGGAACGTTGATGGTTACCAAGCTGAAGGGCAGCCCTCGCTTCGACGAGCGCAGAGTGCAGCTTGTCGAAACTCTTGCCGACCAAGCGTCGGTGGCGATCGAGTACGGCCGGGCGCAGGCCGAACTGCGGAGGCTGGGTCTGATGGACGAACGGGAGCGCATCGCCAAGGAGCTGCACGACGGCATCATTCAGTCCCTGTTCGCGGTCGGAATGGGTCTCCAGGGCACGGCGTTGATGGCCAGATCACCGGACGTGACTGTTCGAATCGAGAACGCGGTCGAAGAGCTTGACAAGGTGATCCGGGATTTGCGCAACTACATCTTCGGGCTTCGGCCGGGGATCCTCGCGGACCGACAGCTGGACCAGGCGCTGCGGGTACTCGTCGCTGAGATGCAGTCACGATCGCGCGCGACGGTCGAAGTCGATATCGACGCCGCCATAGCTGCAAGCTTGAGCGGTCGGTCGGCCGAGATCATCCAGCTGACACGTGAGGCGCTATCCAACATGGCTCGGCACGCTCAAGCCACAAACGCTTCGCTCCGCCTCGCACGGCGCGGATCCAAAGCCGTGCTCGTATTTGAAGACAATGGTGTGGGATTCGATACAAGGGCCAACGCCAAAGGATTTGGGATGGCCAATATGCGGGCTCGGGCCGCGGGCCTGGGCGGAACCCTCGATGTGGAGAGCGAAACGGGGAAGGGAACAACTTTGCGGATCACCTTTCCAATCTGATGCGACCACTGGGGTCAATAGACCCCTTGACGCCGGGACTGATGGCATCACTGCCGGCTGGTCTACGGTGCGAGCATTACGCGAATGGCCACCGACAGAATCCGCATCTTGCTGGTCGACGACCACGAAGTAGTCCGTAACGGGGTCAAGTCGCTGATCAATGCGAACGACGACCTGACGGTCGTTGGCGAGGCCGGCTCAGTGCGGGAGGCAATCGACCAGGCCATGAGGACCAAACCGGATGTGGTCGTCATGGACGTGCGCCTTGCCGACGGCAGCGGAATCGAGGCAACTCGGGAGATCCGCGCCCGACTGGAAAAGACACAGGTTTTGATGCTGACCTCGTTCGCCGACGACGAGGCATTGTTTGCGTCGATCATGGCCGGCGCTGCGGGTTACGTCCTGAAACAGATCCGCGGCGGCGAACTCATCCGCGCGATTCGCGAGGTGGGAGCGGGGAGGAGCCTGCTTGATCCCCAGGTTACGAAATCAGTCCTCGAGCGCCTTCGCAAGGGCAAGACGATGCGCGACGAGAAATTGGCCCGGCTCTCCGCCCAGGAAGAACGCATCCTGACGCTTGTCTCGCAGGGGCTCACCAACGGTCAGATCGGCAAGCAGCTCAAGCTGGCCGAGAAAACTGTCAAGAATTACGTCTCAACAATCCTGTCCAAGCTCGAGGTGGCGCGCCGAGCTGAGGCAGCGGCGTACCTGGCCCGACACACAACCACGCCCGGAGCCAACGGCTAAGCCGTCGACCTTCCGAGCTGACGGGAGATCGATTCGGCCAGGCCCTTCACGGTCGCCTCGGCCACCTTGTGCATGAGGACGTCGTCCGCACCATCGCGAAGCTTTCTCTAACTACTTCATGGCAGAAAACAACTCCGGCGGGGCGGTCCCGCCGGAGCTTGCCGTCCGTATGCGCTGTCACGCGGGGGTAGTAGCTGCCTTCCGCGCGACCTTGACCGTCACACGCCTGCGAGCCGTAGCGAACTCGAAGACCATGGCGCCGAGGACCACGAGGGCGGCGAGCATCAGGCCGAACGCTGCGTAGGTCGTGTATGTCCCGATCGTCCACCACCCGTAGGCGTTCAGGAGCATCGAGCGCAGGGTCTCACCCTTGAACAGGGTGTCGCGCTGCCCGTTGAGGGTCGCGACGTTGGCCTGAAGAGTTGCGTAGTTCGGGTCGGTCTTCGACGCGGCGGCGAGTGCGGCGTTGGCTGCCGAGATCTTGCTGCCGATCGTTGCGTAGGTCGCGCCGCCGGCGACGCCGCTCAGGTGTTCGGCGAGGAAGTCGTTGGCGTAAATCCGAGCCTGGTTGCCGTCGACGACCTGGTTGCCGGCCTGGTCCCTGATTTCCTGCGGGAACTTGGCCGGGTCGAGCGCTCCGCCGGCCTTGATCTGGTCGGCGGTCGGGAAGTAGATCTGCTGGGCGGTCAGCTCTTCGCGAATCTGAGTTGTCGTGAACGTGCCAAGGCCAAACGCGAAGATGGCCGCTCCCACCAGAACGACGACCATGACTGCCTGAAGACTGACGATTCGCCACCTGATGGCCGAGTTCATGTCGATTTCCTCCTGGCCCTCGTATCGAGGGTTTTGAATTTGGTTGAGATTCGGACGGCTCATGAGCTCAGTGAACAGCTCGCGGGGCGGGATCACGATGGGCGTTCGGCCCTCCTGCTAGGGGCCCGAAGGCCCCCCGCGGAGAGGACTATTGGTCAGGCCTGAGCGGAGGCGACTGGGTGATGGCGGCTGTACGACCTTCTCCACCACGGGATCGGACCGCGCGCGACCAGGACCGCAATTTCGGCCAGCTGCATGACCTTGTGAGTCACGCTGCCGAGCAGCAGCCCCTGGACGTAGGACAGCCCGCGGGAGTCCTCCTTTGGTCCGACCGTAGTCGCGGGCGGCGCGTTCATCGAGGGTCTGAAGGCCCGGATCAAAAGGGCCGTGCGGCCCTAGATCGATTGACGCGAGAAGGCGACTCTTTTACCAACTTTTGAAGGAGGGTGCCTGATGGATTCGCCGACGACATATTTTCATTGGGGTTTCATTCTCATTTCGGTACCAAACCTGTTGGTGATCGCCGGGATGATCACCTTGTTCGCGATCGCGCTCGTGGCGCCCTTCCCGCACGGAGGTAAAGGCGACGATGGACACCGCTAAGGAGACCCCCGAGCAGTCCGCCAGCTGGACCGTTCGCACCCGGCGCGCGATCGACCGCCATTTGCCGATGGACCACCTCCTGCCGGTTCGCCAGCCCTACTACGTGGGCTCGTGGGTCTACGTCTTCGGCGTGATCACGATTGCCGCCTTGTTGTGGGTCGTTGTGAGCGGCGTAGTGCTGGCCTTCATGGGGCCGCAGTGGTGGCATGACTCCAGAGTCGGCCGCTTTTTCAACAGCCTCCACTTCTGGTCGGTCCAACTGTTCTTCATCTTCATGGTCTTGCACCTGTGGGGCCAGTACTTCATGGCGGGATGGCGTCATGGACGCGCCGCCACCTGGGCGATCGGTGTGGTCATCTTCGGGGTCAGCATCCTGACGGCATTCACCGGCTACCTGTCGCAGCAGAACTTCGACTCGCAGTTCATCGCCGTCAACGCCAAGGACGCGATGAATGGGGCAGGCGTCGGCGCCTTCTTCAACGTGCTGAATTTCGGCCAGATGTACGGCTTGCACATCATGCTGCTGCCGATTGGAGTGACGATCCTGGTGGTTCTGCACATTGTCATGGTCCGCGCGCGCGGCGTTGTCAAACCAATCGATCCGGAAGGAGGGACGCGGTCATAAAGCCGATGGGAGCAACCCAGGAGGAGTACTACCGGGGTGTACGGATGGTGCCGTACGACCTTGTCAAGGAATTGGTGCTCGCTCTCGCCGGCGTGGGCATCCTTGCGCTTGGCGTCTCAGCGATCCTTTCCTCTCCCGACGTGCCGCCGGTCACGGTCGCCGCGTGGGCGCAAAGCGATCCGGTTGACTTCGTAACCACGGCAACGAGCGAACTTGCCGGCTCGACCACCAGCGCCGGCTACGGCAACCCGTACAACACCAACGGTTCGGGACAGGCTTGGGGTCCGATCGCTCCGCAGAAGTGGTTTGGCACGCGGATTCCAATCGATTCCGCCAACACATTCGTGATCGAGCCGCTGCAGCGAGGGACGTCCAGCAACACCGACCTTGGCACGGCTCTCGACACCTGGCAGAAAGCGGGCTCGGACCAGCAGAGCAAGTGGACCGACGCCTACTCAAAGGCATTACCAAACGCGACGGTCAAGGATGGCAAGGTCACGGTCGCCGATGGCGACTACGGCCCGCTGCCGGTGATGATGTCGAGCCTCTTGGGCATCGCCCAAACCGGCGGATTGGACGGTCTGCTGATGGTCAATGGCCGCTTCTATCAGACCGACTACACGCCCGCGCTGCTCTTCATGGGCGATGGAACCTACCTGGCCGGACAGGCACAGCAGTCGAACCTGCTCGGCAATCAGTGGGGAATGATGAACGAGACGGGTCGCTACCCGGGGCAGACGTGGTTGTGGCTGTACACGATGTGGTACCAGGTGCCGCCGTTCACCAGTCCGTCAGGACTTCTAGGAATCAACTCGTCGAATGCTGACCTCGGGATCATCATTCTGATGACGCTCCTGACGGCCGCGCTCGCCTTGGTGCCTCTGATCCCGATTCTTCGCGACATCCCAAGGTGGGTGCCGATCCATCGACTGATCTGGCGCCGATACTACGCGCCGAAAGCTCGTGAATAGTGCCGCCGTCGCGGCTGCCGGCGAGCCCAAGTTTCTTGAGCTGATGGGCGCGGCTCGCCTCTAACGAAACTCAGGCAAGGTCGAGCTCGACAGCCTGCTCAGGAGAAGGTTGCGCAGCTCACCTTCCGTAGGCGCGCCCTGGATCCCGTCTTCAGTTCTATAGACGCGGCAGCTCATACCCACCTGTTCAGCGCCCGTGAGAAAGGGATCCAGGCCGTCGATGAGGATGGTTGGCGAGCCGTGGAAGCCGAGTTGATCAGCTGTCTCCGGAGAGTCGATGAACTGGTACTCGAGCATCACGTCATCACTGGAAAAATCGCCAAGTACGTGCCGAACCCGCTCGTCCGCAAGCTTCCAATGCGGGCACTCATCGAAGTACTGAATCGTGATCTTCATTCGTGATCTCCACAACGCGTTTGCTTTGCAACTGATTCGAATTGGTCTTTCATCGACTGTCTGATTTCGTGCCAGACATGTTGGGGACGATGCGCTCAGTCAGCACGCGTCCGACCTCAAACGCCTGGTCAACCGGCAGCAAGGTCGTCCCTTCGTGGGCGGCAATCCACTTGTCGCCGGTCTCGTGAGAGCCAAAGAAAAGAACACGGTGGCAGAAACTTTCGATCACGTCATAGCCAAAAGGACCATCTGGAATGACCATCGACACCAATGCGCCTGCGGGCGTCACGTCGTGAGCACCCTCACGATCGACCACGAGCGACACCGGCTCACCGCTTAGCGGGTCGGATGCCTCGACGCGGACCTCCTTGCCGATGATGCTCGGAATGAAGAGCGTGTCCAGGGCGCACCAAGCGTAGGTGGTGTTGCCGGCAGCCACGAGGCGGTACTCCGGCTCCAGCTTGTCGATAGCGTGGCCCCAGAAGCCGATCACTCGTCCCATGTCGTCCCGGAACACGCCAGGCCACGTGTTCAGCCTCTCGTTCACGCGTTCTGGTGAGACGCCGCCGGCCGTCTCGGCAATCGCTGCCGGCTCAACCGGCGCACCACTGCTCATCAGGCGATGGATCGCGGTTGCTATGTGCTGATCCGCCTCGTCCAGGACCGGCATGGCTGCCTTGATCGCGTCCGCCAGATCAGACAACGAGACATCTTTGGGTGTTGCGGGCTCCTGTCTGGTCTTCATCTCGCCTTCCTCCGGGCTCTGATATTTCGACTGCCACGTGTGGCGATGCGACATGTTATCCTGCTTTCCAGATATGTATTCCACGATTCTAGCTCCAACCGACCGCGTCGCAGCCGCACGTTTCTTTCGCGTTCTAGGAGATCCGACCCGGCTCCACATACTGGAGCTGCTCGAGGACCACGAGCGCACTGTTGGCGAGCTGGTGAGTGCGGTAGGCCAACCTCAGCCCAGGGTCAGCACCCACCTGGCCTGCCTGCGGCACTGCGGTTTCGTCGACACTGAGCGCCGCGGCAAAGAGGTGGTCTACCGCCTTGCGTTGCGCGGCCTGGATCAGATCGTTGACGAGGCCGACGTCGCCCTGGATCCGATCGCTGACCGTCTGGCGACGTGCACACGCATCGGCCCGGACTGGGTATGAGCCCGGCTCAGACCGACGCCGCATGTTGTGGCCTGATTTGCTGACGTTGGAGGTGTCAGGATGGTGAATTTGCAAGCAAGCCGCAACGAGACGGGGAGTCGGCGGCACATAGGTCCGATAGGGACTATCGCGCGAGTCGTCCTGGGCCTCGTCCTTCTTCTGGATGGGTTGCTGGGTGGGAATTTGGTGTTGAACCATGGCCAGGTGAGAACAGGATTCGAGCCTGCAGGCGTGCTCCTTGGCCTTGTGGGCTTCCCAGCGTTGCTGCTCGCCTGGCAGTGGCTTCGCGCGCGCCGTCAGCCATCTCGCTTTGAGGCAACCGGGCCGTTGGGTACCGCAATCAACATGGCGGTGTTCCTGGCCCTATTCCTGACGCCGTGGTACTTCCGGCCTCTTTCCTTTACGAGTGACGCAGCCCTGGTCTTCTACGGTGCATCCATGTGGCTCGCAGCAATTCGCGGCTATGGCGGGTGCGAGGTTCTGGCCATCTCCAACTGGCTGCTTCGCAGGGACGATCAGGTTGGCTGTTTCGTGCTGAGCCCCGTCGACTATCTGGAGCACCGTCTGAGGCCCGGCGTGCCGCGCTGAGGTCGGCCGGTAAACCAGCACCGGTGTCTGGGTCCTGTCGGCGCCGCTCGTAAAGCGGCGCCGGCGAGACCTCTTGCAGACGAGCCCTATCTCGACGAGGAAGCCACAGCCTCCTTGGGCTGGATCTTCCCGGCGGCTGATTCAATCAGCTCGACCACGTCGTCTGGGTGAGAAACCATCGGAAGGTGGCTCGACTTGACCTCGGCGACGGTTGCGCCCATGCGCTTGGCGAAAAGCCGCTCCCCATCCGGCGGAATCGCCTGGTCACTCTGGGCAACCAGGTACCACGAGGGAATGGATTTCCAGGCCGGCTCGCCCATCACCTCCGCGAACGCGCTGACGGCTATCGGCTGCTGTACGGCAAACATGACCGTGGCCTTGACAGGGTCGACGTCACTCGCAAAGTGATTGACGAAGTCGTCCTGGGGAAGCCACCCGTAGCCCTGCTTGTCCACGCTCAGATGTGCCGTCGCAGGGGTCGGCGGTCCTTGCGCGAAGAGTGCGCCCAGCGACTCACCCTGGTCGAGGGCGAAGGCAGCGACATAGACAAGCCCGGCGACGTTGGGTGCGTCCTTGCCGAGCGCCGTCATGATCTGTCCGCCGTATGAGTGTCCGGCCACGATGGTCGGGCCGTCCTGGCGTTCGAGCACCTCGCGAAGTCGGGCAACGTCATCCGAAAGCTTCGTCAGCGCGAACTGGGGCGCTGTCACGTTGAATCCCTTTTTCTGCAGGCGCTCGATGACCGCACTCCAGCTCGAACCGTCCGCCCAGCCTCCGTGAACGAGAACAACATTTGATGATCCGCTCATTTCAAACTCCTTCAACTGGTTGTTGGCGTTCCTTACTGCAGTAAACAGAACGGTCTGTTTAATTGCGCCCCGGACAGATCCATTCCATTTGTGCACTGGTCAGGAGGAGAGATGGAGAGTCCGGTCGAGGCTACGGGCGAGGCCCGAACCTGGCGCAACCTGCGCGCTGGCATCGGCCGACATCGCGACCGGCCGTTGCAAAATAGGCAGCCCATGACCTTGCCCCCACAGGCGCCAGCCGTCTTCACCCCCGAAGAGCGGCGAATCATCCAGCGACACCGCACCCCTCTACAGGTCCAGCGGTTCCTGCGCAGGCTGCCATACAACTGGGAGCTGCAGGGGGACACCCTCCGATCCTTTCGCCAGGTCGTCCGCCTCAAAACCGCGCACTGTTTGGAGGCCGCGCTCGTCGCCGCCGTGATCCTGGAGCAGCACGGCTACCCCCCGCTAGTGGTCAGCTTCGAGTCCAAGGACGGGGTGGATCACGTGATCTACGTGTTTCGCCACCGAGGTCGGTGGGGCGCGGTGGCCCGATCCCGGGATGCAGGCCTGCACGGCCGCAAACCGGTCTTCCGCGGCATTCGCGATCTGGTGTGGAGCTACTTCGATCCATATGTCGACTTCACTGGCCGGGTCACCGGCTA
>WNFJ01025653.1_pt7 | contig 12255 bp, 17 predicted proteins | sample 5400461 | NCBI WGS metagenome assembly WNFJ01 (sample SAMN13153349, study PRJNA577476) | soil metagenome | isolation source: 115 cm saprolite on Douglas fir-dominated hillslope | place: USA:California | collected 2013-09-17
CGATTCGAGGACCGGACCGCCCCAATGCAGCGCGCGCTCGGCTGCCTTTTCGGGTCGCCGACGCTCGACATCCTCCTCGGAGTACAGGCGGCCGCGCGGATTCTTCGGATCAGGAAACGACCGGATCAGGCCACGGCTAACATAGGCGTAGAGCGTGGCCACGCTGATTCCGAGGCGTTCTGCGGCCTCTCCTGCCGTGAGCATATATTGATTTTATCATCAATATTGACTCTATTGATAAGATACGATGCGTGAATCAAGGCTTAGAGGGCATTGTCGCGGCCGAAACGGCGATCAGCATGGTCGACGGCGAACGCGGCCAGTTGATCATCCGCGGATACGCCGTCGAGGACCTCGCCCCTAACGCGACTTTCGAGGAAACCGTCCGCATCCTCGGCATCGGCGAGTTGCTCGATGGCGAACGCGAGCTGCAGCCGATTGCGTACGACGTTCTGCGCGCGGCAGCGACGCGAAAAGACGATCCGATGGATGCGCTGAGAGCCGCCGCCGGGCTCGGAGGCGCTCCACTCACCACTTTCCCGACGATCGTCGCCGCGTATTGGCGCCTTCTGCACCAGCAGGAGCCGATCGCGCCGCGCGGCGATCTGTCGCACGCTGCGAACTATCTCTACATGCTCGACGGAAAAGTTCCCTCGTCCGAGCGCGTCCACGCGATGGAGACGTATCTCAACACGGTCGTCGATCACGGACTCAACGCGTCGACATTCACGGCGCGCGTCATCACCTCCACGGGCTCGGATCTCGTATCCGCGATTGTCGGAGCTGTCGGCGCACTCAAAGGTCCGCTGCACGGCGGCGCTCCCGGACCGGCGCTCGACATGGTGTTCGAGATCGGCGATCCGTCGCGCGCCGAGGCGGTGCTGCGCAGAAAGATCGAGGCGGGAGAAAAGCTGATGGGCTTCGGCCATCGCGTCTACAAGATCCGCGACCCGCGCGCCGACGTCCTCGCGGCCGCCGCCGAGCGCCTGTATGCCCGGGACGGCGATATGCATCTTTACGCGCTCGCCCGCGAGGTCGAAAAGACTGGCATTCGGCTACTCGGAGTTCTATACCGCGCTTCTCCTGCATGGCCTCGGCCTCGAGACGGCACTCTTCACGCCCACGTTCGCGATCAGCCGGGTAGCGGGGTGGATCGCGCACTGCCTCGAGCAGAAAGCGGCGAATCGGCTCATTCGGCCGCAGTCGGTGTATGTGGGGCCGCGCGGATTGACGTGGCCCCCTCATCTGGCCTCCGGCCACCTCGCGAACTGAGATCCCTCGCCCCGCGAAGCGGGAGAGGGTGGCGCGGAGCGCCGGGTGAGGGCGTGCAACTCGGGAGCGCACTCCTCGTATCCACACATTGTCATGTTCGCACTGACACTCCTCGCGTTTCTATTTTTGATCGTTTGCATCATAGGAGCCGCCACTCTGGCGCTGAAACTCATGTTCAAAATCGTGCTGTTGCCGTTCAAACTGCTGTTTCTGCCGATTATCGCGATCGTCCTGATCGTCAAATTCGCGATCCTGCTGGCTGTCGGCGTCGCGATCCTCGCCTGCCTCATCCCGCTGGCCATCCTGTTTCTGATTTTCGTGGGTCCTCTCTTACTGCTGATCTCGGCACTCACGTAAGATAACTGGGTGCGTGCGCTGATCGTGGACGATGACGAGCCCATCCGCGTCATGCTGGCTACAATCATCAAGCAGCAGGGCTTTTCGGTCGACACGGCCAGCGACGGCGGCGAAGCAATCGAGAAACTCAAGAACGGCTCGTACCACGTCGTGCTGCTCGACCTGATCTCCGACATCTCCGCCAAACGAATCCCGAACTTCTCCGCCGCACGATCGTGGCGACCGCCGTTCCGGAGCGCGAGCTGCACGTCAAGCTGACTGATCCGGTCTACAAGGTCCATTCGAAACCGTTCGAGCTTCCGCAGCTTCTCGCCGATATCCGACAGTGCGCCGCGTCATAATGCGCTGATGCCGACAACTCCGCATGTCGAACGGCACTTCACGTCGAGTGCAGTGGTTCGCGACATCGTGATCGGAATGTCCGACGGCCTGACCGTTCCATTTGCGCTGGCGGCTGGATTGAGCGGCGCCGTGCAGCAGGCAGGCATCATCGTGACCGCCGGCCTCGCCGAAATCGCCGCCGGCTCGATCGCCATGGGCCTGGGCGGCTACCTGGCTGCGAAGAGCGACGCCGAACATTACGCAGCCGAGGAGAAGCGGGAGCACCAGGAGGTGAAGCAGATGCCGCGCGAGGAGATGAAGGAAGTGGCCGACGTCTTCCGCGAATACGGCATCGCCGAGGAGCACATCAAGCCGGTGGTCGACGCCATGACGCGCCAGCCGAAGCAGTGGGTCGACTTCATGATGCGGTTCGAGCTCGGGCTCGAACGCCCCGATCCAAAACGCGCGCGAACGAGCGCCGCAATGATCGCGACGGCGTACATCGTCGGCGGACTGATTCCGCTCGCGCCGTACATGCTGATTCACAACGCGCGAAGCGCGCTGCTGTTCTCGGTCTCGGTCACGCTGGTCGCGCTGTTTGTATTCGGTCTGATTAAAGGCCGCTACACCGGCGCGCGTCCGATCAAGAGTGCGCTACAGACGACGATCACCGGCGGCCTGGCGGCCACCGCGGCGTTTTTGATTGCAAGAGCGATCGCGTAACGCCGGCGGCCCGCCGGCTGGTCCGCCGCCGGCTCGGCGGCGCGGTATCTTTGCGACGGGCGCCGGCCAGCGGCCGGCGGAACAGCCGGCGAGGCCGCCGGCGTTACGCGCCGTATTGCTTGGCGTAATACTCACGAAACTCTGCGCTGCGCTCTTTGATGGCGCGCCACCACGCTTCGTTTTTCACATACCACTCGACGGTGCGCCGGAGCGCCTCATCGAAATTCGCGCCGGATTTGAATCCGTGCCGCTCGAGCTTCTTCGTATCGAGTGAATAGCGGCGGTCGTGACCCTGCCGATCGCCAACCGGCTTGATTAGCGACTTGGGTTTGTTGAGGATCTCGAGGATCTTGTGGGTGATCTCGCGATTCTCCCTCTCGTTCCCGCCGCCGACGTTGTAGACCTCGGAGTTCTCCCCTCGCGCGATGAGGAAATCGATCGCCGCGCAATGGTCCTCGACGAAAAGCCAATCGCGAATGTTTTTTCCATCGCCGTACAGCGGCAGCGGAAGATCGTCGATCGCATTCGTGACAAATAGCGGTATCAATTTTTCGGGGTACTGCCACGGCCCGAAATTGTTCGACGCGCGGGTGATGATGACCGGCAAGCCGTAGGTCTGCGCGTAGGCGTACGCCATGCGATCGCCGCCGGCCTTGGACGCCGAATACGGGTTGCGCGGATTCAGGGGATCGGTCTCCTTGATCGAGCCGTAAACCTCGTCGGTCGAGATCTGGATGAAGCGCTTGAGTTTCGGCGCGTGCTTGCGCGCTTCATCGAGCAGGACCAGCACACCATGGACATCGGTTTCGATAAACGAGCCGGCCTCCATCAGCGAGCGGTCGACGTGCGTCTCGGCCGCGAAATTGACTACGACATCGACTCCGCTTCCATACGCCTCAGCAACGTCGGCCGGATTCGTGATGTCGCCGTGGATGAATCGGTAGTTCTTCTTGCCTTCGTACTCGGCGAGATTCTCGCGGATGCCGGCGTAGGTCAGCTTGTCGAGATTGACGACCTGCGCGTCCTCCCCGTATTTCTTGAACAGAAAGCGGATGAAATTCGATCCGATGAAGCCGGCGCCGCCGGTGACGAGATAGCGCATACCGCGCGTGAGTTTATCCTGTGCGCGGTTGATGACCTACTGGGACCACGTCCACCATCACGCCGACTACGACCAGATCTGGATGGCGCATCCGCTGATCCGTGCCGCGATCAATCAGCGCGTCAGCGGCGATCCGAACATCTGGCCCGTTCAATCCCTGGCCCGCCGCCTCGGCAAAACCATCGGTGCGTGTCTGAGCATTGGCTGCGGGATCGGAGGTCTCGAACGGTCGCTGGTCGAGGAGCGCATTTCGAACGAAATCACCGGCATCGATGTCAGCGAGTCCGCCCTCGCAGAAGCTCGGCGGGCAGCCGGTGACATGCCGATTCGTTACATCGCCGCTGACGCGCGCGAATTTCTTCGCGCGAAAACATTCGACGCCATCTTCTTCCATCAATCGCTCCACCATTTCGACGGCCTCGACGAGCTGATGGATCTCGTCGCGCGCGCGCTGCGGCCCGGCGGTTTTCTGTGGTTCGACGAGTACATCGGCCCGTCGCGAACCGAATGGAATGTTTGGAAGCTGCTGCCGGCCAACCTCGCATACCGCCGTTTGCCGTTATCGATGCGCCGGCCGCATCTGATTCGCGCGCCGATCAATCGCGAGGATCCGACCGAGGCGATCGCGTCGAGCTCGATCATTCCAGCGACCGAGCGTCGATTTCGCATCGCCGATCGCCGCGATTACGGCGGCGGCCTTCTTGCGATTCTCTATCCGAATCTGCGCAAGAGTCCCGATTTCGACGCGTGGATTCCGCGGTTGATCGAGTGGGACGCGCGCCATACGACCTTCTACTCCGTCGTGATCGCCGAACCGCGTCAGTAGATTGCCCACGTTCGGGTCAGGTAGTCCGAGAACGTCAGCACGAACAGGACGCCGAGCCAGATGAACGAGCCGATGACGACCACCCACGTCAGGCGCGTGGAGTAAATCACGTGCATGAAAAACAGAATGACCAGCACGGCCTTCGTTGTCGCGATGATTAGCGCGATGGGCGTGTTCGCCCACCCGAGGTCGATGGTCGAGGCGAACCACGTCAGTAGAGTTCCGGCAGCGAGAGCCAGGAACACGAAGATGTACGTGCTCAGCGGAGTGATGTGATGCGGTGCCGAATGTTCGTCAGACATGTGGCACACCAAAATGTGGGATCAGATACAGGAATGGGAAAAGGAAAATCCAGACGATGTCGACGAAGTGCCAGTACAAGCCCATCACTTCGACGGGACTGTAATACTCCGGACCAAAGTCACCGCGCCGCGCGCGCCAGATGATCCATAGCAACAGGCCGACGCCGATGACCATGTGCAGCGCGTGCAGCCCGGTCAGACTCCAATAGAAAACCATGAAGAGCTGGACCTTCGGAACGAATTCGGGAAACTCGTGCCACGTGAATCGCACGCCGGGGAAGAGTCCTTCAACCCAGTGCTTGTGGTACTCGTACGTCTTCACACCCAGAAAAACGCTGCCGAAGAAGAGCGTGGCCACGAGCATCGCCACCGTGCCTCGGCGGTTGCCGAGCTGCGCGGCGCGCACAGCGAGCGCCATCGTCAGCGAGCTGATGATGAGAACGATCGTGTTGATGCCGCCGGCGAGAGTGTTTTGCTGCTCGCCGCCGATCGCCCAGGCCTGGGGATACATCACGCGATAGATCCAGTACGCGCACAGCACGCCGCCGAAAAACAAAATCTCGGTCGACAGAAACATCCACATGCCGAGCGTCGACGCCTCGTGCTGCTGCCCCAGATCCTCGAAGTGATGCTGGAGGAACGGGTGGTGGACGTGCTCCTCCTCGTGGAGAACGACGTCAGACATTCTGCGTTTCTCCCATCGCCTTCAGCATTGCCGGATAGTCGTAGGCTTCCCACGTCACGACCGGCGTCTCGTGGAAGTTGTCTTTGGGCGGCGGCGAGTTCGTTGTCCATTCGAGTCCGACTGCGCCCCACGGATTGACTCCTGCTTTCTTGCCGAATCGCAAAGACCAAAGCAGATACGCGAGCGGCAGCATGTAGCCGAGCGCGAGCACTGACGCGCCGGCCGTCGACATCACGTTGAGCACCTGAAACTCCGGCGCATACGCGTGATAGCGACGCGGCATTCCGACATATCCGAGAATGAATTGCGGGAAGAACGTCAGATTGAATCCCGCGAACACCAGCAGTGCGCCGAGGCGTCCCCACCACTCGGGATACATCCGGCCTGTGATCTTCGGCCACCAGTAGTGCAGTCCGGCGAAGTAGGCCATGACCGCGCCGCCGACCATGATGTAGTGGAAGTGCGCGACGACGAAGTAGGTATCGGTCACGTGCACATCGAGTCCCAGCGCCGCGAGGAACAGTCCCGTGACACCACCGACCGTGAACAGTCCGATGAATCCGAGAATGTAGAGCATCGGCGTCTGCCACGAGACCGAGCCTTTGTACAACGTTGCCGTCCAGTTGAAGACTTTGATCGCCGACGGAACCGCGACGAAATAGCTGAGGAACGAGAAGATCATCGCAGAGTAGACCGAGATTCCAGCCACGAACATGTGGTGCCCCCACACCAGGAATCCGAGGAACGCGATCGCCAGCGAAGAGAACGCCACGAACTTGTAGCCGAAGATCTTCTTGCGCGTGAACGCCGCCACGACTTCGCTCGCCACGCCCATCGCCGGCAGAATCATGATGTAGGCCGCCGGATGTGAGTAGAACCAGAACATGTGCTGATACAACAGCGGATCTCCGCCTAACGCCGGATCGAAGATACCGACGTGCAGGAAGCGCTCGACCATCAGCATCACCAGCGTGATCGCGAGCACCGGCGTCGCCAGGAGCTGCACCAGGCTGGTGGCATACATCGCCCACACGAACAGCGGAAGCCGGAACCATGTCAGTCCCGGCGCGCGCATGCGATGGATCGTCACGAGGAAATTGAGACCGGTGAGAATCGATGAGAAGCCGACGATGAAGGCACCGAAGGTCGTGCCGATCACGTGCATGTTCGAATACTGCGTGGAGAACGGCGTGTAGAAGGTCCAGCCGGTATCGACGCCGCCGAGGATGATCACCAGGAGTCCGACGAACGCGCCGATCATGTAGAGATACCAGCTCAGAAGGTTGAGCTTCGGAAACGCGAGGTCTTTCGCGCCGAGCTGGATCGGCAGGATGAAGTTCCCCAGCACCGCCGGAATCGACGGGATGAGAAAAAAGAAAATCATGATGATGCCGTGGAGCGTAAAGAATTTGTTGTAGGTGTCGCTGGTGAGCAGATCGCCTTCCGGCGTCAGCAGCTCGAGCCGCATCATCATCGCAAAGACGCCGCCCAGGATGAACATGAGCGAGATGGAGACCATGTAGAGGATGCCAATCCGCTTGTGGTCCTTCGTCAGCAGCCACGAGAACGCGCCGTAATCGACGTTGAGGTAGTTCCGCGTCTTGGCCGGCTCGAGAAAACGGACGTCGTGGTAAGTCACTGAGGTCATGCTTTCACCTTGGCCGGCGGCGCGAGCGATTTGATGTACGCGAGTAGCTTCAGCAGGTCTTCCTCAGTCACTTGTCCCTGGAAGGTCGGCATGATCGGTCCGAAGCCTTTCACGATTTGCGCTTGCGGATTGAGGATCGATTCGCGGATGTAGTTGTCGTCGGCGATGACGACTTTGTCATCCGACAGCGTCACAGGCGCTCCGTACAAGCCGACGAGGACCGGCCCACGAGCCGTCGCGTCATTCGTATGACAGGTGTTGCAGGCGAATTTCTGAAACAACTTTTCACCCTGCGACGCCAGCGATCCTTCCGTCCCCCCGGCGAGCCACTTCTGATAATCGGTCGGCTCCATGACTTCGACCCAACCGATCATTCCGGAATGGAGCGTGCCGCAATATTCGGCGCAGAAGATGTGGAAGCGTCCGGTCTTCGTCGCCTGGAACCACAACGTGCGATAGCGGTTCGGCAGCACGTCGGCCTTGGTCCGGAAGGACGGGAAGAACAGACTGTGGATCACATCCTCCGACGCCATCGTGACGCGGATCGGCCGGTTGAGCGGAACGTGCAGCGTGTTGATCTCGCGCTGTCCGCTCGGATGCTGAAACTTCCACATCCACTGTTTGCCGGTGGCGTAAATGTCGAGGGCGTTGTCAGGGACCCGCGCGAGCTCGAAGTAAAGCCACGAGCCCCACACGAAAGTCGCCATGAAGAAAATAAAGGGCAGGATGATCCACGCCGCCTCCAAGGCCTTTGGCGGCTCCTGCTCCTGGGCCAGCTCGTTGTCGGGACGACGGCGATAGATGGCCGAGAGGACGAAAATCGCCGTGAAGATGAGGACCGAGACGCCGCCGGTGACGATGCTCAGCATGATGTAGAGAGCATCGACCTGACGCGCCATCGTCGATGCCTGCTCGGGGAAGAGGGGGAAGTCGGTGAGCATCATACGGAGCCGCCTTCGGAGTGCGGCGGCTCGCCGCCGCCTCGTGCGGACGAAAGCGGTGCCAAGGCACCGCACTCCGAAGGCCGCCGTTCTTTGCGAATCATGATGATGATGAAGCTCGCCAGGCTGATCACGGTCGCGATCCCACCCGCCCGCACAAAGTTCATCGCGCTGCGGCTGTATTTTCCGGTGGCGGGATCGTAGTGATAGCAGAGCAGGAGAAGCTGATCGCTGGCGGAGCCGATCTTGTTCGCGGATGCTTCGACGAGAGCAAGCCGGACGTCGCGCGGCTTGTATTCGAAGCCATACAGATAGCGTGAGATTCTCCCTTGCGGCGTGCTGACGATCAACACCGTCCCGTGCGCGAACTGATCGTGCTGGGGATCGTAGGCGTAGTGAAATCCGACGGCATTCGTGAGCGTGCGGATCGACGACTCGTGGCCGGTTAGAAAATGCCAGCCATTCGCGGCGCCGAGCCGGCCGTAGCGTTTGATGTACTTGTCTTTCTTCGCCGCGGCCTGCTGCGGCATGTCGCGCGGATCGATGCTCACGGTGATGACATCGAATTCTTTTCCGGCGTCGAATTTCAGCTCCGTCAGAGTGCTAGTGATTCCCTCCATCACCATGCTGCACAGCATCGGGCAGCGGTAGTACATGAAGTTGATCAACACGGGTTTGCCGCGGAAGTAATCGCGCAGCCGGACGACCTTGCCGCCCTCATCGCGGAACATCAGATCGAGCGGAAGTTGGGTGTTGAGCTTCTGTTGAATCGAGACTTCGCCCGGCAATTTCGGCGGCGTGGCGGAGTTGTCAGCAAAAGCTGCGGTCGCGACGAGGAGCGTGATGAGTGCAGATTTCACTTTTGCACTCCTCCGGCATTCAGCCGCTGCAGCGCCAGCTGCTTCGCGACATCGATCGGCAAACGCACGATCCCCTTCTGTTTGTCCACCCACCCAGGCGTATGCAGCGTCTGCTCCTCGGTCGCCCGCATCTCTTCCATGTCGACAACCGGCGTTGTCGCAAGAGGCGGCATCATCTGGCCGCGCGGATCGCGATTCGGAAATGGCTGGAGGCGCGGGCTTTGCGGAATCGCGGCGTCGGGCGGGCGCAGCACGTCGGTCAGCGGTGCGGCAGTCTTGTTGCGCGCCATCTGCGCGAAGTATTTGAACATTCCGTACAAGACGAAATGACTGATCGCCGCGAAGACGACGAAGATCACCATGAACATCAACAGCGCGCGAACGTTGACGTCGCTGCGCTCGTGATGCGTCTCTGGATTTACGATCTCAGGCATTGACGCGCAGCGCTCCCTCGCGAATCGCCTCTTCAACCCATGTCTCGTGAATCGGAATGATGGTTTGTCCCTTGAGTTGTTCGATGAACGCCCAAATCCACACGCCGCCGATGCCGATCAGCGACGTCAGACTCCAGATCGAGTAGTGGAAGTGGTCGTACCACGAGGGTGCGATCAACCAGTAGAGCGCGACATAACGCATGACGATGATGATCACCGTGACGACGCTGATCGTTTCCGGACGATCCTTGATCGGGCGCATCAGCAACATGAAAAACGGCAGGAAGAAATGGAAGAGGATGATCGTGATCGCGATCGCACCCCACGCGCCGGCGGGATTTCCTCGCGCAGGTTGGCGTACCAGATGAGGAGGAATTCCGAGAACGCGGTGTAGGCGTAGAACATCACGAATGCCAGCATGAGGTTGCCGAGATCGCGGAGGTGCGTCGGCTTGAGGATGCCTTTCATGGCGTCGGTGGTTGCCAGGCGCGAGAGAAAAAACGTAACGACCGCGAACGCCGAAAGCCCGCAACCGACCACGAACGTGATGCCATACATCGTCGAGTTCCACCTCGGCTCGAGCGACATCATCCAATCGATCGACGCGAAGGTCAGCGTTAACACGATCATCGGCAGTCCGGCGGCCGCCCATCGGCGGCGGGAAAGATCGGTGTACGGCGATCGATCCTTGTAGAACTGCAGCGAAAGCGCGCGGATGCGCCAGGCCCATAGCATCCACGCGCCGAAATAGACAATCGTGAAGAGTCCGAACCGCTTCCAATTCAGATAGGCGAGTTTCTGGCTGACGACTTCGTCGTGGCGCGCCCAGTCGAGATCCATCCACGGATAGAGGTACTTCATCCCAATCGCGACCGGGATGAAAAACAGCGCCATCCACATCATGGTGCGCGCAGCGGCGCCGAGCGGGCGCCGGATCATGAGTCCCCATTCGCCGCCGGTCGTGTACTGCAACATCAGGACGGCGAGAGCTCCCGCCACAATCGAAAACCAGAACACAAAGCTCACCAGATATCCTCGGAAGAATTCCCTTGGATCGATAAACCATCCGATCGCGCTGGCGGCAAGTCCGAGGATGCCGATGATCAGCGCGGGGCGCTGGAAGCGAACGACGCCGGTCGAGGGAGCGCTTTGTTCAGCCATCAGCGCAGGCTCCCTCGCATATCGGGCGGCACATCGTTGATGGTCGCGTGCTGGCTGAGCTGCAGCGCGCGGACATACGCGATGATCGCCCATCGATCGTTAACCGTAACCTGTCCGGCATACGAAGGCATCGCACCAAAGCCATTCGTGATGACGTCGAAGAAATGGCCGTTCTTGGCGGCGCGGAGAATGTCGGTGTGATACGAGGGCGGCCTGCGATAACCGCGCGACGGAATCATTCCGTTGCCGTCGCCGATCTTGCCGTGACATTCGGAGCAGAAGATGTTGAATCGCTCCTGGCCGCGATTCATCACCTGCAGCGTGATCGGAAACGGAAATCCGTCGCCATCCTGTCCGTTGATTTTCCCGGTGGCGATGTAGCCGACGAGACTCACTTCGCCCCGCGCGACCGTTCCCGGAATGCGCGGCCGTGCCGACATGCCGTCCGAGAAGAAGTCGCTCGGCTCGAGTGGATCGTATTTCGGCTGCACGGCCATGCGCTGGCGGCAGGCCGCGCCTGCGAGGAGAAGCAGTACGAGACACGAGATCCTTCGCCGTGTGCCCGGCTCAGGATGACGTGCGTCTACGCGCACGTCACCACGGGACATCCGTCACCTCCCGTGGACCAAGCGTTTCGAGAAAATCCCACGTCTTGTCGAGATCGAATTTCGGATCGCGCGCGTGGATCACCAGGAAAAATTTGTCGCGCGAGGCCTGATCGAATCGCGGAACGTTGAAGACCGGGTGATACGGCATGGGCAGGCCGTTGAGAGCGAGCATTCCGAAGACTGCCGCGAATGCTGCGAGGAGAATCGTGCACTCGAACGTGATCGGTATCCACGCCGGCCAACTGTTGTAAGGACGGCCGCCGATGTTGAGCGGATAGCTGACCACGTTGGCGTACCAGCACATCAAGAATCCGCCGATGCCTCCGATGACGCCGCCGCCCAGCACGAGAAGCGGGAGCTTTGTGTGATGCATGCCAAGGGCTTCGTGCAGACCGTGGATCGGGAAGGGCGAGAAGGCGTCCATCTCGGTGAAGCCCGCTTCGCGTGCAGCGTTCGTCGCGCGCAGAAGCTCGTCCGCCTCACCGAATTCGGCGATGACGCCATAGGTCCCTTCGATGACTTTGCCGACCGCCATTAGAGGCTCTTCTCCACAGTCGGTTCATCCGCGAGCGGATGCGCTTCCGGAACGAGCGTCCGCATTTCGAAGATCGAGATCATCGGCAGGAACCGGACGAAGAGGAACAGCAGGAAGAAAAAGAGTCCGATCGAGCCGATGAACATCGACCAGTCCCACACTGTGCCGTGATACATGCCCCACGACGACGGCAGGAAGTCGCGGTGCAGCGAAGTCGGAATGATCACAAAGCGCTCGAGCCACATGCCGACGTTTACAAACTGCGCGACAAAAAAAAGGCCTAACGCGCTGGTGCGGAATCGCTTGAACCCCAGGAGCTGCGGCGCCAGACCGTTGCAGACGATCAGCATCGCGTACATCTTCCAGTACGGTCCGGTCGAGCGGTTGATGTACATGTATTTCTCGAAGACGTTGCCGCTGTAGTACGCGAAGAACGCTTCCATGCAATACGAGTAGAAGACGATCAGGCCGGTGGCCAGC
>WNFJ01074158.1_pt1 | contig 12255 bp, 13 predicted proteins | sample 5400461 | NCBI WGS metagenome assembly WNFJ01 (sample SAMN13153349, study PRJNA577476) | soil metagenome | isolation source: 115 cm saprolite on Douglas fir-dominated hillslope | place: USA:California | collected 2013-09-17
CGGATTCGGACATGGAGGAAGCCATATTCTTACGTTCTCCTCTGCGGAAAATATTCCTTATCAGGCATTAAGGGTGCGGCGCATCCGCCACCACCGCGATTCCTGCGGCATTCGCCGCATCGATAGTATTCTCCCCATCCACCAGCAGGCACTTCCCGGCATCTAACGCGAGACAGCTCGCGCCCGCCCCCTTCATCACTTCGATGGTCTTCACTCCAATCACGGGAACGTCGAAACGCATATCCTGACTGGGTTTGGCAATCTTCACCACGGTCAGAGCGCGACTAAGCGTGGAAGCATTGCCGGGCAACGAACCCACTATTTCTCCGGCGCGCTGGATCGTGGCGTCGGTGCCTTCCATGGCTTCGACCGCCACGCAAGCCGCGTCGGCGATTACGACGGTCTGGCCGACATCATGCTGCGCTAAATGACCAGCCACGGTGCGGCCGTACTCGATGTTCTTGCGTTCCTCCTCGGTGGGTGCGCGCCGCGTGAGCAAGCCGGACTTCACCAACAGGGGCTCGAGCAGTCCGGTGGAACTCTCCAGAGTGATGCCTTCCTCCGCAAGAACTTTGGCCACGGCGCCCAGCAGGCTGTCGGTGTTGCGCGTGGTAAGCGAAAGTAGAAGTTTGGCCAGCCGCCAGTCCGGCCGGATGGCGGAAAAAATCTGCTTGTGCTTCACCTGCCCGGCCATAATGGCGCGCTGTACGCCTTCGCGCTGAAAAGTTTCAATCAGCTTCGAAAGTTCGCCCAGAGATAGCCAGTGAACCGAGGCCGCACCGTGGGACTCGATCTCAGGCAAGGCTTCCTCCTTAATCGCGACCACGACGACTGCGAATCCCTGGGCGCAAGCAGCGTCCAGCACGAGCAGGGGGAACTTGCCGTTGCCGGCGATGAGGCCGATGCGTTCCATAGCAGTGGTCAGTGGCTAGTGGTCAGCGGTCAGCGCCGTTTTACTGGCCACTGATCACTGACCACTGGCCACTTACTTGATCACCCCGCGTTCCGACGCTTCGATGAATCGGATCAGCAGATCCACATCTTCGCCACGGTCAGGCTCGGATTTCAGCCTCTCTAGCGCCTGCGTGGTGTTCATCTTCGAGGCCAGCAGAGTTTTGTAAGCGTGGTGAATCTTGCGTATGCGTTCGGGCGAGAAGCTCCGGCGTTCGAGGCCGACTTTATTCATGCCATATGCGTGCGTGTCGCGCGCGGCCGACGTCATGGAGAATGGCAGGACATCCTGCGTGATCGTGGTGCCGCCACCGATGTAAGCGTGGGCGCCGATGCGCACATACTGATGCACAGGGCAGAGCGCGCCGACTACGGCCCATTCCTCCACCGTCACATGCCCGCCCAATGTGGCCCCATTCACCAGCATGCAGTGATCGCCGATCACACTATCGTGTCCGACGTGGGCGTATGCCATGATCAGCACGTGGCTGCCAACTCTGGTGAGTCCCCCGCCTTTCACTGTTCCGCGGCTGATGGTAACGCCCTCGCGAATCTGGTTGTGGTCGCCGATCTCCAGACACGTTGCTTCGCCCCGATAGGAAATATCCTGCGGCGCCATGCCGATCCCACAGAAAGGAAAGAAAGCGTTACCGGCGCCAATTTTCGTCGGTCCTTCGATAGCTACATGCGACACCAGACGACAATCTTCGCCAATTTCGACGTCTGCACCGACCACGCAATATGGGCCGACCTTGCACGAGGCTGGCACCCTGGCGCGCGAATCGATGATGGCGGTAGCATGAACACTCATGATCGAGTCATTGCAGCTTGGGAGATCGACATTGTGCGCGTCGTGGGACCGTTGTTCATTCCGCAGCCGGGAAATCGCCCGTGCCGTCACTGCCGTCGCCACGACCGCGAGAGCTGTCGATGAGCTGGCACGACACCGTCGCTTCGGCCACGCGCTTGCCCGCAACAGACGCGACGCCGTGCATTTTAGCGGCGATCATTCGCGGCATGGCACGCCAGCCTTTCACTTCCACTTCGATTCTTAGCTGGTCGCCGGGGCTTACGGGACGCCGGAACTTCGCCCGCTCGATGCCGGTAAACACCATCACTTTGTCCGCACGATCTTCAACTTCGGTGAGCAGCAGCGCGCCACCTGCCTGGGCAATGGCTTCCACAATCAGCACCCCCGGCATGATCGGCAATCCTGGAAAATGGCCGTTAAAAAAAGGTTCGTTGATGGTGACGTTCTTGATGGCGACGATACTCTCTTTCCGCTTCAACTCCAGCACGCGATCAATCAGCAGAATGGGATAGCGGTGCGGTAGGATTTTCAGGATTTCGTGAATGTCGAGTGCCGTTTTGGATGCGGCTGCGTCGGTCACGGAAGGAGTACTCTCAATCATGATTCGTCTCAATCAGTTCGTCTCAATCAGCCTGAAGATTATACTGTACCGCGCTGCATTTCACGGAGAAGACGAAACCCCTGCAGCGAGAGGAAATCGTGCCCGGTAAAAAAACAAAACAAACCGCTGCAACTGCCCCGCGGACCCGGTGGGCTGATCGCTTCCGCTATTTCTTTGAACATCAGGGGCGCATGGTCGAAACGGTTCGCGAGCTCGTACAAATCGAATCGCCAAGCGATAACAAACCAGCAGTCGATCGCATGGCAGCATTCCTCGCGTCCAGGTTTGAATCCCTTGGGGGGCGCATTCGTCTTCATCGCAGCAATCACTTCGGCGACAGTTTGCAAGTAGATTTTGCCGGACCTCGCGAGCCTTCGACGAATCGCCAACCCGTTTTGCTGCTCGGTCACTACGACACGGTTTATCCGCTGGGGACGCTGGCCGGCATGCCATGCAAGATTGAGAAAGGCCGACTGCTTGGGCCGGGCGTCCTCGACATGAAGTCGGGAATTGCGCTCATGCTCCATGCTATCGAAGCACTGCAAACATGGCACGGGGAACTGCCGCGGCCAGTCACGGTTTTTCTGGTTCCCGATGAAGAAATCGGCAGCCCTTCTTCGCGCACGATCACCGAGGCCTTGGCGAAGCAATCCGCCGGAGTGCTGGTGCTCGAACCTGCCGCCGGACTCAAGGGCGCGGTTAAGACCGCGCGCAAGGGTGTGGGCGAGTATACGCTGCGCGTGAAAGGCGTCGCTTCGCATGCGGGACTTGATCCGGGAAAAGGCCACAGCGCCATTGTTGAGCTGGCGCGCCAGATCGGCATACTCGCCAAACTCAACAATGTTAAGCAAGGTTTGTCGGTAAATCCTGGCGTGCTGCACGGCGGAACTCGCACTAATGTGATTGCAGCCGAGGCTTCGGTGGAGATCGATGTGCGCATCAAGAGCGCGAAACAAGCCGTCGGCATGGACCGCAAGCTGTGCTCCCTCAAACCATTCGACAAGCACTGCAAACTCGAGATGTCGGGCGGGATCAATCGTCTCCCCATGGAACGCACGGCTGGCGTAGCAGCCCTGTACGAGAAAGCCCGTGAGATCGCCGGTGAGATTGGATGGAAGCTCGAGGAAGCAGCCGTGGGCGGCGGCTCCGACGGGAACTTCACCGCCGGCATGGGCATTCCCACACTCGATGGTATGGGCGGCGTCGGCGACGGAGCCCACGCCGTGCACGAGTTCGTCGTGATTTCCGAACTGCCGCGAAGGGCGCTGCTCTTGGCGGGGATGATAGAAAGCGTTTGAGAACTATTCGTTCGGGACCAGGACCAGGAAGTAATCCATCTTGTCGCCCTTCACAAAATCGTACTGGTCGAGCAACCGGTAACCCGCCTCCGCGGCCTCGTGGATGACAACGTCTTTGCCTACGCCATGGTCCTCACCATTTCCATTGCGATCGATGATTCCAACCTTCGCGCCGCGACGAAGCGACGCCCGCAGATTTCGTAACAATGCAACCGGTTGCGCGACTTCGTGATACGTCTTCAGCAGCAGAACGGAATCGACTGCGCCCGCGGGAAGAAGAGGGTCGTCCTCTTTTCCGAGGATTGTCTTGACGTTGCGCAAATGCTCCTTCTGCGCACGATCACTTACATAGCGAGTCGACTGCGGATTGATGTCCACCGCAAGAACGATCCCACCTTCTCCCACTCGCCGCGCCGCCCGCACTGTGAACCAGCCCGATCCAGCTCCGATATCGGCGACAGTCTTTCCCTGTGTGATGCCCAAAATGTCCATGACGCGATCGATTTGCAGACGCTTATCGCGCCCGGCAGAATCGAAAATGGAGAGATCCCCTGTGTAAGGCTTGCTGGTCTTGCGGTGTTCGCCCGGCGGTGTGACTGGGGCTTGAGTGGGACTCTGAGCGGAGGAAAAAGTTGGGCACGAGATAAGTACAGCCAATAGGAGAGCGCAACGTTTGAGAACCACGGAAACCTCCATCCACTCGAGCCTCAAAGATAGACTTAGCGAGGCTGGGTTGGTGAGCATCCGGGGATTCAGATGCGTCGTGGAGAATTGCGCCGCCACGTTTTTTGACTCCGGGGTTGGCAAAGCCTAGACTTTTTACAGGGAGTTCGGTAGGCGAGCGTTGTTTGCAAGTGCCGACGACCCCTTGGAGGAGTTATGGGTGAAGGTCTTTTTCAGCCGTTGCATCTGATATTGATCATCGGGATCATCCTTCTGATCTTCGGCACCAGCAAGTTTTCCGCGCTGGGCAAGGGCTTGGGCGAGGGCATCCGTAACTTCAAGGCCTCGATGAGAGAGGAAGAACCAAAGAAAGAAGAAAAAAAAGAAACGGAGAAGAAAGTCTAGAGTTGCCGTTCGTTTAGGATTTCTATTTTTGCCTGTAACTATCCATAGTCAACTCACTCTCCAGTCTAGATCGCCCCGCACTCGCGCAAGATGGCATATACCAGCGCCACCGGCAAACCAACCACGTTGTTGTAGTCGCCTTCGATGCGAGAAACCCATCGCGAGGCGATCCCTTGAATCGCATACGCTCCAGCCTTACCCATGGGCTCGCCGGTCGCGACGTAGTCGCGAATCTCATCGTCGGATAAGGCGCCTATAGTAACGAGCGTAGTCTCGGAAGCAATTCTCAATTCCGGATCTTCCGTTCTCCCTGCCCCACTGGCCACTGGCCTCTGACCACCGACCACTTTCTTCCCCACCAGGCAGACTCCCGTAATCACCGCATGCGTACGCCCCGACAACAGCCGCAGCATGCGGCTGGCATCTTCTGCGTCACCAGGCTTACCGAGGATGGCGTCATCGACTACGACGATTGTGTCCGCACCCAGAACATAATCTTGGGGCCGGCTTTGAAAAACCGCCACTGCTTTTTCCCGTGCCAGCCGCTCCGCACAATCTCGCGGAGACTCGCCGGCAAGCGGCGTTTCGTTGATATCGGCCGCATGCACGGTAAAGGGAATTCCGGCGTTGCGCAGTAACTCCTGGCGGCGCGGGGAGGCGGAGGCGAGAATGAGCATTTAATCTGCATTTTAACGGAAGGCTTTCATCGGCTCCCAACCACGCCGCGCACCGAGTCAATCAGCTTGGCCGAATCGTAACCAATGCCATCTTTGAACACGGTCTCAACGTTCTCGATATCTTCGATCTTCGTCGCCGGATCGCCTTTGATCACCACCAAATCGGCCTGCTTGCCGGCGGCGATCGTTCCGATCTTGTCGGCCTCGCCAAGATATTGAGCGCCGTTGTAAGTCGCGATGTGGATCGCCTCGACAGGCGTGAATCCGGCTTCCACCAGCAACTCTACCTCGCGTTGATCTCCGAAGCCCGCAATCACGCCTCCCATGCCAGTCGGATCCAAACCCGCCAACAGCAAGCCTCCAGCTTGTACGAAGGCGTGCTCGAACTCCATCTCTTTCTTAAACGCCGCCGGCCAGGGCGATACATCGCTTCCGTACTGCTGTCGAAGCCGGCTGGAGTCGCTGGAGCGAACGCGGTTGGCCAGCAATGCGGTCCGGGCGTCCGGAGAGAGTGCGTCCAGCAAGCGCTGCTGGAGCGTCGGCCTTCCCGGAAAACTTCCCATCTCAAACACAGGCAGTGTCGAGGTGACCGCGACGTGGTGCTTTATCAGGTCCAAAATCATCTCGTGCAGCGGCCGATCGGGATTCTCCGGTTCGTCCGGACACTCACCCGGCTTGTTCCCTGGCAGGAATTCAGTATCGACCAGCAAGCCATGTTCGAGGTCGTCGATCCCGAGCGCCGCCGCCTCGCGAAAACCGATCGAGCAAAGATGTCCGGTAACTTTGGCGCCGCGTTTGTGCGCGGCGGCCACCGCGGCCGCAAGTTCCGCCGGAGTGATGAACATATAAGCTTTGAAATTATCGACTCCCTGATCTAGCCAGAAATTGACTGTCTTCGTTGCGTCCTCAGGCCCGGTCAGTTGGTGCAACTGCAGGGCCCAGCTACCCGCGCCTTCCAGGTAAGGCCCGGTGACGTGAATCTTTGGCCCCGGCATGCCGCCCGCGTCAATTTTTTTCTTGATCTCAAGATCGGTATAGGGCTCAAGGGATCCGGTCGTGCGGATCGTAGTCACGCCTCCCGCCAGGTACAAGCGCGGAAAGCTGAACGCCATTTCGCCGAACACCACATTCCCCATCGGATAGAACATGTGATCATGCATACCAACCAGGCCGGGGATCACACTGTAGCCATGCAAGTCGAGCACTTGGGCATCTTTGGAAACGGTGGCCGACGCAGCATCAGAAACCGATTCGATCTTTCCTTTGGAAATCACCACGGTCTGGTCTTCGCGCGCGGCCGCACCTGTGCCGTCAATTACGCGCACATGTTTGAGTGCCACTACTGGCGCGTCCACCTTCACAAAGGCGCGCACCTCAGGCGAGAGAGTCTGGGCCATGACAGCGATACAGCAAGCGGACATCAAGAAGATGGCAACGGCCAGTTTGCGCATGACACTCCTTCCATAACCACAGGGCAGGATTCTACCGAAGAAACGAAGAGTCCGCGCGGAAAGTTTGCCCGATCGCCTTTCAACATCATCAGGCCGAGCCATAAGCGTGCTCAGGGATTGTGCGGGTTACTCAGGGGACCGGCGCTCTGGGCGCGGCCCCACGCTTCCGCGGCCGCTACGCGCTTGGAGATTGCGGGATGGGAGTGGAACAATACTTCCACCAACTTCGAAGGTGTGCGCTCCGCCAAGTTCTGCTGCGCCAGTTTGTTCATAGATGAAATAAACGGTTCCACGCTGGCGATGGATTCAAAAGCATAGCGGTCGGCCTGCCGCTCGTTATAGCGTGAGTATGCGTTGAGCGCCGGCATCAGCAGAAGTGAAAGCACGGTCGCGGTAATCGCCAGCAGGGGCAGGTTGGCGAAATCGGAAAGCTCGTCGAACATGCGGTGATCGACCGCGTAATGAAGTACCCAGTTCGCCGCCCAGAAACCAAGCAAGGTGGTCATGATGGCCGAGTTCGTGCGCCAGAACCGCCTCGATTTCCTCGGGACCGTAGTTGTCCAGCAAAGTGTCGGCCAGGATAATTCGCCGCGTGTTGCCGAGTCCGGTGAGAGCCGCATTTGCCTTCTTGCTCTTTTCTGAGAGCTTCCAGCGATAGACTCCGCGCACGCGCGTACCCGCGTGTTCGCTCAGCGTCACCAGCCGGCGCCTCAGGTCTTCGTTGTCCAGCGGTTCGAATTTGTAAAAGATCGGGAACAATACCACCGGGGCAAGCTGGGCCATAAGTATGAACAGTCCCAGGAAGAGTACCCACGTGATGAGCCACCAATGTTGCGGCGACTGGCGGATCATGAAGTACAGCAACTCGGTCACAATCCCTGCCAGTGCCAGCCCCACAAGAAAGCCTTTCGCTTCATCCCACAGCCACGAGCGAAGTCTCTGCGTGGAGAGTTGAAATTTTCGATCCAGTTGGAATCCATAGTAGTCGAGGCCGAAGCCCAGCGCTTTGCTGATCAAGAGCAAGAAGAACAAGTATACAGCAAAACGGCAAGCGTATAGTTCTGGAATCCCCGGCGTAAGGCAAGATCGCGCAACCAACCGCTCCAGCCAGTGACCAGCAGAAGCACCAGAAAAGCCGCGCCAATGACGAAGTCGGCGATTCCCAGCCGGCGCTGGATCCGATTGTAGCGGCGCGCCTCAGGCGAGTCGTCCGCGGGCGGAGTTGTGGTTCCGGCGAAAGTCATGCGTAGTTAGAAGTATCGCATTCTCGAGCCGTCCAATGTGGGGTTTTCCGGCAGATAGATGAGCGTCAGCTAAGTGGCGTTTCTAACAAAATTTTCCGCGGCTGTCAGGATTTCGCTCACCAACTCCGGCGAGGCGGCCTCCGCGTACGCGCGCAGCAGCGGCTCCGTCCCCGAAGCGCGAAACAGAATCCACGCCTCCGCCCCATTGCCGTTGGTCGGCGCATCGAGGAAAAACTTGATGCCATCGAGATTTTCTTTTTTTACGACGCAATATCGCCCAAGCTTCTGGGTGCCTTCGGCTCGAGCCCGTTGAATCGCGCCCTGCTTGATTTCTTCCGGAATGTGCAGATCGCGACGGCCGTAGTAGTGGGACCCAAACTCGCGTTGCAGATCTGCGACTAGTTGGCCCAGCGGCTTGCCTTCCTCCGCCATTACATTGGCCAGCAACAGGCAATTCAGTACTCCATCGCGCTCGGGCAGAAAACGCGAGTAGCCGATGCCGCCCGATTCCTCGCCGCCGATCAGGATGTCGTGCTCCATCATCAGATCGGCGGTGTATTTGAATCCAATTTGCGTTTCGTAAAGTTTGCGGCCATGCTTTGCGGCGATGCGGTCAAGCATCCGGGTAGTGTTAAAGGCTCGCACCACGTCTCCAGACCACTTCTTGCGTTCCAGCAACCAGCGCAGCAGCACGCAGAAAATCTTGTGCGAGTCGACGAAGCTTCCGTCTTCCGCGACCGCGCCGATGCGATCGGCGTCGCCGTCCGTAGCCAGCCCAGCGTCGCACTTCTCCCGGACAACGGTTTCCTGCAGGAAAGCAATATGCGGTTGGATGGGTTCGGGATTGATATCAGGGAAAAGAGGGTTTACTTCCTGGCGGATCGTGATGTGCTGAACCCCGCGATCGCGAAAGATTCCAGCGAGGATCCCCCGGCCGGAACCGTACATCGAGTCAACCGCAACTTTAAACTTGGCTTTGCCGATCAAATTCATATCGGCAAAATGGCAAACGGCGGCGACGTACGGCGTCTTGAGATCGGCTTCCTCGACCGCTGCTTTCGCCCGTTGCGGCATCGCGCCGGCTCGCAGCTCTTCTTCCACTTTCTTCATGATGGCTGGAGTGGCCGAGCCGCCAAACTTCCCTTTGAACTTAACTCCATTCCAGTTCCACGGATTATGGCTGGAAGTAACCATCACTCCGCCCGCGGCGCCGCTCGTTTTCACTGCGTAGGACACGGCCGGCGTGGGCGTGTAATCATTGGCCAGCTTCACCGGAATGCCTGCGGCGGCGATCACTTCCGCAGCCACTTGCGCCGCGCGTTGCGAAGCGAAACGCGTGTCATAGCCGACAAACACTCCGCGCTGCGCATCCTCGTGTTTCAACACGTAGGAAGCGATTGCTCCCGCGACGCGGCGCACATTATCGAACGTGAAATCATCGGCAATAATGCCGCGCCAACCGTCAGTTCCGAATTTGATTTCTTGAGGCATGGAAATTCAGTGGTCAGTGATCCGTGGCCAGTGACAAGAAATATTCGGTCTTAACTAGCCACTGATCACCGTCCACTGACCACTTCCTTACACCAGTTTGTGCAGCTTCTTCTCATCGAGATACTTAACCACCTTGCCCACGTCCTGCGCATGCTGCCGGGTTGTAATCAGTAACGCGTCTTCAGTTTCGACCACCACCAGATCTCTTACTCCTACCGCCGCGACAAACTTTCCCGGCGCATGGACGTAGTTGCCGTGGGCGTTTAGCACAAACACGCTGGAGGCACTGATGAGGTTGCCCTCGGGCGGACTGCTCTTCGCCGTGTGATGCTCGTGCAGCGCTGTCCAGGATCCCAGGTCGTTCCAGCCAAAATCCGCGGGAAGGCAGAAAAGATTACTGGCGCGCTCGCCCTTGGCGGAGCGCGGCTCCAGCACGGCGTAGTCGATGCTGATATTTTCGCACTTGGGATATAGCTTGCCAAATGTGGACGCGAACTTTCGCGTGCCAAAAGTCCCGGCAATCTGCTCAAGGATGGGCGCGGTTCTGGGAAGATGCTCGCGCAGAGCATTGGCCAGGGTGCGGGCGCTCCACAAAAACATTCCGCTGTTCCAAAAATAATTTCCCGCCGCAACGAATGTGGCGGCCTTTTCGGCATTAGGCTTCTCGGTAAAACGGCACACGCGCAGTGCGTTGCCACTAAAAGTGCTGCCGGCCTCAATGTAGCCGTACCCGGTTTCAGCCCGATTGGGCCGGATGCCCAGCACCACAATATTTTCGCCCGCGGCCGCGATCTCTACACCACGTTCAATGGTCACGCGATAGGCTTCTTCATCAGCGATCACGTGGTCAGAAGGAAACATTCCGATAACCGCCTCGGGATTCTCTCGCAACAGAAGAAAAGCGGCCAAGCCGATAGCGGGTGCGGTGTTGCGTCCCAGCGGTTCGGCCAGCACCTGCGTCTTCGGCAGTCTCGGAAGTTGTTTCAGGATTGCGGGACGAAGATCTTCGTTGGTGATGATCCAAAATCGGCTTGACGGAGCCAGTGGCATCAACCGCGCCACCGTCTGCTGGATCATAGTTTGCTTGCCATCGAGCGCCAACAACTGCTTGGCGCGCTTCTTCCGGCTCAAAGGCCAAAACCGCGTGCCGCGACCGCCAGCGAGGATCACGGGATAGAAATTTGAATTCTTAGCCACGTTTAGGATTCACTTACATTCGCGTTTCCGGTTCGAGCAACTCGGCCCCTGGTACTCGCGCTTTCAAGAATTCCAGCGTCCATTGCGGGCGCACAGTGAAATTCCCAACGCACGCTGGAACTACTACCGCGTCACCCTTCGCGATAGTGACGGGTTCCGCGCCGCCTGCTTCTACTACACCGCATCCCTCGACCGCCACCAGGATCTGTGCGGAAATCTTGCCGGAATCGTCGCGCGTGCTTAATTCCTGCTCAGCTTTCATCTCAAACATCTCCACAACAAAATAAGGGGCAGCCACCAGCGTGCCTTGCCGGTTGTTACTGCCGGGGAGCTGCACAGGCGCAGGCCTTACCACTCTTCCAGACGCAACCTTCAACTTTACCGCGGCCAATCCCTCTTTCAGATGCAGGTCGCGCGGCCGTCCGTAATCGTATAAGCGATATGTTGTGTCCGACTGTTGCTGCGTCTCGACGATTACCGAACCAGGCCCCAGCGTATGCACCGTTCCGCCGGAAACATAGATCATGTCGCCGGTGTAAACGTTGAGCCAGTTCAGCAATTCCTCGGCGCGTTTCTCCTGGATCGCTTTCTCCAACTGAGCAACACTCACGCCAGGTTTCAATCCCAGGGCAATCTGCGATCCGGTCTTCGCGTGCGCTACATACCAACATTCAGTTTTGCCCCATGGTTGATGTACACGGCGCGCCTGTTCGTCGTCGGGATGAACCTGTACAGAAAGTTTCTCATGCGGAAAAAGAAACTTCAGCAGCAAGGGAAAACGCCGCGCATCGGGTGCTGCATCGCCGATCACATCCCGCTGATATCTCTCGCTCACCTGTGCCAGCGTCTGCCCAGTCAGCGGCCCGTTAGCGATCTTGCAGTCGTCGCCGGTGAGCCAGGCCTCGCCGATCTTCTCCTCGAACCTGCGGTTCGGATAGATCGGCGAAAGGTCGTTCGTGCCCCAGGGCCGCGGATCGAATCGCGGAAGCATCAGAAAAGGATAGAGATTGCCCATAGCCAAATAACTTACATAAAAAAGGCCGTTCGCGAACGGACGGCCTCAGCCGAACCTAATACGTCATCCCAAAACCCAGGCTGGCACGCTAAAGCGCTGCAAAGAACTTGCGCATGCGTTCCAATCCGCGATCCAACTCTGCCTTCGAAGTCGCATAGGACACGCGGATATGCTCGCCGGTGCCAAAGCCTTCTCCCGGCACGGTGGCTACGTGCGCTTCCCGGAGCAATCTGCCCGCCACGTCTGACGCTGACTTTACGTTGCCACGTCCCAGGAATGACGAGATGTTGGGGTAGGCATAGAACGCGCCTTCCGGCAGCGTGCAGGTCACGCCCGGAATCGAGCGCAAGCCCTTCACGACATAGTCGCGCAGTTCAATGTATTCTCGCCGCATTTGCTCGACGCACTCCTGCGGCCCCTTCAGCGCCGCCACCGCCGCCTTCTGCACAAT
>WNFJ01584135.1_pt2 | contig 12255 bp, 8 predicted proteins | sample 5400461 | NCBI WGS metagenome assembly WNFJ01 (sample SAMN13153349, study PRJNA577476) | soil metagenome | isolation source: 115 cm saprolite on Douglas fir-dominated hillslope | place: USA:California | collected 2013-09-17
GAAAAATCTCAGCATCTCATATCAGCGTCCGCTGAAAATCGTTCGCGGGTGGATGCAATATTTGCACGATGAAACAGGACGCGCGTATCTCGACGTTTACAACAACGTGCCGCTCGTGGGGCACAGCCATCCGCGCGTGGTCCAGGCGGCGCAAGCGCAGCTTGGGCTGCTCAACACCAATACGCGCTATCTGCACGACAACGTCAATCATTATGCCGAGCGGCTGACGCAGCTCCTTCCTGAAGCGCTGCGTGTTTGTTTTTTTGTGAATTCCGGCAGCGAAGCCAATGAGCTGGCTTTGCGACTGGCGCGCGCGCATACGGGCCGCGAAGACATTATCGTGCTGGAACATGCTTACCACGGCCATACCAATACGCTGATCGACATCAGCCCCTACAAATTCGATGGCCCCGGAGGGCGCGGGAAGAAGCCCTGGGTGCATGTCGCTCCGCTCGCGGATGATTACCGCGGCGCATATCGCCGCGCCGACGCGCAAGCCGGTGCAAAATATGCGCGTCACGTTGCGGAGATTCTCGATCGTACGCGCGCCGAAGGACGTGGCGTTGCCGCGTTTATAGCGGAAACATTACCTAGCGTCGGTGGCCAGATTGTCTTTCCGCCTGGCTATCTCGCGGAGGTCTACAGTTATGTGCATAAAGCGGGCGCGGTGTGCATTGCCGACGAAGTGCAGGTCGGATTCGGGCGTCTTGGAACACATTTCTGGGGATTCCAAACGCAAGGCGTCGTGCCGGACATTGTCGTCCTCGGCAAACCCATCGGCAATGGCTTTCCGCTCGCGGCGGTGATCACCACGCCAGAAATCGCCGATTCGTTCAACAACGGAATGGAGTTTTTCAGCACTTTTGGCGGCAACCCGGTGGCGTGCACCGCAGGGCTCGCGGTTCTGGATGTTCTTGAAGAAGAAAACTTGCAACAAAATGCCTTGCGCGTCGGGGAGCATTTCATCGACGGATTGAAAACTTTGCAGAAGCGCCATGCCCTGATCGGCGATGTGCGCGGCTCAGGATTATTCCTAGGAATCGACCTCGTACTCGATCGTGAAACGCGCGAGCCTGCTCCTTTGCAAGCCTCTTACGCCGTCAACCGCCTGCGCGATCGAGGCATCCTCACTGGCACCGACGGCGCACACCACAACGTCATCAAGCTGCGCCCGCCGCTGGTTTTCTCAGAAGTTGACGCGGACCTTTTCGTCGAGACGCTTGACGCTGTACTTCTGGAAGATGCCGCGCAACCTCGCAGCTGATTCGCATTTGTGAGTTCAGCGAGAATAAATTGTAGTTTAATTGGAAGTCCGGCTCTCAGATCGGTGTTGCATGAGGTCTGCTCATCTACTCGCGGCAGGGTTGGCTTCCCTTAGTATTCTTGCTTTCCCGGGGATTCGGGCAGCGGATTCGGCTGAGTGCGCGGGAGCCGTGGTGGACGAGAATGGGGTGCCGGTTGGGGCCGCGCAAATAAGACTTGAGGATGGCAGCGGAAAAGCCTACGAAGCGGAAACCGACAGCGCAGGGCGCTTCACTATTCGCAATCTTTCCGCCGAAAGTTACAAGGTGGAAGTTCGCAAGCAAGGCTTCTTCCTCCTTTCTGGCAAGGAGCTCGCTCTCCACGCCGGGCCTAACGAAGTCAATTTCACAGTGAACCACGCGCAGGAGTTGCACGAGCAGGTGCAAGTCGCGGCGCCTGCGAACCAGATCGATCCCCAAGACACCGCCCAGAGATCCACGCTCACGTCGCAGGACATTCGTGACATCCCGGTGCCCAACACTCATGTCCTTCAACAGAGTCTGGTCGCTCTGCCGGAGATTGTGCAGGACAACCTGACAAACTTGCATGTAGCGGGAGCGCGCTCAGGAGAAACGCAATACCTGCTCGATGGATTTGAGATCGGCAATCCGGCAAACGGGAGGCTGACTTCGCGCTTCAACGTTGATGCCACACGCGCGGCCGAGGTCCAGACGGGGCGGATTGGGGCGGCCTACGCGCACTCCGGCGCAGCACTGCTGAGTTTCGAAACGCCCGATGGAGATGACCGCTGGCGGTTCGGGACGACCAACCCCGCTCCCGGCATCAACATTCAGGAAGGCACCCACCTGGGGAACTGGTATCCGCGGTTTACCTTTTCCGGACCCATCGAGAAGGGGCGCTTTTGGTTTTCCGATTCGATCAGCGCGCAGCATACCTTTGAGGTCGTCAAACAGCAGCCCGCGGGCGCCAATACTTTTGAGGAATGGGCGGGAGACAACCTTCTGCGACTGCAATATAACTTTTCGCCGAAGCACATCCTGCACGCGAGCCTGCTTTATAATCGCGCATTTGACAACAACCTCGGCCTGGCAGCGCTTGACCCGCAATCCACCACCGTTACCGCCGACCAGCGCCGCGGCTTTCTTTCGCTGAAGGATCAAATCTGGTTGCACGAGACGCTCGTTGAGCTCGGCGTCGCCGCGGACAGCGGCCTGCTCGACTACACGCCACAAGGCTCGCAACCCTTCATCCTGCTCATCAACGGCACAAGCGGCAATTATTTTCAGCACTTGCGCCAGCGTGGCCGCCGCATGCAGGCCCTGGCGAGCGTAATGGCCGCCTCACGCCACTGGTACGGCACGCATCAGCTTGCCGTGGGCGCGAATGTCGCCGGGCTGATCTTCCATCAGTCGGCGCAGCGGGGAGAAATTGACGCGCTGCAAGCGACGAACGCCATCGATGGGACGGCCTGCGTCATGCCCGTTGCCGGTTGCTTGGTGCGGCGATCCACGTTTGCGGGAACGGCCGCTCCTCATCTTTCCAACACGCAAGCAGGTGGATACGCGCAAGACACCTGGTCGATCACCAGGCATTTTGTTTTTCAGGCGGGCTTGCGCACGGACTGGGACCGCTTCACGCAAAGCGCGATGGCTGAGCCCCGCGTGTCGGCCAACGTGCTGCCGTTCGGCGACGATCAAGCCAAGATTTCTCTCGGCTGGGGTATCTACAATGCCCCGCTCAACCTCGCGCTCATCGGCCAAGCCCTGGACCAGCAGCAAGTCGACACCTTTTTTTTAGACTCCGCCGGCAACCCGATCGCTCCCACCACTGTCGCAAGCCAGTTCGTGTTGCCTGCCCGTGGCCTGCAGCAGCCGCGCTTTGCCACTTCCAGCGCCGGCTGGCAAGAAAAATTCGGCCGCAACACGCTTGTCGGCCTCGAACTTCTCGCGCGAAACGGCTCTCACGGTTTTGCTTTTGTCGACCAGCGGCCGTCGCAACCCGGAGGCATATTTCTTCTGCAGGATCACCGCAAGGACCGTTATCGCTCTGCCACCTTCTCAGTGCGCCGCGTCTTCTCGGCAAGCGCCGAACTGTACGGCGCGTATACGAGGTCGCGTGCGCATTCAAACGAGGTATTGAACCCGGCGCTAGGTTCCATCTTTTATGCGCCGCAGCAATCCGGGCCCGTGGCCTGGGATGCACCGAACCGGCTGCTTACCTGGGGCTGGACTCCGACGCATATCTGGGGAACACAATTGAGTTATTTCTTCGAGTATCGGACGGGGTATCCCTTCAGCGCCGTCAATCTTCAGCAGCAACTCGTCGGTCCGCCGAATTCCCTGCGTTTCCCCGCGTATGCCGGCTTGAATCTGGGGCTCGAAAAGAAATTCGGCTTTCGCGGCTATCTTTGGGCCGCTCGCGTCGAAGCGGTCAATATCCTGGGCCGCCAGAATCCCGACTCCGTCGTGAACAATGTGGACGCCCCCGCCTGTACCAGTCTGGTTCGATCCGGGTGCTTTGGCGCTTTTTCCGGCGGCCAAGAGCGCGCAACAACATTGCGGGTACGCTTTGCCGGCAAGAAGTAACTGCCTGGATCGATCCTGGAGACGAGTACGAGCGAAATCCTTGACCATGGCCTATTTATAAGTAACGACTTGACAACTGGGTTACTATCCTCATAGGCTTTCCTGGCAATGCAGTTGGACGCTTCCCTCTCCTGGCTTGCGCTTGGGCTCACGCCTGGCCTGGCTTCCCGTCTGTCCGCACGCGTGCTGCGGCGGTTTGACTCGCCTGACGGAGTTTTCCGCGCTACCCTCTCCGATCTCGAGTCTTGCCACCTTCCCGCTCCCGTCGCGCAAGCCATCGTCAAGAAGGAAGCCTTCAGGCGCGCCGAGAAGGAATTGACGGGCGTCCAGAAAATTGCAGGCTGCTCCCTCTTGAACTGGACCGAGCCCGAATACCCGCAGTCGCTCTTACAGATTTATGACCCGCCGGTCATGTTGTACGTTCGCGGTGATCCGCAAGTTCTGAATCTTCCAAGCCTCAGCATTGTCGGCACGCGTCGGCCCACGCTCTACGGCACGCAAATGGCGCAGCGCCTTGGGCGGGACCTTGCTGCGCGCGGCCTAGTCATTGTCAGCGGGATGGCCCGCGGGATCGATGCCATCGGGCACCAAGGAGCGATGGATGCTCACGGCCGCGCGATCGGAGTTCTTGGCACAGGCATTGACGTTTGCTACCCCAAGGAAAACAAGAAGCTGTATGAGAAAGTGCTGGAGCGCGGCGCGATCATCAGCGAATTTCCGCTTCGCACGCACCCCGCGCCGGAGAATTTTCCCATCCGCAACCGCATCGTCGGTGGCATGCCCCTCGGCGTGGTGGTAGTGGAGGGCGCGCAATACAGCGGTTCGCTCATCACCGCGCGGCTGGCCATGGAGTTCGGCAGGGAAGTCTTCGGCGTGCCGGGAAACGTCACGCAGCCCGTGAGTTTCGCGCCGAACCAGCTGATCAAGCAAGGCGCCAAACTCGTCACTAGCGCCGAAGACGTGATCGAAGAGCTTCCCACGCCGATCCGCGCGGCCCTCTTGCAGGCCGAAAAACCGGAAGCGGAGCAACGGAATCTACTCGCCGCCGCCGGGCTCGAAGGCGCGGAGAAGAAGCTCTATGAACTGCTAAACGCCGAACAGCCGGTGCACATTGATGACATCGTGGAGCGCTCGGGCTTGAACTCTTCCGAAGTTCTGGCTACGCTCTTTGATCTGGAGATGAAAGGCATCATCCGTCAGTTGCCGGGCAAACAGTTCAGCAAAGTCTTGCTGTAGAAGCAGATAGGAGTTTGCAGCCGGCCCCGGCGCCGTCATCGAATAGTTAAAACGCATCCCAAAGGGCATTCGCCGCATCAATAGTTAGTCGCCGCTGCTGCCGGAGTCGTGCGCATACGGTAGCGAGAAGGACACACGCCGCCGCGTTCGGCCCTCCCGGTAGAACATTACGGAGTTACAAAAGCAAGATGGCACGTTCGCTGGTCATTGTTGAATCGCCCGCGAAGGCGAAAACGATTAACAAATATCTGGGGCGGAACTTCACCGTCAAAGCCTCTATCGGCCACGTGATGGACCTGCCCAAGAAAACGATCGGCATTCGTCTGCCTGGTGAAGAAGAAGACGGCAAAAAGAGAAAGAGGAGAAAAGCCAAGAAAGGAAGCAAGAAAGCAAAAGCGCCAGCCGGGAAAATAATTGAACTTGACGATGAGAAGATCTTTGAGCCGACGCTTCAAATCATCGCGGGCAAAGGCAAAGTCATCAACGATCTTCGCAAGGCCGCGAGTTCCGCCGATGCCGTCTATCTGGCCGGCGACCCCGATCGCGAGGGGGAAGCCATTTCCGCGCACCTCGCGTTGGTTCTGTCCAAGCCGTCCAGGTTTATCGAGCAGGAACCCAGCGTTTCGAGATTCAAGAAGAAGGACGCCAAACCCGAAGAACCTGTCAAAGAAGAAGAAGCCGCTCCCAAAAAAGAAGTGATCGCAATCGACCCGAAAAAGATTTTTCGCGTCACGTTCAATGAAATTACGCCAAAGGCCATCCGCGCGGCGTTCGATAAGCCCCGAGAGGTAGACACCAATCTGGTGGACGCGCAGCAGGCGCGCCGCGTGCTTGATCGCATCGTGGGCTACAAAGTCTCCCCCATTCTGTGGAACAAAGTTCGCCGCGGGCTATCGGCGGGCCGCGTCCAAACGGTGGCGCTGCGGCTGATTGTCGAGCGCGAACTGCAAATCCGGGCGTTCGTTCCGCAGGAATATTGGACGATTCACGTCATGCTGGATGCCGGACAGCCGCCGCTGTTCGAAGCCAAGCTCTTCAAACACAAAGGCGAAGACATTGAAGTAAAGAACCAGGAGAGCGCGGACAAGATCGTCGCCGCAGTCAGCAAGGCGAAGTGGCAAGTTGCCACGGTCACGCAAAAGGAAAAGAAGCGCAACCCGCCCCCACCTTTCACGACTTCGAAATTACAACAAGCCGCCTACAACCGGCTGCGCTACACCGCCAAGCGCACCATGTCGCTGGCGCAAAAGCTATATGAAGGCGTGGAGCTGGGCGATGAAGGCTCGGTGGCGCTGATCACTTACATGCGCACCGATTCCGTGCACGTTTCGAACGACGCGCTCATTCAGGTTCGCGAACTGATCCCCGAGCGCTTTGGCTCGAACTATCTCCCGGAGAAGCCGAACTACTACAAATCGAAGAAGGACGCACAGGAAGCCCATGAAGCGGTGCGCCCCACGGATGCCATGCGCGCGCCCGAAGACGTTCGCAAGTATCTCGACGAAGACCTTTTCAAGCTGTACCAGCTGATCTGGCAGCGCTTTGTGGCATCGCAGATGCTCCCGGCGATCTTCGATCAAACGACCATTGATATTTCGGCCGGGGATTACACTTTTCGCGCTACCGGCTCCGTGCAGAAATTCGATGGGTACCTGCGCGTATACCAGTTGCCCGCGTCGTTCGCCGACCGTGAGGACGAAGAGAAAGATGACGAAGGCGAAGGCCGCGCCCTACCCCAAGTTACGGAAGGTCGGATTCTCCGCCTGGACAAGATTCGCCCGGACCAGCACTTTACCGAGCCGCCGCCGCGGTTTAACGATGCGACGCTGGTGAAAGAGCTCGAAGAAGACGGCATTGGACGGCCCTCGACGTACGCTTCCATCATTTCCACGATCCTCGAGCGCGAATACGTGACAAAAAACCAGGGGCGTTTTTCCCCCACCATGCTCGGTGAGCGCGTCAGCACGCTGCTGATCAAGAGTTTCGAAGATATTTTTGACGTCACGTTTACCGCGCGGCTCGAGGAAGAGCTCGACGAAATCGAAGAAGGCAAGCTTCCCTGGCGCGAGGCCGTCAAGGAATTCTGGGAAAAATTTGTGATTGACCTCGACAAGGCCGACGACGAGATGCTTTCCTACAAGGCCGGCATCCCCACTGGCAAAAAGTGCGAAAAATGCGGACAGGGTGAATTGCTGGAGCGCATCAGCCGTCACGGTTTCTTCCTCGGTTGTTCGCGCTATCCGGAATGCGATTTCATTCAGGATCTCTCCCCAGCGCCTCCCGAAGAGACCAGCGGCGAGCCCAAAATCGAGTATTGCGACAATTGCGGCAAGGAGATGGCCATCAAGCGCGGCCGATTCGGCACCTTTCTCGCCTGCAAGGGTTATCCGGATTGCAAGACCACCCGGCGCCTGGTGGAAGGCACTCGTGTGGCGCGCCAGCCGGATGAGCCTCTCGATGAAAAGTGCGCTCTTTGCGGCAACGGCTTGGTGAAAAAACACGGCCGCTTCGGCGAATTCATCGGCTGCTCGGGATACCCCAAGTGCAAGTACACGCGTCCGATCACCCTGGGCATCAAATGCCCGAAGTGCAAGGAAGGCGAATTCGTCCGTCGCGGCAGCGCCGCCAGGGGCGGCCGCCCGCGTATTTTCTATGGCTGCTCGCGATACCCGGATTGTGACTTCACCAGCCCGCACATGCCCATCGCGGAGCCTTGTCCGAAGTGTGGCGCGCCGTTTATCGTTGAAAAGCGCACCAAGACAGGCACGGTACGCGCCTGCCTCAAAGAGGGCTGTGATTGGGAAATGCTCGTTCCCGAAACCCCGCCGCAAACTCAACCCGAGGAAGTTCCGGTGCCGGTGGCAGCCAAGTCCTGATCCTGCCGCATCTAAAGAAACATTTGGGGGATTCTGTTTTTCGCGCATTCGTCTGCGCCTATACTCTATTTAGGTCGCTCTCAGGGAGCCGTGGCCGAGAATGAAAGAAGCGATTGCAAAGTATCTCGAATACCTTCACTGAACTACCGCAAGGACCTCGACCAATTTCTGGCGTACTTGACGCCGCCTGCTTCCCGGCCGCCCGCCCTTACCGGCATCACGCACTCGATGATTCGGGAATTCGTCGCGCATCTCCACGATCACGGTCTGCAGAAAAGCTCCATCGCGCGGAAGCTTGCGGCCCTGCGCTCGTTCTTCAAGTATTGCGTGCGCGAAGGCCATGTGAAGGAAAACCCCGCGCGTCTCGTGCCCACTCCGAAATTGCCGAAGCGCATCCCTTCTGTGCTTTCGGCCGAAGAAATGAATGGCTTCCTAAATCACCTGGCCAGCGTGGGACAAGCTGCGCCCACCGCGAGCGCATCTTCCAAAAAGGGCCTATTGCTCCCTGCGCCATCGGGGCTGAAACCGCAAGGCAGGCAAAGCCATTCCTCCACGGTCGAAGAAGGTGTGTTCCTTCGCCGCGACCGGGCGCTTCTGGAACTTCTTTACGCCGCGGGCCTGCGCGTCAGCGAGCTCACCGGCCTTGATCTTGGCGACGTGGAGCAAAAGGAAGGCATTCTGCGCGTCCGCGGCAAAGGGAACAAAGAACGGATCGTTCCTTACGGGGCGAAGGCCCAGGAAGCGCTCGAAAAATACTGGCCTCTGCGTGAACAGCTTCTCCAGCAAACGCATGAGAAGGGCGACAGGCAAGGGCCGCACACCGAAGCGGTCTTCCTTAATTATTCGGGCCGCCGGCTCACGCAACGCTCCGTCGGGCGAATCGTCAAAAAATACGTTCGCATCGCCAATGTCAACTGGGACTTGCATCCGCATTCGTTGCGCCACGCGTTCGCGACGCATCTGCTGGCTGACGGAGCTGACCTCCGCGCCATTCAGGAACTTCTCGGCCACCAATCGCTCACGACGACACAGAAATATACCCACGCTTCCATCCGCCAGCTGATGGACATCTACGACAAGACGCACCCGCACGCCTGACGCGCCGCGGCCTCCTGGAAAATTCGAACTGGGAGATTTAGTACCACCCTACTGCCCGCCGCAGGTTCTCGCACAAAATTTTTGCTGTAAGATGTGTGCCAATGGAATAGAATCATTGTCTAACCTGGGTTGTCCCCCGCTTGGAAATTTAGGTTCGAAAGGGAAGGGAAAAATGACTAACATCATTCGTGTCCTCTCGGCCGCAGGCCTGTCGTTTTGTAGTTTGTTGATCCTTTCTTCCACAACAAAAGCGCAAGACTCGGGACCTCAGCTCGAAGTCGTGCCGGCTACCCACCATGATGTTTCTCCGCCCTTGCGCGAAATCGAGCAGCGCATGGAACAGAAAGGATTTCGGATCAAGCCAGTTGGGCCCATTCCCCATGAGCCGAACGTCTCCGTGGAAGACCCCGTGGTGCAAACGACCGTCGGGCCGCTCGTGGGGACAACCGCGGGACTGAATTTCCCCGGCGTCGGTAACGGCGACTATGGCTTTGCGCCCAACGCCGCGCCGCCCGACACCAACGGGGCCGCTGGCGCAGCGCAATCCGCCTCATTGAAAGGGCAGTCCATCAAGTTCCGACGTCACACTCGCTTTATCGCGGGGATGCCCGCGAGATGTCGGGCTTAGAGCCCCAAAGCGTCCATTTGGTCCTGACCTCCCCTCCCTATTGGACACTCAAAGAGTATCGAGATTCGGAGGGCCAACTCGGTCATGTGCGACGGGGCCCGACAGCCCCACTGACGAATGGACTGCGCGTCAACCTCGCGTATACTTCGGGTGCCTGAGCGCTATCTTATGGCTACAGTAGCAACTCAGAAAACTCTTGGCGCATTTTATACCGCTGAACCAGTCGCCAGATTCTTGGTCGAATGGGCGATACGAGAACCGAACGAGGCTGTCCTCGATCCCAGTTGCGGTGACGGAGCCTTTATTGGTGCGGCGGCCACGCGCCTAGCCGAACTCGGATGCCCGATTCCCAAAGTGTGGGGAGTTGACTTCCACTCGGGTGCCATTACGGCTGCGCGCTCCCTTTTTCCCGCATCCAGGCTCGTCAAATCAGACTTTTTTGCTCTGGGGCCTGACGAACTGCCACAGTTTGATGCGGTTGTTGGAAATCCGCCTTTCATCAGATACCAAACTTTTTCCGGCGACGCCAGGTCCGCCGCTCTCTCTCGAACTAGCGATGCAGGTGTCAGCCTCGCCCGATTAAGTTCATCTTGGGCTCCCTTTGTCATTCACTCCGCTGCTTTCCTGCGGCCTGGGGGTCGACTTGCTATGGTTGTGCCCGCCGAGTTGGGGCACGCTCAATACGCGCGGGAAGTATTGCGTTTTCTTGCCCAGGAGTTTTCCAGGATTAGAGTTTGTCTTTTCCGACGCAAGCTTTTCCCGCATCTGAACGAAGACGCTTTCTTGCTCCTCGCCGAAGGCCGCGGGACCGAGTGCGGCTGGTTCTCAGTCTCATCCTACGAAAACATTGACGCAGCTCTCCGCGGCGAACATGATGAGCGGCCCGTTGATCTCGAGTCCGTCAAGTCCGGTAGAGTGCGCCTCTTACATTACCTTCTATCGCCAAAAGCTCGAGACCTGTACCGATATTTGCGTGAACAGACCTGTGTACGGAGACTCGGGGATGTTTCCGATGTTGGGATCGGTTATGTGACTGGAGCAAACGACTTCTTCCATTTATCCGAAGACGAGGCAACCCGTAATAGAGTGCCCGCTAAGTATCTGCGGCCGGCAGCGGGTTCACTCCGAACGCAAGCCGGCCTCATTTTCCGGCGATCCGATTGGGAAATCGGCAAGCGAGAAGGCAAGAAAATTTACCTGCTCGCTCTGCCGCCAGTTCGCGAACAGGTTCTTCCTGCCGGAATCAGATCTCACTTGGACCGCGGTCGTGCGTCTCAGATTCATCTCAGATTTAAGTGCCGCGTCCGCGATCCTTGGTATTCCGTGCCACATGTAAGAAGAGCGGACGCGTTTCTCTCTTATATGTCCGGCGGACGTCCGAAACTCGTCCTCAATCCTACTGGACTGGTCGCTCCTAATACTTTGCGCCTCGTGCAGTTTGTCGAACGAAAGTATGTCAAGAGTGTTCCAGCCGGTTGGTATTCATCGCTCACAAGTCTAAGTTGCGAGATAGAAGGTCATGCTTTGGGCGGAGGTATGCTAAAGCTGGAGCCTACAGAAGCTGAGAGACTGCTCGTTGCTTTGCCCAAGCCGGGCGATATATCGAGGCTCTTGGAGCGAACAGATTCCTATCTGCGCGAAGCACGAGCCGACCAGGCGCGGGACTTAGTCGATCGTCACGTCCTGAGAGCAAGGCTCGGTCTTAGCGCAACTGAATGCGCAATGTTGGCTGATTCCGCAGGCTTTCTTGAGACTTGGCGGTTGCACCGATGACAAAAGTCGAGAAAATCCCCACATTGCAAACGGCTATCAAGGAACTCTGTGGAAAGCAGAAGATCCAGTCCGGCAAGCATATCAAGCCTCTCACGCAGTATTGTGCAACACGGCTTGTCTTGGAGGGCGGCTTTCCACCAGAGTGGATCAGTCCGCGGCCGCCGTTTGCCAGTATGAAGAAGTCCAACGCAATCTATGAGTTGGAATATGCTCCGGGCAAGGCGAATGAGTCCGAAGCCAGAGTCCTTGGCGGAATCAAGTACAAAGATGTGGATATTACTGTAGTCGTTCCGGGAGTAGGACCAGCGCTTGCAATCTCCGTGAAAAACACGGGAAATGCCTTTCGGAACCTTACGAACCGCATGGAAGAAGCGCTTGGCGAATGCACGAACGTCCACCTCATGTACCCCGGATTCGTATTCGGATTCCTGCATTTCTTGCGATTCCGCACTATCAATGATGCTGAGACACCTGACGCGTCGTTTACGGAAAAAGGAGAACCCCTACCTGCAATCACCCGTTATCACGAGGTGATGAACTCACTTTCAGGGAGACGGCTGATCACCGATCCTGTCATGCGCTACGAGGCAGTGGGTCTGGTTGTCTACTCCTGCGGCACCACGGTAGGATTCTGGAGGGATTTCCCGCCTCCATCGAGTGAGGTTCACTTCTCCAAATTCTTCGATGTCTTGTAATTGTACGACCTTAGGTATGCCTATCCTGATCCTGATGGGTCCAATATCAGAAAAGAGTGGAAACTCGCGCTGGATATGAAGGAGACGGTTTTGGACAAAGA
>WNFJ01159412.1_pt1 | contig 12254 bp, 10 predicted proteins | sample 5400461 | NCBI WGS metagenome assembly WNFJ01 (sample SAMN13153349, study PRJNA577476) | soil metagenome | isolation source: 115 cm saprolite on Douglas fir-dominated hillslope | place: USA:California | collected 2013-09-17
CGACCTGGCGGTGGTGTGGGCCATGACGCCCGAGGGCATCCGCGGCTTTCTCGTCGAGAAGAACACGCCCGGGTTCTCCGCTCCCGAGATCCAGCACAAGTTCTCATTGCGCGCGTCCGTCACTTCCGCTCTGTTCTTCGACAACGTGGTGGTGCCCGAGGAGCGCGTGTTGCCGGGCGTCACGGGGCTGAAGGGCCCGCTGTCCTGCCTCACGCAGGCGCGCTACGGCATTGCCTGGGGAGTCATCGGGGCGGCGCAGGCCTGCCTCAGGCAACTGCTGGATTACACCGCCACCCGCACGCTGTTCGGCCGGCCGCTGGCCGCAAACCAGACCATTCAGGTGCGGCTCGCCGACATGGCCCGGCGCATCACCAGCGCGCAACTGCTGGCGCTGCAGCTCGGTCGCCTGAAGGACGCGGGCGCCATGCAGCCGGCGCACGTCTCGCTCGCCAAGTGGAACAACTGTCGCATGGCGCTCGATGTCGCGCGTGACTGCCGTGACATGCTGGGCGGCGCCGGCATCAGCGCCGAGTACGCGCCCATCCGCCACATGCTCAATCTCGAGAGCGTCATCACTTACGAAGGCACCGAGACCATTCACCAGCTCACCATCGGGCGCGAGCTGACCGGGCTCAACGCGTTCTGACGGCGACCGGCCCATGAGCGCCAGGTGCGCCTGTGCCCCGGGAAGAGCGACATGTCTCTCGCCGCGATAGTTAAGCGATCACTTAACTATCGCGGAAAGGAGAGCTCACCAAGCGGGTCCAGCTCGCTAACCGCTTCGCCGGGCCTCAGCCCTTATTCATCACCGCCGGAGCCACCAGGTAGAACCCGATCGCGAGGAGGATCAGGTAGGCGAGCAGTATGAAAGTCCAGCCCATGTTGTGGCGGATGACATCGCCCTCCTTGCGCACGAACTTGCTGGTCGACACCCCGACGCTCGCGGTTTGCGGCGCGATCGGTTTGCCGATTTCCGCGCCGACCGAATTCAACGTCGGCAGCAGCAGGGGCGGCATGCCGAGCTGCGCGCCGACCAGCGCCTGGAACTTGCCGAACATCGCATTGGTTGAGGTATTCGAGCCCGACAGGGCCACGCCGATGAAGCCGAGGATCGGCGCGACGATGACGAACGCGGTGCCCATGCTCGAGAAGCCTTTCGCGAGCGAGGCCGCCATGCCGGAATAGTTGAAGGTGTAGGCCAGCCCGAAGATGAACACGCCGACCAGGCAGGCGCCCCACATCTGGTGGAAGGTACGCCGGAAAACTTCGCCGAGCTGGGCGCCCTTCAGCTTGCCCATGGCCAGCAGCAGCACCGCGACGATCAGCCACGAGGCCAGGATGGCGCTGCCGCCGATATAAGGGGCGAAATTGAACACGGCGGTCACGTTGCCCTTGGCCGGGCAGCTGGTCGCGAGCGAGGAGCAGGCGATCGCCGTGGCTTTGAACCAGCTCACCTTCGGCAGGGGCGACCAGGGCCCGGTCCAGGCCGCCACCACCAGCAACAGCACCACGAACGGCATCCACGCCTGCAGCACTTCGCCGAACTTCAGTCCGTGTCCCCGCGTCTGCGCCGCTGCCGCCGCGCTGACCGGTACACCGCCGTAGCCCAGCACGGTCTTCGGCTGCCAGACTTTCAGCAGCGCGAGCAGCGCGATGAAACAGACGATGGCGCCGGTGATATCGGGCAGGTACGGCCCGAGGTAACGTGCCACGGGATACTGGCCCGCGATATAACCGAGCGAGCCGATCACGGCGAGCGGCCAGCCGCCTTTCACGCCTTCCTTGCCGGAGACCAGGTACAGCAGCACCCACGGTGGCAGCAGCGCCAGCACCGCCACCACGGTGCCGACCGAGCCCGACAGCGCGAGCAGCGGATAACCGGTCACGGCGGCGAGCGCGATGATCGGTGCGCCGAGCGCGCCGTAGGAGACCGGTGCGTTATTGGCGATCGCCGCGACGCGGATTGCATTGATGTCCGAGATGCCGAGCGAGATCAGGATCGGCGCCACCACCGCCCACGGATAGCCGAAACCGACCAGGCCTTCGAGCAGTGCTCCGAAAGCCCATGCGAACAGCATCGTCTGAACGCGTACGTCCATGCCGCCCAGCGCGATCAGCCAGCGGCGGAAATTCTCGAACACACCGCTCACCGACAGCGTGTTGAACAGCACCATGCCCCAGACGGTAATCCAATCGACGTTCCACACGCCGGTTGCCGCGCCATACAGGTAGGCGTGCGAGCCGTCGTCGAACGGCAGCTTCCATACCCAGGCCGCGAGCGCGAAGGTGATGATCGAGCCGAGCAGGGTTGCGAGCCAGGCCGGCAGGCGGAATACGGCGAGCATGACCAGCAGGGAAACCACGGGAATCAGCGCCACCAGGCAGGTGAGCGTCAGGTTGTCGAGCGGGTCTATCAGTTGCGTGAACATGATTACTCCCTCGATGTGCGGCGCGGAGTGTGTTATGTGTCGGGGTCGCCGCGGTTTTGATTCTTATACTTGCGACTGCTCCTGTTGGGACAACAGCGGCGCCTGCGGCGCGGGTTGACTTTTGCAACCTAGCACGGGCGGCGAGCCGGCTCAACGGCCGTTGAAGCGACGGCAGCGGCGACGCCGCCCTGCGCGCCTCCGGGGCCCGCACACCGCGCCGCTCGGCCGACCGGCCGGCGGCGCTCCGCTAGGCCTTCTTCATCTCGGCTGCGATCTTCTCGCTCTTTTCCATGAATCGCCGGTACGCAGGACGCTGCTGCACGCGCTCCGCGTAGTCCCGAAACGCCGGGCGGGGCTCGAGAGCCTTCATCATCATCCCAAAGCCGATCTGCGACCCGATGTAGACATCGACGGCACTGAACTGCGCGCCGAGGATATAGGGTCCGGGTGTCAGGGCCTTTTCCAGCGTTGCCACGGTGTCTTCGTAGCAGCCGTAGCCCAGGGCGCCCGGTCGCGAGGCTGCCGGACGCGACAGCATCCGATCGATCACCGCCGGTTCGACGCAGCAGCCGCCGAAGAACATCCAGCGGTAGTAGGTCCCGCGCGCTGGGCTGTCTAGGGGTGGCGCGAGCCGCGCGGCGGGAAAGGCGTCCGCGAGGTAAGCGCAAATGGCCCCACATTCGGTCACCACCGTGCCGCGGTGCACGATCGTCGGAACCTTGCCCATGGGATTCACCGCCAGGTAGTCCGGCTTTTTCTGATCGCCGCTTTCGAGGTTCACCACCTCGAACCGGTAAGGCGCTCCCACTTCCTCCAGCATCCAGTGCGCCATGCGCCCGCGGGACATGGGACTGCTGTAAAACACGATTTCATCGCTCATTTGCGCGCCCGCCTTTGCTGCTTGGTTCTTAAGTCCAGGTCGCCCGTCGCCCAGTGTGAGCGTCGCATGTTACCCGAATGTATCGCCAAGGCGCAGTGAGCGCCTGGGCGCCGTGTTATCTCGCAGCGTTATCGGACGGCACCGCGTGCCCGCGGGTCGGCGGGCTGTCCGCGTGCTGCGGCCAGACGATGCCGAGTGCCAGTAGCGTCAGCAGCGCGAGCCAGTTGGCGAGCATGTCGCGGCGGGTGGCGGGCCCCTGCAGGTGCGGCGATAGCGAGGTCATGGAGGTCTCCCGTGGAAGTGGCTACGGCATTACGCCACACCGCAGGGGTAACCTGCGGGGCACAAAAGTGACGCGGCCGCGAAGAATTGTGGCGCAAAGTGGCAAGGCTCAAGCGCTTTAACCGCGCGCGCGCAGCCTGTAGCCTAAGGCTCTCCATGAAACGTCTCATCGCCATTGTCGAGGATGAGCCGGCGATCCGCGACAACTACGCCGCGGCGTTCACCCGCGAGGGCTATGCGGTACGCACCTACGCCACCCGCGCCCAGGCGATGAGCGCGTTCGCCGCGCGCCTGCCGGACCTCGCGGTCATCGACATCTCGCTCGAGGACGAACCGGAGGGCGGCTTTGAGCTGTGCCGGCAGCTGCGCGCGCTGTCGGCGGAGCTGCCGATCATATTTCTGACCGCGCGCGACAGCGAACTCGATGCGGTGTCGGGACTGCGCCTCGGTGCGGACGACTTCCTCACCAAGGACCTGAGCCTCGCGCACCTGATTGCGCGGGTGAACGCGTTGTTCCGCCGTGTCGATGCACTGCGCAAGCCCAATGCGCCAGCCGAGATCGTGCGCCGTGGCGCGCTCGCGCTCGATGCCGAGCGTATGCAGGCGCAGTGGGACGGCCAGGTGGTGCTGCTGTCGCTCACCGAATTCTGGATCGTGCACGCGCTCGCGCGCCACCCCGGGCACGTGCGCAATCGTCAGCAGCTCATGGACGCCGCCAACGTCGTGCTCGACGACAACACCATCACCTCGCACGTGAAGCGCATCCGGCGCAAATTCCAGAGCGTCGATCCGAAGTTCGACGCCGTGCAGACGGTCTACGGCATGGGCTATCGCTGGGTCGAATAAACACCGCCGCTCATGTCCCTGCGCCTCAAGCTCCTGCTGCTCGGCCTCGCCACGCTGGTACTGCCCTGGGGCGGATGCCAGTACGCACGCGAGATGGAGTCGGCGCTGCGCGCGGGGGAGGAGAATTCACTGCAGGCGGTCTCCCAGACCATCGCCGCCTCGCTCCAGGGGCGCACGGATCTTCTGTATCGTGAATCGCTGCCGCCCGCCGACGTGCCCGACCCGGCGGATGAGGCCTCCGCTAGCCACGCCTTCCTGCAAAGCGGCCCGTACGACCTCAAGCCGCTCGCCCTGACGGCAGCACCACTCCTCGATGGCTACTCCGACGACTGGCCACACGATCCTGCGGCGTGGGCGTATTTCGCCAAGGACGATCGCCACCGCCTTGGAATCCTCACCGGCGTCTACGAGCGCATGCTGTACGTGCTGCTCGAGGTGCACGACGAGCACCCCGTGTTCGATGCCCCCGGGACCAACCCGCTCGACCCGACGAGCTTCGGTGACCGGGTGTGGCTCGGATTCCAGGACAGCCAGGGAGATGAGCGGCAGGTCTTTCTCGCCGCGACCGGTCCGGGCGCGGTCTCGGCGCGCCGCATCGAGATCGGCGAGTACGGCCAGGAGAGCGCGCCGATCGAGCCGCGCATCCATGGCGCCTGGCAACCCATGAGCCACGGCTACCGCATCGAGCTGCGGGTTCCGCTGTCGATGCTCAGCTACGGCTTCGGGGTGCTGGTGGATGATCGCGACGCCCGCGGTGCCGACCCGGTGAGCTACGGCACCCTGCGCACCGATGACCTGCACACCCTCGGCCGCCTCATCATGGCCGCTCCCGAGCTCACCTCCTACCTCGCGCAGTTCATGCAGCCGGGGCTGAAGCTTGCGGTCACGACGCCCTCGGGCCGGGTGCTGGCGCGCGCCGATGCGCTCGCGCAGGTGACGGGCCTGGGCTCCGAGACACCGATTCTCGCGCGGCTGTACCGGCGCTTCGTCGACCGGCCGGGCACGAGACAGCTCCTCGAATCGTCAGCCCCGATATACGACCGCGATCACAAGGGGGTGATCGGCACGCTCGAGGTGACGCAGACTGCGAATCGCTGGATCCGCCTGCGCGATCACGCGCTCATGCGCATGCTCAACTTCAGTTTGAGCACCAGTGCGCTGGCCGTGACCCTGATGTTCGCCTTCGCCGCTTGGCTCGCGCTGCGCCTGTCGCGGCTGCGCCAGGCGAGTGAATCGGCCCTGACGCGCTCGGGTCTCGTCACCAGCTTTCCGGAAACCGAATCCCGCGACGAGCTGGGAGATGTCGCCCGGGGCTTTTCCACGCTGCTGCTGCGCCTCAACGAATACACCAGCTACCTGCGCACGCTCGCGGGCAAGCTGGCCCACGAAATCCGCACGCCGCTCACTATCGTGCGTTCCTCCCTCGAGAATCTCGAGTCCGAACAGGTGCCCGCTTCGGCGCGCGCCTACCTGGAGCGTGCCCGCCAGGGGAGTGACCGCCTCAACGCCATTCTCATCGCCATGGGTGCGGCCACCCGTGTCGAGGAAGCCATCGGCAGCGCCGAGCGGGTGAGCTTCGATCTGGTGGCGGTGCTGGAGTCCGCCGTGGCCGCCTACCGCGGCGCGTTCCCCGAGCGCAGCTTTCGCAGCGAGCTGCCCGCGGAGCCGGTGACCCTGCACGGTGCCCCCGATCTCATCGTGCAGATGCTCGACAAGCTCATCGAGAACGCCGTGGACTTCAGCCCGGCGGGTGCGCTGATCATTGTGCGGCTGCACCTGGATTTGCAGGCGGCGCTCATCGAGGTGGATAACCCCGGCCCCCCGCTCCCCGCACATGTCCAGGGCCGGTTGTTCGAGTCACTGTGGCAGTCTCGCGCCGGCGCTGACAGCCAGCCCCACTTTGGTCTCGGCCTGTATATCGTGCGGCTGATCGCCGAGTTCCATGGCGGCGAAGCTTCGGCCGCCAATCTCCCCGACGGCAGCGGCGTGCGTTTTGCCGTGCGCCTGGCTCGCTGAAGGGCCGACCCTTAGCGTTTCACCCCATCCCGGGTTTCACAGCTTCCCCCAGGTCTCGGGTGCACGATTGTCGACAAATTGCGACATGGTATTTTCCTTTGGAATCAGTACAATTAGGTGACGAAAATACCGTCCGAACAACAGTTTCCGAGGTTTGCCGGGTGGGTTTTCGAGGCAGTGATGCACAGAAGCTGCGCGAAGCTGGAAGGTATACCAACAGAAACCTGGGGATCGACGCGGGCACGGGTAACGGCAGCTGCTAACTTTTTGTAGTTGTCAGGAACGCTAGAGCGCGTGGATAACACGCGGGCCTCGCGATAGAAGCCGGAGCATTGGCTCCAAACGTTTCAGCCGGAAAGTTTAGATGCTCGTGATGACGCGACGTGCCGGTGCGCTGTGCGGATCCGTTTGAATCCGAAAGGCGCGCCCCGTACGAGCTGACAGCGAACCACCCGGTCATTCGAACGATGAAGAGGAACCTGAAGCCCCGCCACCTGAGCGGGGCTTTTTTTGCCCCGTTTTTTGCTTCGCGGGCGCAGATGCCCCCGCCTGTCGCCTTATTGTGTCCTTATATTAAGGACACCTTTTCAATAACCTGTCCTTTTTAAAAGGACACAATCCGGACGTGGGTCAGCTCATTCGCCCACGCTGTAGACGGGTGTCACGCTGCCGTTCGAATGTCCCCGATACAGACTGCATCGAGGCTCAGGGGCGAGCGCTGCGGCGCTTGCCGACGCCGCGCCCAGCCGGTTCGCCAGGGGTCCACTGCCGCCCGAGTCGCGTCTCGATATACGCACGAATCATGCGTCGCACGACCTGCGAGGAGGTGAGATCCTCCTGGGCACACAGCCGCTCGAACAGCGCTTTCTTGCGCGGATCGATCAGAATCGTCAGACGCGCGGTGCGCTCTTCCAGCGGTACGACGGCGGAGCGCTTCATTTACATACGAATCACATCGTAGGATAATGAAAGACTAATCCGAGTGGAATCAGCGCGCAAGGACCAGCAGTGTGGCGGCCCTTGAACCATCCGGCGCAGGGTAGGTGATGTCGCTTTCAAGCCCTTGCTGCTTGAGCCAGCTGGCGGCAAGCGGCGTCGGATTTTTACTCGCGCTCTCGGTGCTGGGGATCTTCGCCGCGCGCCGTGTGCTGGGCAGCCGGCTCATCTACGCCGCCTGCATGCTCGTCTGTGCAGGGCTCGCGGCCGTGGCGCTCAGCACGCTGCTCGCGCCGACTACCCCGCTCGAGTCCGTCGAGATTCCCATCGGGCTGCCGCTCGGCCGAACACTCCTGGGACTCGATCCGCTGAGCGCCGCCTTCGCCGTCATCATCAACCTGGCCGCATCGATCGTGAGCGGCTATGCCATCGGCTACGGTGCACACGCCCGCGAACCGCTGCGGATCGTGCCGTTCTACCCGGCGTTCATCGCCGGCATGAATCTGGTGCTGCTGGCACAAGATGCGTTCTCCTTCCTGGTCGGCTGGGAACTCATGTCGCTGGCCTCCTGGGCGCTCGTGCTGAGTGAGCACCGCTCGGCCGAAAACCGCCGCGCAGCCCTCGTTTATCTCATCATGGCATCGGGCGGCGCCCTCACGTTGTTGCTCGCATTCGGCCTGCTCGCCGGAGCGCAGGGCGGATACGCGTTCGAAGCGATCCGTCGCGCAACTGCGCCCGGCGTGGGGCCAATCGTTCTGCTGCTGGCACTGATTGGGGCCGGCTCCAAGGCGGGACTCGTGCCGCTGCACGCGTGGCTCCCGCTCGCGCACCCGGCCGCGCCGAGTCACGTCTCGGCATTGATGAGCGGGGTCATGACCAAGGTGGCGGTCTATGGCTTCGTGCGGCTCGTCTTCGACCTCGCGGGTCCACCGGCCTGGTGGTGGAGCGTGCCGGTACTGGTCATCGCCGCCATCACCGCTCTGCTCGGTGTCCTGTATGCGTTGATGGAACACGATCTGAAGCGTCTGCTCGCGTACCACACCGTCGAGAACATCGCGAGCGGGCTGCGCGCCGCGGCGGCCCTGGCGTTTGCGGCGGCGATCTTCCACGTATTCAATCACTCGCTCTTCAAGAGTCTGCTGTTCATGGGTTCGGGCGCCGTTCTCAATGCGACCGGTGAACGCGACATGGAGCACCTCGGCGGACTGATCCACCGCATGCCCGTGACGGCGGTGGCGTTCCTCGCCGGATGCATCGCCATCTCGGCGCTGCCGCCCTTCAACGGCTTCGTTTCCGAATGGCTCACGTTCCAGGCGATTCTCTTGAGCCCACAATTGCCGCAGTGGGTTCCGAGACTGCTGGTCCCGGCGGTCGGCGCAACGCTTGCCTGCTCGGCCGCGCTCGCCGCGGCGTGCTTCGTCAAGGCCTTCGGCATGACCTTTCAGGGGCGCCCCCGTTCAAAGGCGGCAGCGGCCGCAGCCGAGACCGACCGCTGGTCGCAGATCGCGATGCTTGCGCTCGCGCTGCTGTGTCTGCTGGCCGGCATCCTGCCGAGTTTTGTCCTCGACACCCTGGGCGCCGTGACACAGATGGCCGTGGGCGCCCGGCTCGCGCCGCAGTCCGGTCAGGCGTGGTTGCGGATCGTGCCCATCGACATCCACCGTAGTGCATACAGCGGGCTGTTCGTGTTCGTCATGATTGGGCTCGCCGCCGCCACCACCGCCTTCGCGGTGCGCCGCTTTGCCTCGCACGTCCTGCGGCGCTCGGCGCCCTGGGACTGCGGCTTCCCGGATGCGAGCCCGGCCACACAGTACACCGCGGGAAGCTTCGCGCAGCCCATCCGACGCGTGTTCGGCAGTGTGGTGTTTCGTGCGCGTGAGCAGGTCAGCCTCCCTAAGCCCGGTGATACCGCCGTGGCGCGGCTGCATCTCGAGCTGCGTGACACGGTGTGGGACGCGCTCTACGCGCCCGTCATCCGGCTCGTCGAGGCGACAGCCGAGCGGTTGAACCGGATGCAGTTCCTGACGATCCGCAACTATCTGACACTGGTGTTTGCCGCGCTGGTCACGCTGCTGATCATTGTCGGGACCTGGCGATGAGCTACGACTGGTTCACGCAGGTCGCGCAAACCGCTCTGGTCCTGGGGGCAGCCCCGCTCCTGTCGGGCGTGACGCGCAAGATCCGGGCCCGGCTCCTGCGCCGCCAGGGGCCCTCGGTGCTTCAGCCGTATCGCGACCTGCTGAAGCTGATCCGCAAGGAAGCCGTCGTCGCCGAGAACGCCTCGTGGCTGTTCCGCGCGGCCCCCTATCTGATCTTCGCCACGACCTGGGTGGCCGCCGCATTGGTGCCGACGTTCGTGACCGGCCTGTCGCTCGGCGCCGGCGCCGATATCATCGTCATCGTCGCGCTCCTCGGAACCGCACGCTTCCTGCTGGCGCTCGCCGGGCTCGACGTGGGCACGAGTTTTGGCGGCCTCGGCTCGAGCCGCGAAATGCTGTTCGCATCGCTGGCGGAGCCGGCCATGCTGATGGCGGTCTTCACGCTCTCGCTCTTCGCAGGCTCGACGCAGCTCTCGTCCATTTCGGCCTACATGCTGGGACCCGGTTACGGTGTCAACATCTCACTGGCACTCGCCCTGGTGGCGCTGATCATCGTCTCGATCGGGGAAAACGCCCGCATTCCGGTCGACAACCCCGCGACCCACCTCGAGCTGACCATGGTCCACGAGGCCATGATTCTCGAATACTCCGGCCGTCACCTGGCCGTGATGCTGTACCTGTCGCTGATCGCGTGCGTGTTTACGCCGTGGGGTACGGCCGTCGCCGGTGCCGGAGTGCTCGCCTGCGCCTTGGGGGTGATCGCCTGGGCCGTCAAGCTCGCGGCGCTGGCATTCCTGCTGGTGGTGTTCGAGACCGCCATCGCCAAGATGCGGGTGTTTCGCGTGCCGGAGTTTCTCGGCATCGCACTCATGCTGGGGCTGCTCGCAACGATACTGCTGTTCGTCTCGAAGGTCTCGCGATGAGTCCGCTCGACGCTGATATGGCCCATCTGCTCGCGGGCTCCATGGTTCTCTTGAGCTTCATGCTGCTGTATCAGGACCGCATGTTTGCGCTCCTCAACGTGTTCGCGTTCCACGCCTTTGCGCTCGCGGGCTCGGTCGCCTGGCAGGCCTATCTGCAGCGCGCGCCGCATCTGTTCATCACGGCGCTGATCGCCTTGCTGTTCAAGGGCGTGATCATTCCGGTCGCGCTGCGTCGTATCGTGGTGCGCCTGGGGATTCATCGCAGCATCGAGACCGTCGTAAGCGTCGGACCGACGATGCTGTTCGGTATTGCGCTGGTGGGACTGTCCATCGTCGTCATGCTGCCGGTGACGCAATCGGAAGGGCCGTTCGTGCGGGAAGATCTCGCCTTCGCACTCTCGGTCGTGCTGCTCGGATTCCTGATGATGGTGACGCGCCGCAACGCCGTGAGCCAGGTCATCGGATTCATGTCGCTGGAAAACGGCCTGGTGCTCGCCGCCAGCGGCGCGCGCGGCATGCCGCTGGTGGTGGAGATCAGCGTCGGGTTCTCGGTCCTCATCGCCTTCATGGTCATTAGCATTTTCCTGTTCCGCATCCGCGAGCGCTTCGACACGGTGGACCTGCAGGCGCTCGACCTGTCGCGTGGCGAAGCGCTGTGAGTGACTCCCTGGGACAGCTGGCGCTCGCCGGACTGCTGGGCACCCCCGCCCTCGGTGCCCTGCTGCTCGCGGCGATTCCGCGCTACCGGGTCGCGGCGGCCCTCAACGTGACCCTGTGCGCGCTCACGCTCAGCTGCGCCGGGGCGCTCACCTGGCACCGGCCCGCGCCCTCACTCTATCTGCTGGTCGACGATGTCAATACCGTGTTTCTGTTCGTCGGGGCGCTGGTGGGCTTCAGCACCAGTGTGTTCAGTGCGGGCTACATCGCGCATGAGTTGCAGACGCGCCGCCTGCAGAGGCGGGATCTGCGCTTCTATCACGCCATGTACCAGCTGTTGATGTTTGCCATGAATCTCGCGCTGCTGTCGAACAACATCGGACTCATGTGGGTGGCGATCGAGCTGGCCACGCTCACCACCGTGATGATGGTGGGCATCTACCGCACCAATGCGGCACTCGAGGCCGCCTGGAAATACTTCATTCTGGGCTCGGTCGGTATCGCCCTCGCCCTGTTCGGCACGATCCTCGTGTACCTCGCCGCGCAGGAACATCTGGGCCAGGGAATGGTCGCGATGGCGTGGGACCGCCTCGCGGCGAGCTCGGCCAGCTTCGATCCCTCGCTCCTTAACCTGTCGTTCGTCTTCCTGCTGCTCGGCTACGGCACGAAAGTGGGCCTGGTCCCGGTGCACGCCTGGCTGCCGGACGCGCACGCCGAAGGCCCGACGCCCATCTCCGCGGTGCTCTCCGGCCTGCTGCTCAACGTGGCACTGTTTGCGCTGTTGCGATTCAAACTGATCATCGCCGGAAATCCGCACGTGTTCGCGCCCGGCCCGATGATGGTGACGATGGGTCTCATCTCGGTGCTGTTCGCGGGTTTCATGCTCTACCGGCGCCGCGACATCAAACGCATGTTCGCGTATTCCTCGATCGAGCACATGGGCATCATCACGCTCGCGTTCGGCCTGGGCGGGCCACTGGCGAGCTTCGCAGGGCTCCTGCACATGACCATGCACAGCCTGACCAAGTCCGCCATTTTCTTCGGTGTCGGGTACATTTCTCAGCTCGAGGGGACGCAGCGCACCGCGGACATTCGCGGGCTGACCTCCAGTCAACCACTGCTCGGATGGTTGTTGGTGTTGAGTGTTGTAGCCATCGGCGGGCTCCCACCGTTTGGCGTCTTTACG
>WNFJ01293752.1_pt1 | contig 12254 bp, 16 predicted proteins | sample 5400461 | NCBI WGS metagenome assembly WNFJ01 (sample SAMN13153349, study PRJNA577476) | soil metagenome | isolation source: 115 cm saprolite on Douglas fir-dominated hillslope | place: USA:California | collected 2013-09-17
GCCGGCCCGCTCACCGCCGGCGCGCCCGCCCCGCACGGGCCTCAGACCTCACGGGCACCGCGTGTCCGCATAATCGCCAGGTCGGCATAAGTCGCAGATAATCGCGATGCGGACCTCGGGCGGGTAGAGGGAGCGCAGGTAACGGCAGAACTCAAGGAACCAGGCCCGGTTCTTGCGTGGCTTGATGTGCCCGAACAGCTTGTCCTCGCCCAGCTCATAGGCGGCGAGCAGGTGCCGCACCCCGGCGGTACGGTATAGGTGGCGCGCCGGCGGGGCCGTGGCGCGCGGCCGGGTTCTTTGTTCTTGCCGCTGACCGCGGCCCACTGCCGCCCCGGGTGGGGCTGGAGGTTGAGCGGCCCGAACTCGTCCACGCAGAAGATCACCTCTGGCTCGCCGTTATCGGGGATCACCTCGCGGTCGGCGATCGCATACAGGTGCTCGACCCGGGCCTTCTTCACCGCATAGTCCGGGTCGGTGGAGTTCTTCCAGGTTTTCAGCCGTTGAAAGCTGACGCCCTCCTCGCGGAGCAGCACCCGCAGGCCTTCATGGGAGATGTCGTCGACCACCCCCTCGGCCACCAGGAACTCCGCCAGCTTCGACAAGGTCCACGTCGAGAAGGGCAGCTCATGCTCGGCTGGCTTGGACTTGGCGATCTTCTTGATCTCCCGCCGCTGGGCTAGCGTGAACTTCGGCGGCCGGCCGCCCTTGTACTTCGGGTACAGCGAGCCGAACCCGTCGGAGTTGAAGTTATGGATCACGTCGCGGACCCGGTCCTCGCTGGTGAACGCCACCTGCGCGATCGCGGGCACGTCCATACCCTGGGCTGACAGCAGTACCATCTGCGCCCGCCGCCAGGTCACCACCGACCCGCTGTCGCGGCGCACGATCCGCACCAGCCGGCGGCCCTCATCATCATCGATCTCACGCACCCGCACACGCTCGGCCACCGTGAGCCAGTCTGAAGGACCGCGGTTCACCAGGCCAGCGCCCAGACCACAGGGCAAACGTGATCGGCTACGGCACGGCGAACGGGCTGACCGAAACCGTCAATCATGCTCATCGCGCCAGCAGCGCCAGCAGGTCGGTTCCCAGTGCCTCGACCGCGCCAGCGTTCCAACTGGTGCTACACCAACCGCCCCGGCGGGCGATCCGTGCCAGGGCCCGGACCATCTCGGCATGACAGACTCAGAACCACCGCAAGGAGCGGGTCCGGCCTGGCGGGCTCCTGTTGCCTTAGCGAGAGGGCCGGGTGAGGGCCGGTGGCGACGTTCAAGACCTACGCCGAGGTGCTCAGGCCTGACTACATCGCGGCAAGGGCATTGGAGGCCGGAATCACGAAATGCCCGCCGAGACTGACCCTGGGCGACGTGCTGCAGCGGACCGGCGGGGCGTATGAGACCACATTGCCGCTATCGCCGCGCTTCCGGGATCGCATACGCGAGGTGGCGGAACTGTCCGGCGACGAGCATCTGCTGCGCATCGCGGAGCTGGAGGAGGTGCGGATATCCCTGGAGAAGTTCCGTGACCTCGATCCGCAAACGCGCATCATCATTAGCTGCCGACTCGAACCCCACGCCGGAGGAGAGCGCGCGGCTGCCGCACGACGAGCATCCGCCCGACCCCAAGAACACGCTGTTCAGCGACGACTACACGATGCCGGAAGGAGACGAGTACACCATCCGGGAAGCATGACTGTCAGCGACGCCTGGATCTTGGCTCTGGCACAGCAAGCCAGCATGATCCGCCGGTACATCATCTGGCGCAACAACCATGCCTACCACGAAGGGCTCCACCGTGTCGTCGACCGGGCAAACGTAGCCTGATGCGGCACTAGGACCTGCGGATTAAAAGGCGGGCTCAGCGCAGGCGAAGGCGTCCAAATCCATCCGGGTCATCAGTGAGAGCAGGGCTGTCGCATCCTGAACCGTCGGCCTCCGTCCGGAGCTGTCCGGTGGCGTTGCTGTCCCGGCTGCGGTACTGCCACGACGGCCACTCCAACGCTCGTCACAGAGCGTGGCCGACTCGTAGGTGGCGAACGCGCGCGTAGCCGCCGATATGCGCGGCCAGCTGAGCGTCGCGCCGCTATCGCTGATGAGCGCAGAACCAGCTGATCTGCGCGCGTCCGACCGCTATCCAACGCTCGCACATGACCCTATAAGGGCCGGGCCCCCTTCCCTGCTCAGCCCCCGGTAGCGCGATGCTCCGGGTGAAAGTACGAGCTCGGGAAAAGGAGGCCCGGCAATGTCTGTCCACGTCGGAATCGATGTGTACCGCAAGCGGTCCCAGGTGGCGGTGGTCGCGGCTCTCTGCTCACGGGTGAGGTGCGCTTACGTGCTCTCCTGGACGAGGACGGCGGTCGTTAGTGGGGTGAGGGCTTGGAAGATGTGGGGCTGGTCGCCGGGGTAGCTGAGGTAGTCACCGGGTTCGAGCGTCTCGGGGTCTGCAGTCAGGCCGACGAGGGCCCGGCCGGTGCTGAGCACGACGTGCTCGATGATGCCGGGCCGGTGGGGATCGGACCGGCGGCCTTCGCCGGGTTCTGCGCTGATCCGGTATAGGTCGTGGCGGCCGCCGGGCGAAAAGGAGTTGAGCAGCGTGGCCCGGTAGTCGGCGGACGCGCTGGCGAGCGTCGGCCCATCACCGGCGCGGATGAGAGTCACGTGCGCTCTCGGGGGCTCGAGCAGCCGGGCGACCGGGATGTCGAGCGCCACGGCCAGGGCCCAGAGGGTCTCAAGGCTCGGGTTGCCGGCGCCGGACTCGAGTTCTGAGAGCGTCGACTTTCCGATCCCGGCACGGCGAGCCAGGTCGGCGAGGGACGCGCCGGCACGGCGGCGCTCTCGGCGCAGGCCCTCGGCGATGACCGCCGAGGGCCTACGCTCGTCGTCGGCCATGTTCGCTCCAGTAGACTGATCGTTCGCTTTGACGAACGACTCCCTGTGGGTTCATCATAGCGGACATGCGTTCGGCATGGCGGACAATAGCCCCGGCGCGACGTCAGAGCATGATCGTGACCGCGCTGATGGTCGGCGTGATCGGCATCTCCTACGGCGCCACCGCGGTGAGCAGCGGGTTCCCCCTCTGGTTCCCCGTCGTGCTGGCGACGACCGTCGTGGCTGGCTCCTCAGAATTCGTGCTGATCGGCATCCTGGCGGCCGGCGGCGGGGTGCCAGCCGCGGTCGCGGCGGGCCTGCTGCTGAACCTGCGGCCTGGCCTGATGACATCATGCACGTTCATGCCGTAGGGCAGGTGGCGGCGGACGGGAGACAGCCACCTGCTTAACGACGAGACCGTTGCCTTCGCCCTTGCCGAGACCACCCCCGGCGCGCGCAGGGCCGCGTTGCACGTTTCGGGGCTCGCCATCTTGGCCTGCTGGCCTGCCGGCGCCCTCGCCGGTGCCGCCGCTGGGTCCCTCATCGCCAGCCCCAGCGCACTCGGACTCGACACCGTGTTCCCTGCGGTCATCGCGACCCTCGTGATCCCCGGGCTCACGGGCCGGGTCCGCACCGCCGCGCTCACCGGCGCCGCGATCACCCTGATCGCCGGTGTCGCGCTCCCGCCCGGCTTGCCGATCCTGTGCTCCCTCGCCGGCCTGGGCATCCTGTTGATCCCCGATCGCCGTGCACATCCCACACCGCCAGGAACCGATCCATGACGTCGATGACCGCAGCCGTCACCGCCGGCCTCGGGCTCGCCGCCGGTACCTTCGCGATCCGCATGGCCGGCCCGGTCCTCGCCACCAGACTCCATCTCAGCGGGCGGGTCCAAACCCTGGTCGACGCCTCGGCCATCGTGATCCTCTGCTCAGTCATGGCGTCCAGCGCCCTCATGAACGGCCGCCACTTCAGCGACCCCGCCCGCCCCGCGGGCGTCGCCATCGCCATCGTCCTCACCCGCTACCGCGTCCCGTTCCCTCTGGTCATCCTCGCCGCCGCAGGGACCACCGCCGCCCTCCGGTACCTCGGGTACTGAACCCGTCCGAGCCAGCGCACGCCTGCAGGCCGAACGGCGGCAGGTCCGCGAGGCGCTAACGATTACAAACTCCAAGCCGCGGGTGCCCGGCTGGCTAGCCGCCGCGCTCGGCCATCCGCTGCCGCTGCGGGCGCTGAGGGCGCCACTACCCGGGAAGCGTGATCGGACCGGCCACACCGCTCCCTGTCGCGGGCCATGTCCCGACCTCCGTCACGATCCGTAGCCGTCGACGAGGACACTTGACGACCAATATCCGCCATTATGGTCGGCTCCCGACCGTCGGCCATGGCTTCCTTCGCCGTACCCGAACCGGACATTCTGTGCGCCATAAGTGGCGCGGACATGCGGGCGGGCGCTGGCGGAACTTCCGCTGCGGCGGGAATGCCTGCCGGCTGGGCCAGCCTGCCGGATCAGCGGGCTGACGGTTGCCTCTCATCGGCAGCCGGCCTGCTGGTCAGGCGGCTGACCCAGCCGGCTTGCGGCCCCAGGCCAGGAAGAGAAAGCCGGAAATTACCAGGATGCGGCGGGGCGGATCGGAGGGGCGCGGTCGGTGGAGGCGCTGCGTCGGGTACTGGCGTAAGCCAGTGCGCAAGGCGGCCTGCGGCTTCATGGTCCACCGCCGCTGAACCGGTGGTGGCAGCTGATAGCTTCGTGGCGCCGTCGGGCCTGATACGCGATCACGCCCACGCTGGCCCAGCCCACCGCGATGGCCAGCCAGAAGCTGACCAGACGGTAGGCGAGCGCCGCTGATATCGCGGGAACGCGCGCGATGCCATAAGCGGCCAGGATGACCGCGAGGCTGCCCTCGACGATGCCGAGCCCTCCGGGAACGATGGGCAGCGCGCTGACAACCTGAGCCGCGCCGTAAGCCAGCAGCACGCCATCCCACGGAACCGCGGCATGAACGGCGGCGAGGCTGTAGAGCAGGCACAGGAAATCGCATGTCCACACCCCGAGGGCGATGGCGACGATCGACGCTGTCGACCGCGCGTTCAGCGGGATCTCCTGCATTCGTGCGAGCGCCGCCTCGAGGCGCGCGGCCGCTGCCCTCCGGGGGTGCCCGGTGACGCGCTGCGAGATGCGCACGAGCATGGCGGCCAGCCGCAGGACCAGGTCCCGGCGGATGAAAACCGCTGCTCCCGCGCCGACGATCACGAGGCCCGCCGCGGCGATTCCGGTGCTCCTTATGCTGGCGCTGGCCAGCATGGCCACTCCCGCGCCGGCGAGCAAGAACAGCGACATGCTGATCGCCTGGGCAATCAGAACCGTGAAGACGGTCCAGCCGGCGCTGGCCTCGCTCGCGCCGCGCTGCAGGTAGTACCGGTAACGGTAGACGCAGGACAGCGCGGGCCCGGCCGGCACGGTATTCGCGATGGCCTCGTTCGCCAGGCTGAGCGCCACCAGGCCGGGCAACGCGATGCGCGCGCCCGCCTGCCGCAGCACCCAGTGCTGAAGGACCCCGAAGGCTGTTAGTGACGTGCCCTCGGCCAGCACCGAGGCAGCCACCCAGCCGATGGCCAGGTGACCGATCTTGTGCCGGGCCGCCACGAGATCGCCTCGCTCGCCAAACAGCACGACCAGAACGGCGAGCCCCAGCAGCACACCGAGCACGTAGCGGACGATGGTCCCCGCGCTGCGCCCAGGCTTGGGTGCCGCGAGCTCATGGGCCACAGATTAAATCAACCACTGTGAGCGGGAAGACGCGATCAAAACCCCTTTTAGCTTTAACGCAACGCGGCGGGGTTGGCCAGGTACCGTCACAGCGGAGCGAGACCGGAAGACGGCCAGGAGAGGGGCCCGGAGGACGTGGGACAGGAGTTCGGCGGCCGGATCGGCCGGGACTGGCGCGACTCGGAACCCTGGTGGCCGCCCGGGCCGACCCCGCTGCCCGGATCGCCCAGCGTGCTGCTGGTGGTGCTCGACGACGTCGGCTACGCGCAGCTTGGCTGCTACGGCTCCGACATCGAGACACCCGTGATCGACCGCCTGGCGGCGGGCGGGGTCAAGCTCGCTAACTTCCATACGACGTCGCTGTGCTCGCCGACACGGGCGTGCCTGCTGACCGGGCGCAACCACCACCGCAGCGGCATGGGGCGGGTGGCCGACCTGGCCCTCGGCTATCCGGGCTACTGGGGCAAGCCGCCGCGCGAGAACGGCTACCTGTCCGAGGTCCTGCGCGCGGCCGGGTACGCCACCTACGCCGTGGGGAAGTGGCACTTGTCCCCGGAGGACGAGACGAACATGGCTGCCTCGCGCGCCACCTGGCCGCTCGCCCGGGGCTTCGACCGCTGGTACGGCTTCCACGGCGGCGAGACCCACCAGTTCGTGCCCGCCCTGTATCACGACAACCACTCGGTCCGCCCGCCCGCGTCGCTGCAGGATGGCTATCACCTCACCGAGGACCTGGCCGACCACGCGATCGAGTTCATCGCGGACCTGCGCGCGGTCGACCCCGGCAAGCCGTTCTTCGTGTATCTGGCGACCGGCGCCTGCCACTCGCCGCACCAGCCTCCGCCGCGCTGGCGCGAGCACTACCGCGGGCGGTTCGACCTCGGCTGGGACGCCTGGCGCGAGCGGACGTTCCTGCGGCAGGTGTCCGCGGGCCTGGTCCCGCCCGGACTGGGTCCCGCCCTGGGATTCCCTCGGCCGACAGGAACGCGCCGTCGCGGCCCGCTTCATGGAATGCTTCGCGGGGTTCCTGTCACACGCCGACGAGCAGATCGGCCGGGTGCTTGGCTTCCTGGACGACACCGGTGACCTGGCCAGCACCATCGTGGTCGTGGTCTCCGACAACGGGGCCAGCGCCGAGGGCGGCGCCTCGGGGTCGATCAACGACGTCCGTATGCTGAACCTCGACCCGGCGCCCAGCCAGGAGATGTTCGCGCGCCTGCCCGAGATCGGCGGGCCGCTCACGCACAACAACTACCCGTGGGGCTGGACCATGGCGGGGAACACGCCGTTCCGCCGGTGGAAGCGCGAGGTGCACGAGGGCGGCGTGGCCGATCCGTGCATCATCTCGTGGGCGGGCGGGTCCCTCGACAGCGACGGCATCCGCGGCCAGTTCACGCACGCCATCGACGTCGCTCCGACGCTAGTCGAGCTCGCCGGACTGGAATATCCGGCCGTGATCGAGGGCACCGCGCAGGCCCCGGTCGACGGCGTGAGCTTCGCCTATCTCCTCAGCGCCGGCGGCGAGCACGCTGCCGAGCGGCACCAGACGCAGTACTTCGAGATGTTCGGATCGCGGGCCCTCTACCACCACGGGTGGAAGGCGGTGACGTTCCACCCGGTCGGGCCGCTATACGACAGCCAGGATCCGAACGCGCTATTCGACGAAGATGTCTGGGAGCTGTACCACGTCGCGGAGGACCTGTCGGAGACGCGAGATCTCGCCGGCGAGCACCCAGAGCTGCTGCGCCAGCTCATCGAGCTCTGGTGGGCGGAGGCGGAGCGCAACCAGGTGCTCCCCCTCGACAACAGGGTCCTGTGGGCCCTCGTGCACCCCAAGCCCGATCACCGCCCGCCGCGCGAGGCGTTCCGTTACTTCCAGGGCGGCGCCCAGGTGCCGGAGCCGGTCGCTGTGAACGTGCGGAACCGCTCGCATGCGCTGATCGTCGACGTCACCATCCCGGACTCCGGGCCGGCCGACGGTGTCCTGCTGGCGATGGGATCAGCCCTCGGCGGGTGGTCGCTGCACATCCTCGGCGGGCGGGCCCGCTACGTGCACAACCTCTACGGCAAGGAACGGCACGTCGTCGAGTCGACCGCGGCGATTACTCCGGGCGAGCACCGCGTAGAGTTCACCTTCACCAAGGATGAGGGCCCGGGCGGCACCGGCGTGCTGAGCTGCGACGGGCACGAGGCCGGACGGGGGGTGATCCCGCGGTTCACGCCGTCCGGGTTCAACGGCGTCGGCGCCGGGCTCACCTGCGGCTACGAGTGGGGGCCCGCCATCGGCACCGGCTACACGGCGCCGTTCCGGTTCCGCGGCGCGATCCGGCGTGCGTGCGTCCGGACGCAGGGCCCGGTCGTCCGCGACCCGCTGGCCGAACTCGAGGCAATCCTATCCGAGCAGTAATCCGGCGCTTCGACACTCACGGGCGCTAAAGCAGGGCGCTGCCCGTCGAGTATCTCGATGCCGGGCGTGCGCGCCGCGGCCGGGCTCGTCCGGCTCGGAGCGCATGGCAGGCGCATGGGCCTGGGCGTGTACGTAGGGCCCTTGACCCGCTATCACATGGGTGACTGGCTGCTCATCGCCCAGCAGGCGGGTGAACAGTTGGGCATGAAAGTCACGATCGTGCGTACCCGGCCCGAGCCGGCAGACGCGATCACCGACCCGGCGGCGGTTCTGGACGCCGTGCTGGGCTGGCAGAGCCGCCTGTGTGCTGCGCTGGGCGGCGCGCAGCCGTGGGCAGAACGCGCCGGCCTGCCGTACTGGACCGACAAGCCGGGCTGGGACGGCTACGGCGGCCTGGTCTTGCTGGCGGCCTACGACGAGCGGCCGGATCTGCGGCCTGAAGCTGGCGAGGATCCCGGCGAGTTCGCCAGCTCGCCGGCGTACGCGGCCGCTGCCGGGAACCCGCAACGCTACCCGAGTTTGCTCGGGGGGGTGGAGTGGCGGCTGCCGGTCAGCACCGGGCCGGCCGACGGTGTCCTGCTGGCGATGGGATCAGCCCTCGGCGGGTGGTCGCTGCACATCCTCGGCGGGCGGGCCCGCTACGTGCACAACCTCTTCTGCGCGCGGCCCGCCGCGACGGCCCGCCAGCTGTTGCAGCGTCGGTCCAGGATGCGGGCCGGTTCGGGCTTGCGATCATGCTCAGCCTCGGAGGGCACGCGCGCCAGGCCAGCCAGCCACTGCTACTCGATTACTGACCCGCCGATAGTGCCTGCCCGCCACGCAGCAATTCACTCATCTGGCTGATATGGAGGCGATCGTGAGGCTCCAGGACCAGGGGCGCTGAGCCTCGATCACCTGCATGATCAGGCATTATGCCGAGCCCGAAAGGCAAAGTGATCTTGGCGCAGCATCGGAGCCGGAACCCTTCATCCAGCACTAGTGCGACTTCCGTGGCGTTGCCCGCGTCTACGAGATGACTCTCGGCAGCGCTATACCGGGACCATCGCGAGCGATGACACAACCATCACCGGTTCCTGGGAGGCTCACCCGACGGGCGGGAATGGAAGCACGACTTCGAGCTGACCTACATCAAGAACCTGTGATGGGCAGCCAAGCCTGCCCGGAGCGCTGCTTGCGCTGGCTCCGCTGCTTACGGTTGCGGCCAGTCACCGGGCAGCTCATGCAGCCGCCGGATGTAGTCGCCAGGGTCGAACGGCCGGTCCTCCTTCAACGCGTGATAAACATCGTCGCTGACCATGGCTGCGATCATGTGCATGACGTTGTGCCAGTCATAGCCGAGCGTGGCCAGCCGCTGCACCGTCTGCCAAGTCTCGGGCGGGTCGCCGGCCAGCAGCTGGTTGGCGACGATCTGGTGCATCGCGATGTGCAGCTTGGGGCTGAACGGCTCACCGCGCGCGATCACTTCGTCATCGCTGCGCAGCGCATCTGCGAGTTCGGGGTGTATTGCCTCGATGAGGAAGGTGAGCCCATCCTCGTCGGCGGGGTTCAGCAGTTCCAGGTCGAGTCCCCGGTAGGCGCCGTGCCCTGGAGGAACCGCCCACGATTGCCGATCACCGGGCGCCGGCTCATCGAACCAGCAATCCGTCGTCTCCTCGGCCGTCAGCCCCGGTTCAATCCCAGGCCGCGGCGGCGGGGCCCCACGGTTTCGTGCCGGGCGCCGCTCCGGCTGACGGCGCCGGCCCCGGCCGGGTGGACGCCCTCGGCTTCTCGGACTCATCACACCAATTGTTCCAGCGCCAGATGGCCGTGCCACCCTTTTGAGTGGCCGACGTCGCAGCAACCAGCGCTGGCCCAAAGCCCGCCACTCAGATGCGCTCCGTGACCGGCACAGCGGCCACAGGCGCGCTCCGAGCCGCCGTTATGGGCGGCAATCAGGCGTGGGCTTCCCTACGGTCGGACCGCGCATAACCGGTTGATCTGGCGCACCAACGAGCCGCCGCGGCGTCGGTGGGAGACGACCGGTCATGCAGACGGCGTGACGCATGCCTTTGTGCCGGGGAGGCGCTGGCTGGGTCTCTCGTCGTGGTGGCCCAGGCAAAGTAGTCGTGCAACACCTGCCGCAGGGGCTCGGCCGCGTTCAGCCCGACGTCCTCCAGTGCCTGGTCGAAACAGGCGATCGCCTGGCGGTCCATCTCCTCGTGTGGGCCGTTGCCGCTATGGATCCGCACCACGGAGGTCTCATCTCCATAGACGTCGGAGTAGGTAGTGGGCCCCCCGAGGGCCTCGGCCCAGTACGCGGCGAGCCGCTCGCTGTGCTGAGGATGGAACCCGTGGCTGAACGCGTGGCTGACTATCTCGTCCGCCATCACCCGCAAGTGCCACGCCTCGGCCAGCCGGAGCAGGCCCTCGCTGCCTCCCGCGGCCTCATACACGCTCTGCATGTCTTAAGGATGCCAAGGCCTGGCGCGAAGGTCACAGACTCAAGACAGCGGTCACACCGGATAAATCAGCCACAGCCCGAACGCGGGACATGCCGCATGCTGCTCGCCCCGAGTGCGGCCCAGCCGCCGACGGTCGCAAGCGCGTCCGGTCCTACCAGTCGACGCGTATTCAAAAAGGCGGGTCGGTGTGTGCGCTGCGGGCGACAGCCCCACGAACATGAGCGCCATGGCCGGCTCATCCGGGCTTGATGGTTATCCATGGCGGCCCCGGCGGCGAAAGTCGCACGGATCTGCCGCCGACTGAGCGATGAGACGTGACCGGCGGGCGGGCGTGACTGGCAGGGATCGGGTCGGCCGCGGTGGGGGCTTGCGCCTGTGGGCTGTTGATGGTGCTCTGCTTGGGTGGAGGCTGCTCGGGTGCTTGCCGCGTTCGATGCTCAGGTCCGTCACAGCGTCCGCCCGGACGGGTCGGGGGGCGCTGATCAAGGCTGACGGCAAGGTGGTGCGCTGGGTGAGCGTGGATGGCCGGGGCTGGTCAGGCATCGCCTGGTCGGAGCTGGACGAGGCCGATGCTGACAACGTGATCGCCGAGCAGGTGGCCTACTTCGGTGGGCGGTGCGAGAAGTTCGAGTGGAAGCTCTACGACTACGACCGGCCATCTGATCTGGCCCGGCGGCTGCTGGCGGCCGGCTTTACGGCCGAGGGCGAGGAATCACTCATGTGCGCCGACGTGGCAGCGGTGGCGGCGGAGCTGCCGCCCGGGGTGCGGCTGCTGCCGGTTGCCGACGAGGCTGGCGTCGGGCTGCTCATCGGCGTTCACGAGCGGGTCTTCGGCACCGATCACTCCCGGCTGCGCCGGTCTTTGCTCGGGCAGCTGCGGGACTCGCCCGAGGTGACGGCCATGGTGGTCGCGATGGCCGGGGATGAGCCGGTCTGCTCGGCGCGGATCCCACAAGCTCAGCCTGAGCCCCGGCCAGCCCACGAGATCGGCATCTGGCTCGGCGTCACCGGGCCCTGCGCGGTGCGCTTGGCCGGCGCCAAAGCGGACGGCTGGTCGGTATCGGCGCCCTACGTCGCTGAACAACATCCTCACCGCCTCGGCCGAGGAGGCAGGCCGTGATCCAGAGCGGATCGTCTGCCTCTACAACGTGATGGGCTTGATCACCCCGGACGGCCGGGACATGTTCAACGGGCCGGTCGGCCGCTGGGTGGACACGCTCACGACGCTGGACAGCGAGTACCAGATGAACACCTTCATCTTCTGGCCCAGCGGCGACCGGGAACGCCAATCCCGGATTTTCGCCGAGGAGGTTGTGCCCCCGGCGCCAGGCGCTCACCAGTGCAACTGGCTAGCCAGGCGGCAGTTGGGGAAGTTCATCATGTCCGGACGATGCGTCTGCTCCCGTCTGCCACGAAGGCTGCGAAACATGCCAGGCGCGGCAGAAGCGGGCGGTCACGCCCAGCGCTGCCGATGCAAAACATACGGCCTGGATGCCTGTCTGCTCGCCGTGGCCGGGGTTGCCAACGGCGCTGAGAACTCTTGATAACTGCGCGCAGCGCCGCCGTTCGGCGCGGCTCACGAACGTGAGTTCGCTGCGTCGCGGATGCGCCTGACCAGGTGTTATGCATCGCGGCGCCGTTGGCCTGGGCCCGGGGCTGAGGGGCTCTCGTCGGATCTGGCTGGACGCAACCGCGGCGCTAAAAGAGCGCGACACCGGTGAGCGCGGCCAGCCGGTCCATCAGTTGGTCCTGGAAAGCCGGGTCACGGG
>WNFJ01104389.1_pt1 | contig 12253 bp, 14 predicted proteins | sample 5400461 | NCBI WGS metagenome assembly WNFJ01 (sample SAMN13153349, study PRJNA577476) | soil metagenome | isolation source: 115 cm saprolite on Douglas fir-dominated hillslope | place: USA:California | collected 2013-09-17
GGCGGCGTAGTCTCAGCACCGCACCCGCCGATCTTCACCGCCACCAACGCATACACACCGGCAGCTTCTCTTCTTCCTTCTGGCCGCCGGCCGTCCTCCCCCTCCGGAAAACCTCGTCCCACCGGGTAAAGTCGACGGCCAGAGGATGCCGACAACCTTTGCCTCCCTACGAGTCCTCAGCTTCTTGCGGCCTGTCAGTTCGCCAAGCTGAGGCGGACGTGGTTTTGGCGAAGGACAGGTTGTCACTCTGGGAACGATAGGCCAGATGGCCCTCTTCGTTTCGAGTCTGAAGTGTCAACACTATTACGACTCGGGACAAGCTAGTGACGACTTGGGCCCTTAATAGGGCAGGAATGCGAATCGTTCCTGGAGCCCGGCCATAATAAACATATGAGCAGCAGGTTACGCCCAGAAGAAGGTTGCAGGGGCCCGCTTTGGATTGTGGAAGCGACCGGCCTTCCCCTTCGAGTTTCTCCTGAGCTACTGATGAGTTCTCAACGGGGTTCGAACCCGTGTTTGCAGTCCGCCACGCGCTTTCGTAATGGTTGAAAGACGTTAGGTGCTGTTGACTCAACGTCCGCACTCCCGGGACTGAAACACGCTCGTGATTTACGTCCCCTCACCGTTCTGAATCTCACCAGTTCTCATCAGCCAAGAGCAGAGCTGAGAGGTTTGGGAATAAGGCTGGGAACCCGAACGGTAATTTCCTGGGAAACTGGGAATCGGACCGACATTCCCGGCAGTCAGCGAATCGGAATCTTTTCGGTGGTTGCAAGGGCCCGCACTCACCGATATCAAACGCTCTCAGATTTGAGGTCGACCTTCTCTAGAATCGCGCGGGACGGGAAACAGGGGTGTGCCGAAGCGGGGATCTAGGTGTGCTCGATAGGGGGGGCCAATTGACCATCGGCCACGCGTAGGCATAGGAGACAAGTGGTGCACGCTGCACCACCTTCGTCCTTCGGGCTCGAGGAACGGCAGTTTCGTCCTCGTCCAGTTGTAAACAGGATGGTGTCCCCAGCGGGAAACGCCCGTGGGACTGTTGATCCCTTGCTGATCCGCTTCGAGGCGCTAGCCCTCGCTGCCTGATTGCGCTCCGACGCGCCAATTGCGCGGGTTGGGGTCGACAGCAGCGACCGCAGTAGAGACTTCATGCAGGCGCTTGAGCTGCGAGGCGGTGGAATGTGCGCTCAGACCGGGAATTATCGTAAGCTAAGTGGACCTGGAATGCGACTCAGGCTCGTGGTGTTCGCCTGTCTCGGGCTGGTGCTGGCGTCTCGCGGTGCGGGGAGCGCTCAGGACCAGCCGAAGCCCCTCGACGAGGCGCAAGTGAAGGAGCTCGGATTGTCGTTGTCGAGCAGGCCGGAATACACGGAAGGCAGGTACGGGACACGCCGTACGACCGAAATTCTTTATGTCCCATTCAAGCTCGAATGGTCGGTCACGAACCGGTTCGAACTCAGTCTGACGGTTCCGTATATCCGGGAGCACGGTCAGAACATCTTCGCGATCATCGGCGGTAGGGTCCCTCGGGCGCCGCAGCCGGTCAGTACGCGCCGCCAGCCCCCGCCGGGCCGCGCCACGACAGAAGAGGGCCTGGGTGATGTCCTGCTGCAAGGAAGCTACATCCTGCTCGAAGAAAAGGGCCTGCGCCCCGAGGTGAGCGGGTTCGCCGAGATCAAGTTTCCCACCGCGGATTCGAGCAAGGGGCTGGGGACCGGAGAGTTCGACGAGACGATCGGCCTTGGCCTGGAGAAGAAGTTCGACACGTGGACGACGTCCCTCGACGCGTCGTACACGTTCGTCGGCTCGCCGCCCGGGGCATCGCTCGACAACTCCTTCGGCTGGTCGGCGGGGCTCGCGTACGACGCGGTGTCGTGGCTCCGCGTGTCCTCGACGCTCGAGGGAGCGACCGCGATCACGAGGCACCAGCCGAACCCGCTCGACGTGCGTGTCGTCGCCGAGTTCGCGCTGGGCGACCGTGTGAAGCTCAAAGCCGGGGCCCTCAAGGGGCTGAGCAACGGGTCGCCCAACTTCGGGGCGATCGCGGGGCTGGAAGTCTCCTTCTAGTGCTGGCCTGATCGTGGCGACCGCAAGACCGCCGTTCGTCTTTCACGAACCCTCCGGCCGGCGCTGGCGACGTTTCCGATACGCGATTCTGGGCGCCGGCGTCTTGTGCGCTCTGCTCGCCGGCCTGACGCTCGTGAGCGTCGTGGTGATCCCCGAGCTCCCGACGCTTGCGTTCACGGCCGGGGCGCACGGTCCGCACGTCATCCGGACTCGAATCGTCGGCCCGACCGAGAGGGCCGGCCAAACCCTTCATGGCCCGGCGCCGGGCTCCGCCCCGGTGGACCCGTCGGGCCGGCGGCACGTCGTGCTGGGTTACTACGTCAACTGGGATGCCTCGAGCATCGTGTCGCTCCGGCTGAACCTCCCGATGCTCACGCACCTGGTGCCCCAGTGGTTCACGCTGCGGGACACGGACGGCGATCTGGAGGACGAGTCCGATCCGACGGTGATCCAGATGGCTGCGGACGCGCACGTGCCGATCCTGGCGATGGTCACGAACTTTCGTGAGGGTTGGCGGACCGACGAGCTGCACGCGCTGCTGGCCAACCCCGCCGCGCGCGGCAACCTCATCGACAACATCTACAGCAATCTCCTCGAGCACCGATTCGCCGGGGTGAACGTCGATTTCGAGGGGCTCCGGGTCGAGGACCGCGAGCGGATGAACGCGCTGATGCGGGAGCTGCGCGCCAAGCTCGAGCCGGCGGGCTTGCTCGTGACCCAAAGCGTTCCGGCGAACGATCGGGCCTACGACCTGAAAACCCTGGCCGCCCTGAATGATCTCCTGGTCGTCATGCTGTACGACGAGCACTCTACGGCGGGGAAGCCGGGTCCGGTGGCGTCGGCCGGATGGTTCGAGGCCGGGCTCGCCCGGCTCGCGCAGAGCGTGCCTCTGGAAAGGACCGTGATCGCCGTCGGCGGCTACGGCTACGACTGGGCGACCGGCGCCTCCGAAGGCGTGCAAGTCACCTTCGCCGGCGTGATGTCGCGGGCTCGATCGAACCGTGCCGAGATCCAGTGGGACGAGGCCGCCGGCAACCCGGTGCTGCGATACCGAGGCGACGACGCGCGGCAGCACGAGGTGTGGTTCCTCGATGCCGTGACGGCCCTGAACGAGGTCCGGGCGGTCGCGCGATCGGGGTTCCGCGGCGTGGGGCTCTGGCGGCTCGGCGCCGAAGATCCCGGCGTGTGGAGCGTGCTCGCCCACCAGCAGACGTCGCCGCTGGACGAGTACGACACGGGGAAGCTCGCGCGGCTGGACGCACGGCGCGCGGTGGTCCAGTACGACGAGGGCGAGGTGCTGCGGATCGTCGAGACGCCGCGGCACGGCGTCCGTAAGGTGTGGCGCACGACCGGTGGCGGCTTCGCCGAGCGATATCGGAAGTACCCCACCTACTTCGTCATCCAGAGCGCGGGCGAGAGGCCGGAGAAGGTCGTCGCGCTGACGTTCGACGACGGCCCGGACGACAGGTACACGCCGCAGATCCTGGACATCTTGAAGACCCGACAGGTGCCGGCAACCTTCTTCGTCGTCGGCTCGCAGGCCGAGCGGCTGCCGGGATTGCTCCAGCGGACGTACGCCGAAGGGCACGAGATCGGCAACCACACCTACTCCCACCCCAACCTCGCGACCACCTCGGTGGAGCGGACCCGGCTCGAGCTGAACGCGACCCAGCGGATCATCCAGCACGCGATCGGTGTATCGACCATTCTCTTCCGCCCGCCGTACCACGCCGACAGCGAGCCTCAGACGCCGGACGAGATCGAGCCCATCGCACGCGCGCAACGGCTCGGGTACCTCACCGTGGCGGAGCGCATCGACCCGCGCGACTGGGAGCCCGGTGCCACCGCTGATGCCATCGTGGCGGAGGTGCTGGCGGAGCGGGAGAACGGACGGATCATCCTGCTCCACGACGGGGGCGGCGACCGCTCGGCGACGGTCGAGGCCCTGCCACGCCTCATCGACGCGCTGCGTGCCGCCGGTTATCGGTTCGTGCCGGTCAGCGAGCTCATCGGCAAGAGTCGCGCGGAGGTGATGCCGCCGTACTCGGACCGGGAGCTTGGCTGGACACAGATCGCCGGGCTGACCTTCGGCCTCAAGGGGCGTGTGACCGGGTGGGTCGTGACGCTCTTCGTGGCGACGATCTATCTTGCCGTGCTCCGGGTCGCGGTGTACGCGCCCTTCGCGGTCTGGCACACGCGACGCGCGGCAACGCGGCGATTCGATCACGCATTCGCGCCGCCGGTGTCGGCGATCGTCCCCGCGCACAACGAGGAACGGGTCATCGTCGGCACCGTGCGGTCGATCCTCGCCGACGGTTACGCGCGGTTCGAGGTGGTGATCGTCGACGACGGCTCGAGTGACCGCAGCCTGGAGGTGCTCCGTCTCGCGTTCGCCGGCGACGAGCGGGTGCGCGTCCACGCGCAGCGGAAGGCCGGCAAGGCCGCCGCGCTGAACACGGGCGTCGAGCTCGCGCGGCACGCGATCGTGGTCGCCATCGACGCCGACACCGTCCTGCGAGCGGGCACGATCGAGAAGCTGGTGCGCCACTTCGCGGACGCGCGCGTGGGCGCCGTGTCGGGCAACGCCCGCGTCGGCAATCACGGGATGTGGCTGACGCGCTTCCAGTCGATCGAGTACGTCTGCGCGTTCAACCTGGAGCGGCGCGCGCTCGACGTGCTGAACGCGATCACGGTGGTGCCCGGGGCTGTCGGCGCGTGGCGGAAGGAGCTGATCGGACAGGTGGGCGGGTTCACGGACGACACGCTGGCCGAGGATACCGACCTGACGCTGGCGATTCGAAAGCTCGGTTACCGGATCCGATACGAGGGCGAGGCGGTCGCCTACACCGAGGTGCCACAGACGGTGGCGGGACTCGCGAAGCAGCGCTTCCGGTGGCTGTTCGGAACGCTGCAGGCGGCGTGGAAGCATCGGAGGGCCACGTTCCGCCCCCGGCACGGCTCCCTCGGATTTGTCGCGCTTCCCAGCATCTGGCTGTTCCAGCTCGTGCTACCGCTGCTCTCACCGGTCGCCGAGCTCGCGATGCTGCTGGCACTCCTCACTGGGAACTGGCCGGTCGTCCTCGTGTACTGCTCGTTGTTGTTCGCGGTGGACCTCGTCGGCGCCCTCGTGGCGTACGGGCTCGAAGGGGCGCCGCGCGCCGATCTGCTGCTGCTCTTCGCTCAGAGGGTCTTCTACCGCCAGCTGCTCTTCTACGTGAGCGCGGCGGCGATCGTCTGCGCGATGAGGGGTCGGCGGATCGACTGGCACAAGCTCGACCGGGATCTGTCGCGGCCGGCGTCCGCGGCCGTCATCCGCTGAAATCGAACTGGCGCTTGAACCGCCGATTCAGGACGGCGGCGGTGTCGGGATCGACCCGGTACACGCGTACTGCCTTCCCGCCCACGAGGTGGCTCAACGCGCCCTCCGTGTCGGTGTCGAATCCGACGAAGATGTCGATCTCGTTCCGCGCGGCGTCGTTGCTCTTGTCGTGCGCGAAACAGAAGCCGTCGTGGATCTCGTCGGTCGGCAGCTTGATACCGGCGAGCGCAGGGACGTAGAGCACGGTGCCGAGCTTGATGCGCTTCGGGTCGACGGCGACGGTGCGGTACGGGATCAGCTTGTAGCCAGGCGCGCCGATGCCAAACGGGGCGTCGCGCACGACGAGGTAACGCGGGCGGCCGTCGACCGGGTCGTCGAGGTTGACGACGCGTCCGTCACGCAGGCGGGCCGAGCCCTCTTCGTCGAGCTTCGTCTTGAAGGCGGGGCTCACGCGGGCGATGACGCGACCCTCGCGCGAGAGCAGCGGTTCGCTCGGCGTCCCCTTGGCCCACTCCGGGGACGCTTCGTCAAGCACGCGATGGGACGTCGGGACGAATTGACCCAGAGCGGTGAAGCCCGTGGGCGCCTGGTCTTCACACTGTGGCTCCTGCCAGGGGCACGGGCCGTGGCCGAGCCAGGCAAAGTGCGACGCGTAGAGCGGGCCACCGGAGCCCGACAGGAAGACCCCGGCGAGCAAGACTGCAGAGGCGACGCCGGCTCGGCCTCCGCGCTCACTCATTCCAGGTGAAATCCTTCTTGAAGCGCGCGTTCAGCGATCGGGCGACCTCGCCGTCGACGCGGTAGACGCGCACCGGTTCCTGGCTGGCGACGCGGTACGAGCGGGTCAGGACGTTGTCGAGGTCGGTCTCGAAGCCGACGAAGATGTCGATGCGGTTCCCCGTGATGCCATGGCCGACGTCGTGCGCGAAGCAGAAGCCGTCGTGCACTTCCCCGGACGGCAGGGTGACGCCGGCGAGCGCGGGGACGTATAGCACGGTGCCGAGCTTGATGCGCTTCGGATCGACGGCGATGGTGCGGTAGGGCATCAGCTTGTAGCCCGGCGTGCCGACGCCGAAGAGAGCGTTGTGCACGACGAGGTAGCGCGCGCGGCCGTTGGCGGGCTCGTCGGCGAGCCGAACCCTCGACGTCGAGCCGTTTCTTGAAGCCGGGGCTCACGCGGGCGAGGACGCGCCCTTCGCGTGAGAGCAGCGGTTCGCTCGGCGTCCCCTTGGCCCATTCCGGGGACGCTTCGTCGAGCACGCGATAGAACGTCGGAACGAACTGGCCCAGTAGGGTGGCGCCGACCGGCGCCTCCGAGCCGTGGCCAAGCCAGGAGAAGTGCGAAGCCCACAGCATGCGCGGTGGATGCGCCAAGAAGGCCCCCATCATGACGATCAGCAAGACGCGGCGCATGAGGAATTGTCCTTCATCACAGGACTGCGCGCCAGGAACGGATCCGGGCTCTCGATGTCTCACAGATCAAGCGCGACCGAGCTGCGACGCCGTACTCGCTGCCTTTGCCTGTCAAACACTCTGCCGGACTGGAATGCACCCCATTGTTCTGCTTACCGCGGGGCGCTTAGGTTGACCGCCGACTCCGCTCTCTACTCGTGTTCAGAAATCCTCGCCGGCCCCGGGGAAGCGAAAGCCGCGAAAAGACGATCACCACTCGAGCGAGTTGAGGGCGTTTCGAAACCACTTCGTTCCTAGACGATACGGGAAGCTGAATGTGACGCGGCCTTCCTGTATCAGTTTGGATTGCCGTCACCGGAGCACGCCATAGGCGATCCGAGCGAGGGCGAGCGGCCACAGCGGCGTCGTGGTCGAGAGTCAACGCGCGAGCCGGGTCACCGCGATCGTGCTCTCAGCGCGCCCCCTCGGCCTCCCGGAGGGTCATCACCTGGTCGCCGACACGGAGCGTGGCGTCCCACGTGATCGCGATCGCGTCCTTCACGCTTTGGTGCGCGGGACAGCCCTCAGGATGGACCTGGAGCGCGCGCTCGGTCGCCTCGCGGGCCTCCGGCGGCACGCGGAGATCGTAGTGGACGTGGATGGATTTAATCCGGATGGTCTTGCCGATGCCCGAGATGCGGCCGTCGACGGTGGCCGTGAAGCTCTCGCGCTCGAAGGCGATCTTGCGCCCTGCCAGGGCGCCTCGCAGGGTGCCGTACATTCACCCGGCGACGGCGGCGACGATGTGATCGAGCGTGGACGCAATCGGCGGCCCATCCTTGACGCCGTAGTACTCACGGAGCTTCCCTTGCACGCCGTATACGACCGGCTCTGACACATCTCCGAGATACGCGTGGCGGAAGCCCTTGCGGTACTCCAGGCGGGCGTGAGAGACGTATTCGAAGTCATCGGCCATGGTCAGTCCCCCCAGGTTTGCGGTCAGCGTGCAAGTGACTGCAAGACGGCGATCGTCTCAGACGGTTCGGCGCGGCGCGTGTAGTCTGGATCGACGTCGCGCGACCGGATCACGCCGGCGCGATCGACCACGAAGCGAGCCGGCATCGGAAGCGTCCACGAGTCATCACCGTTGGCTTTCGCCAGGTCGAGACCGAATCCGCGGTAGACCCCCTGCAGGTCCTCGGGCACCGTGAACACGAGCCCGTAGCGGCCTGCGACCGTGTTGCCACGATCGTGGAGATGCTCCATCGGCAGCGGCTGCTGATCTTCGGACTCGCGTGCTGTCCGCTGGACCTGGGGTGAGATGACCACCAGGGTCGCGCCGAGCTTCGTGATGTCAGGCAGAACGTTCTTCAGAGCTTCCAGCTCTGCCACGCAGTAGGGTCACCAGCGACCGCGGAAAAAGCTCAAGACGACGGGCCCACGCCCGCGGAGCTCGGCGAGATCCACCGACCGACCGGCGGCGTTGGGCAGCTTAAAGTCAAGGGCGCGCTCGCCCACCTTGACGACGCGGTCGACTGCGCCAGACCGCCGGAGATCGTCGACCGCACGCTCCATGATGGAGCGTGACGCCGCCGGGATACGCTCGCGAGACTTCTCCCTGATCGCCTGGAGCTGCTCGTTGAGGGTCATGGCTTCTCCTTCGAGGAAGGTTCATGTCCCATTAGATGCCCGCGTGCCGGGCGACGATTCGGACAAACGGACGCTACGCAACAGCGTAACCTTTATGGAAGAACGACCTCGCCGCGCTCGAGCCGGCGCCAGTCCGCATCGGTGAGGCCGCGAGCGGCGCTGCGTCGCTCACCCGTCGACGCTTCAGCGCTGGCGATCAGCGCGAACACGCCGATCGCGGCCGCGATCTGGTGGTTCCCGCGAACACAATGTCAAACGACAGCCTCCGCGATGCCCGGAGAGGACGGTGCCGTGAACCCCTGAGGAGCGAGCTTGAAGGCCTTCGCGAACTTACTGGCGAAGGTTTGGTAGCCGACGATGAACGTGAGCTCGAGGACTTCTGGCTCGGAGAAGTGTTGACGAAGCCGCTCGAAGCACTCATCCGTCACGTCACGGTCGTCGCGAACGATGCCGGTGGCGAATTCGAGCGCCGCGCGCTCCCGATCCGAGAACGCGGGGCTCGTCTCCCACGAGGAGAGCGCGGCGAGCTTCGCGGAGGGAATGCCGACTTTCACGCCGACGGCGTGTCGGATGTCCATTCAGTACGCACTCCCGTAGAGGTTGGCGACATGCACGTTGAGGAGCGCGCGGAGCGACGTGTCGATCGTGCTGAACCACTCGATCGCGCCATAGAGACCTCCGAGCCCCAGCATGAGTGGGATCCGATGGGCCATGATCCGCTCCGGCGTTGGGACCGCGCCGAACATCCGTTCTCCGATCTTGTAAAACGCCCGCACCGCCAGTCCTGGTCGCTCGACCTCGCTGATTCGCTCCATGATTGCCTCCTCCTTGGTTCCCATCGTGCCGTTGTCCATCGTCCCTTGGCGGGTCCTCATCCCGGCCTTTTCCTCAGCGTGCCGCGAGGCCAATCCATCGGTGCTCTCGCGAGTTTGCATGGAGGAAACTGCCCCCCAGCCGCCCAGTATTCGACCATCCCCGTGGCAGCCGGTTGTGACATGGGTGTCAAATCTCGGCGTTCGGCGCCTCCACCCCTCGGCCCACCCGGCAGGGTACCCGTAGATTTCACACCATTTTGACCACTTCTCATGACGCGGGGCCGATGATCTCGGAAGACGCATCGCAGTCTCATTCTTTCCCCAGGAGGCCGATATGCACAAGTTCACGGGACGGTTGACGCGGGCCATGGTGGCAGTCGGGCTGTCCTTCGCGCTCGCGGGCGTCGTCGGCCAGGCGTTCGCCCAGAGCGACACGATGAAGAAGGACGAGATGATGAAGAAGGAGGAGATGAAGAAGGGCGACATGAAGACAGACGACAAGATGATGAAGGACGACATGAAGAAGGGTGACATGAAAAAGGGCGAGATGAAGAAGGACGACACGATGATGAAGAAGGACGACGGGATGATGGAGAAGAAGCAGTAGCGATGCGCCGTCGGTCGTTCGCGCTCCTGTCGCTGCTGGCGTTGACCGGGTTCGGCGGCGCCGCCGCCGCCGGCGAGGCCTTGCGGCTCGGCGCTCCCGCGCCCGACGTCGCGGGCGAGCACTAGATCAACAGCCGCCCGCTCACGATCACGGGGCTCCGGGGCCGCGTCGTGCTCGTCGAGTTCTGGACGTACGGGTGAATCAACTGCCGCAACGTGATGCCGCAGTGGCCGGCGTGGCACGAGCGGTACACTCCCGCGGGGCTGACCGTCGTCGGCGTGCACAGCCCCGAGTTCTTTTGGGAGAAGCCGTATGAGAAGGTGGTCGACGCCACGAAGCGGCTCGACGTCCGCTATCCGGTCGTCCAGGATAACGACTTCACGATCTGGAACCGGCTTGGCGTCAGAGCCTGGCCAACGGTGGTTCTGGTAGACCGTCGGGGCGTTGTCCGGTACCGTCACATTGGCGAGGGCGACTACGCGGAGAGCGAGGCGATGATCCGGCGGCTGCTCGCCGAGGAAGGCTGACAATCGGAGTGGGCTCCCCGTCGAAGCGCTTCTCGGTCCTCGTGCTTGCCGCGATCGTGGCCCCCGCCACGATCGTGGCTGTTCTGGGGTACGTGTCGCTCCGCCAGTGGGAGGGGTCCGCCGACTTGCTCTTCCGAGAGCAGGCTCGCGATGTCGCCTCCATGGCGGCGGAGAAGGTCGAGATGGTACTGCGGCAGAGGGAGGACGCGTTCCTCGACCGCCTCCAGGCCCTGCTCTCGGAGGGAGCATCCAGCGAGCCGGCGCTCGACGCCCTGCTTGCGCAGTTTCCCCTGATCCGCCGGCTCTTCATGCTCGATCGGCGCGACCACCTCAGCTATCCGAGGACAGGGCGGAACGACGACGCCGTCGTCTTCGGGCGACTTCTCCAGGAGATCCCGCCGGGGCTTCGAGCGCGCGGTGGCCGCCGTGAGATTGTCGTCGGAGACCAGGTGCTGCTCGCGGCCGTGCTCAAGGCAAGGGGAGAGCCGGTGCTCGTGGCGTTCTCTCGGGACCCGGACGTGCTTCGCCGGGACATCTTTGAGACAACCCTCGGCGGGCTCGAGGCGCCCACCATCATCGCGGTCCTCGACTCCAGCGGGCGTCCCGTCTACAGCAAAGCGTCGCTCGAGCGGGCCGAGCGCATCCTGACCGTGACCTTCCGCGGGGGCCTGCCGGGCTGGAGCGTGGCCGTCTACCTGCCGCCCGGGGCATCAGCCCGGCAGGCGGTGCGACGGCAGGTCACCGTCTTCACGGGAGCCTTCGGCGTCCTTCTCGTGGTGATCGTCGTCGGCATCGTTCTGGTGTGGCGACTCATGCGCCGTGAGGCCGAGATGACCCAGCTCAAATCCGATTTCGTCGCGAATGTGTCGCACGATCTGAAGACGCCCCTGTCGGTCATCCGCATGTTCGGCGAGACCCTCGAGATGGACCGGGTGCCGGACGAGACCCGCCGCGGAGAGTACTACCGCGTGATCACGCGCGAGAGCGAGCGCCTGTCACGGCTGATCGACAACGTGCTCGACTTCTCCAGGATCGAGCGTGGACGCCAGACGTACGATATGGCACGCACAGCGATCGAGCCGCTTGTGCGCGACACGCTCGACGTGTTCGCCTACCCGCTGGCCCAGCAGGGGTTCAAGGTCGAGACCCGGGTGGCGCCCGATCTGCCCGACGTCCTGATGGATGCCGACGCGGTCGGCCAAGCGCTCGCCAACCTGATCGACAACGCCATGAAGTACTCGGACGCCCGCCGGTCGATCACCGTGGCCGCCGCGCGCGTCGGTGACGAGCTGGCGATCACGGTCACGGACGAGGGCATTGGCATCGCCGCGGAGAAACAGGGGAAGATCTTCGAGAAGTTCTATCGGGTGGGGCGGAGCGAAACTCAGGGGCGGCGCGGGAGCGGTATTGGGCTTGCGCTCGTGCGGCACATTGCCGAGGCCCATAGGGGCCGGGTGACGGTCGAGAGCCGCCCCGGCGAGGGGAGCCGGTTCACGCTCTGGCTGCCGATGACGAGCCATGCCTAGGATCCTGATCGTCGATGACGAGCCGGAGATGGTGCGCGGGCTGGAAGACAATCTACGTTTTGAGGGCTATCAGATCGCCTCGGCGACGAACGGCGAGGACGGTCTCGCGCTCGCGCTGAGCGATGCCCCGGACCTCGTGCTGCTCGATGCCATGATGCCGCACATGAGTGGCTGGGACGTCTGCCGTGAGCTCCGTCGCCGTGGCGTCGACGTGCCCGTCATCATGCTCACCGCGCGGGGCGCGGAGGTCGACCGGGTCCGCGGCTTGGAGCTCGGCGCCGACGACTACGTGACGAAGCCGTTCTCGCTGCGCGAGCTCCTCGCGCGCGTCCGAGCCGTACTGCGGC
>WNFJ01551290.1_pt1 | contig 12253 bp, 14 predicted proteins | sample 5400461 | NCBI WGS metagenome assembly WNFJ01 (sample SAMN13153349, study PRJNA577476) | soil metagenome | isolation source: 115 cm saprolite on Douglas fir-dominated hillslope | place: USA:California | collected 2013-09-17
CCTGGATGGCCGCCTGGCTCATGGTGTCGCTGAAGACGCAGACATTGGGGCCGAAGGCGGCGACGTTCGCGTCCGGGCAGATCGACGAGGACGAGGACGGGGCCGGGGCCGGGCCCGCGGTCGCGGCGCTGGCCGGCAGCACGGCGAACCCGGCACCGGCGGCCAGCGCGGCCGCCAGGGACACAGCCGGGCGCCGCAGCCAGCGGCCGGTAGAACCCCTGGCGGTCTTCCGCACCGCCCCACCCGAGGGCCGGGCTGAGGCGAACCGAAACTGGCTAGCTAACCGCATAATGGCTTCCTTCCTCCTGGTGTCCCAGGTCGAGGTGGCCGCGACGGGTCTCCTCGGGCTGGGTGGCGGTATCCCCGGATACAGATAGATCAACGCGGGTGGCCGGCGGCGAGCCTGCGGCCCGGATCCGCCGCCCACGAGACACGGCCTCACGGATCAGGGACGCACAGCCTCACACGAAACTTTTATCACACCTTATTCAAAGCCATGATTTAACAGGGTGTGCAGAATGGTCAAGAGGCCGGCCAAAATGTCCCGCATCGACCCGGGCCAGGGCGCGCGGCGGCGCCGGGCAGCGAGCTTGTGCCTGGGGTCATTTGACGGCGCTGCCGGGCCAGTTGGTGTGCCTGGCCTGGGCGAGTGGGGGTTTGGCGGCATACGATCGCGGGAGAACCGGGCGTTCCTGGGCCGGGCGATGCGGTACCTGGCGGGGGAGGCGCGGATCGGGCAGTTCCTCGGCCTGGGCACCGAGTCGCACGGCCATTGATGTGTCGCGCTCGCCAATTTACGCTCGCGTCATGGCGATTCCCACGGAACCGATCGGCAGTATCCCCCGCCCTGCCGGGCTCCTGGCTGCGATGGCCGCCCACGCAGAAGGCCGCGCTACCGGCGATGACCTCGGCGCGCTCTACGATCAGGCGGTCAGCGACACGATCGAGCGGCTGGAAGCCCTCGGTTCCCCGGTGGTCAGCGACGGTGAGCAGTCCAAGCCGAGTTTCGCCACCTATCCGCTCGCCGGGTAAGCCGATCTCGCACCAGATGGCGCCGTGATCCCGTTCGCCGACGGCCATCAGCGGCAACTGCCCAGGCTGACGGCCGGCCCGTTCCGCTACCAGGTCCGCCCCGAGCAGTACCTCCGGGCCGCACAGCGCTACGCCCGCGTACCCGTGAAGCAGGCCGTGATCGCGCCGTCGGCGCTGAGCCTGCTCTGCCCGGCCGACGGCATCGGCTCCTACCCGCGCAAGGCATTCCTCGACGACTTGGCGGCCGAGGCGGAGGCCGATATCCGTGGCTGCCTGGAGGCGGATGCACACGTCGTGCAACTCGACTTCACCGAGGGACGGCTCTCACTGAAGCTCGACCCGGACGGGCATCTCCTGGAACAGTTCATCACGCTGAACAACCAGGCCCTGGAGCGCTTCACCGAAGCTGAACGCGCCAGGATCGGCGTACATACCTGCCCGGGCGGTGACCAGGACTCGACACACAGCCTCGACGTCGACTACGCCGGGCTGCTTCCCGGCTGCTCCGGCTCCGGGCCGGCAACTTCTCGCCGTTCGCCGACGACACCTCCACCTCCCGCGACACCGCCTTCGCCAAGATCGGAGCCCAGGTCGAGGGAACCGCGCTCGCCGCCGAGCAATTGGGACTGTGATGTGGAGCGGAGAAAGCGATGAATGACTTCTTCCGGGTGGCCGCGGCAGGCCCGTTCTTCTTCGTCAGCTCGTGGCTGCTGATGATCTTCGCGGGCATCGTGGGGACCGACGTCGGCATCCGGCCGTTCGGCTATCTCACATCAATGGTGGTGACCATCGGGCTGTGGCTGACGGTGGCACCGGCGGTTGGCGCGATCGCGCGCGTCGGCAAAAAGAGCTGACCGCGCGGTCGTCCGCGCGGTCGGGCCGGATGCTGGCGCTGGTCGCGCTCGTCGTGGCGGCACTGGCGCGAGTCTGGTGCGGGATGGCCCCGACGCGCGCGAGCCAGGCGATTAGCCCGTCTGCTGGGCGAACTGACAGCGCAAGCCGACATAACCGTCGGGGAGGACGGTCATCAGGCCGTGGCCGGGGGCGCTGGTGAGGCGGTGGACGTGGACCAGCGCGCCGAGTGGCAGGTATCGAGCCGGTCCGCGTCCTGGTCGAGCAGCACATGCACACCTGGCCGGTCGAGCAATTCGTGCAACCGGATACTGCACTCACACCGCGGCCAGGCGCCACCATGCCGCATCCGCCGCCGTGCTGGCGGCGATTCTGCCCAGCCGCAGGGCGGCGAGGCTCAACATCCTGCGCGCCATTGTCACCGAATGAGTGCGCGCGACCGCGCTCCGCGCCGCCCGCTGGCTTCCGTGTGGCGCTGCCGCGGCCGGCAACGAAACTGACCGGCGCTCTAATACAGGACCTCGTCTACGGGCCGCCGCACGCTGGTGGTTTGCTGGCTGGCCGCGCCTATGCGCAGGAGCAGCTGAGGATAGGCGTCGTTGCTCAGGTGAACGCGGACGAACTCGCGCAACTCGGGGATTTCGAGCGGCTGGCTATGCAGCGCCACGGCAGCGCCGCAGGTGGCCGCGTGCAGCATTATCCGCTGCAGCGCCTGCCCGGCGCTGATCCAGTCTGGCTTGCGGTCGTCCTTCGTCACGAGCAGGCACACCACCCCGGCGGAGCGCAGCAGCGGCTCCGGCCCGTGCGCAGCAAGCCCCCACCCGTGACCGCGGGCGAAATCGCGGCCGGGGAAGGGCGGGTCAGTACGCCCGGGCCTGGCGGGGTAGGCGGTATGCGGGACGCCGTCTCGCCTCGGGCTTCCTGGCGGCGGTGCCCAGCGGGCCTGCTCCTGAGCCCGTGCGGCGTCCAGGCGCAGCACATGCTCGGCGGCCTCGACCGCCGCGCCGAGCGCGGCCCGCCGCCAATCATCGGCCACCACCTGTAGTATCGGCCCTTCGCTCGACGCGTCCTGGCGCAACGCCGCGATCAGCGCGATGGGCAGCGGCGAGGGCCCGAACCCGCCTCGGTGCGTGCGCCTACGCATCACCTGGGCAAAGAGTTCCTGCTCGTATTCGGCCGGCGGGATCTGTTCGTGCCAGCCGACGCGCGCCACCAGGCCAGGCCGGTCCGGGTCGGGAAGCACGGCAACCTCGGGTACGTACCCCAGGTGCCGAAGCGCGAGCCGAACCGTGAACAGCGCCGCACCGCAGCTGATCATCAGCTCCCGGCTGTCAGGGTCGGCTACGCCAAGGCGCCGCTCCACATCAGCGTGCACACTGATTTCCGGTCCGTCGCCGCTGAACCACCACGGCTGGGTGTTGTGCACGGACGGCGCTTGCGCCGCCGCCTCAGATATGAACCGGGTGATCTTTTCCAGAGTGCCTGGCCCAGCCATGACGCCTCCTCGATGATCAAGTCTATTTCGAGCGCACGCTTTGAGTTATCCGAGCCATTTACTCCGGACGAATCCGGCGCACTTGACGCCTACGGCGCTCGATAATGCTCCATTTGCTACGTTAGGTCTGCCGCCGATCCTGATGCAGAGGCGCGCTGCCCTGCGGGCCGGCGACGTATGACCCGATTTCTTGGGACCTTTGGTCCAGGCACGCTGACCTGTGTGCCCCTGGCCGGCGACGAGGCCGCCACTCCGGAACCGGTCGGCGCACCGGGCCGGCCCAAGCCATTCTGACGGCGGGCGCGCGCGATTCAGGAAGGGAATCCGCGACGAGGGAGTATGCGGTGACCCGAAGCGCACCGCCGAGCCATGGCAGGGCAGCCGCAGCAGGAATACCCAAAGCCCCCGCCGGTGTGCGGCGGGGGCGTGGGAGTTGTGGCCTGAGTCAGGCGGCGGTGATCTTCTCGTGGGCGCCGAGGCCGGCGAGCACTTCGGCTTGCGGGGGGGTCCGGCGCAGGTGTGCGATGCCGAAGGCGGACAGGACGAGCATCAGCGCGGCGCCGGCGAAGGCGGCGATCGCCGCGATGAGTGCGATCTGCCCGACCTGCCAGAAGGCGTATGCGTTGAGCAGCAGGCCGCGCAGCGTGGTACCGCGGAACATGGTTTGCACCTGGGCGGCAAGCTTCGCGTTCGTGGGCTGGGCCAGCGCGGCGGCGGACAGCTGTGAGTAGGTCTTCCCGGCACCGATCGCCTGCAGGTGGACCGCGATGAAGTGGTCGGCGTAGGCCTGCGCCTGCTGGCCGTTCACGAGCTGCTGGTCGGCGTAGGCCGAGATCGCGGCGCGGTCGGCCGTGGGCAGCGCGGTGAGTTCTGCGCTTCCGGTGGGGGGGAAGTAGATCTTCTGCGCCGCGAGCTGGTTGTGCACCTGGCTGTTGGTGAACGTGTACCCCCAGGTGAGCAGGCCACCGGCGATCAGCAGGATGGCGGCCAGGCCGATCCCCACTGCGGTCAGTAGCGCATCGAAGGTTGTGCGGCGCATTTCACGCCTCCCGTCTAGTGCCAGATCGTTGTCGTCTGGCGTGATTATTACGTTCTGCCCTCATTTTCTTTGTTTCGCGCTGCGTCCCATCAGGGCCAGATGTCCGGTTTGTGAAAGGCCGCATGTCCCGCTCAGGAAAGGACCTCTGTCACACCACAGACCGCTGCCTACCGCGGCCGGCCGGGACAGCGGGAATGGCCAGCGCGCCGGGAACCAGACCGCAAAGCGCAGACGACCGGCCGCACGGATAAGACGTCTGCCGCGCCGCCGCGCCCGGTCCGCCGTCAAACGCTCCGCGGCGGCTGTGCGCGGTGACCTTCGTCCCAGCGCGGGTGCCTCGCGCGCGCGGCACCGCCGCGGCCGCGATGTCCGCACCACCATGGGTTTCACCCCACCGAGGGCCTGGTTTACCGGCGTTCGCGGTCTCCCTGGCGCGGGTGGCTCCTGCGCCTGGCGCTATGCTGGGGCGGTGCTTGAACAGCTGGATGAGAGCGAGTGCCTGCGGCTGATCTCTGCTGGTGGCATCGGCCGGGTCGGATATGCCGGCACGTTCGGCCCCACGGTGCTTCCGGTCAATTACGTGCTGCACGACGGGACCATCGTGTTCCGCACCGGGCAGGACAGCCTGATGGGCGAGGACCTGCGTACCGGAATTGCGGGCGCCGAATACAAAATCGCCTTCGAAATCGACGAGATCGACAAGTCCGCACAAGAAGGGTGGAGTGTTCTTGTGCGGGGATCCGCGCACCATGTGGACTCAGAGGCCGAACGCGCCGCGGTACTGGAAGCGGGCGTCGAACCCTGGGCCGGCGGAAACCGGGAGCACTTCATCCGCGTCATCCCGGTCAGTATCACCGGCCGGCGCGTCCGCCGGGAGGACGCGCACAGGTAGCCACCTTGGGGGACGAGCGGCCAGGGGGTGTCGCGACCGCGAGATCCGCTAGAGCGCCCAGCTCAGATGCGGGCCAGGCGGCTGGTGACAGCTAGGCTGTTGTCGTGGATACCGGGGCGGAACAGACGAAAATCCGCGTCTTCCTGCTGGACGATCATGAGATCGTCCGGCGGGGGGTACGGGATCTGCTCGAGTCCGAACCTGGCATCGTCGTGATCGGTGAGGCCGGCACGGCTGCGTCCGCGCTGGCCCGCATCCCGGCGCTGCGCCCGGACGTCGCGGTGCTCGACGTGCGGCTACCGGATGGGGACGGCGTCACGGTGTGCCGCGAGATCCGGTCCAGCATGCCCGAAGTCGCGTGCCTGATGCTGACCTCGTTCAGCGACGACGAGGCTCTGTTCGAAGCGATCATGGCGGGTGCCGCCGGATATGTCCTCAAGCAGATCCGTGAAACCGACCTGATCGGTGCCGTGCGCACGGTGGCCTCGGGCCAGTCGATCCTCGATCCTCTCGCGGCCAGCCAGGTGATGGAGCGGCTGCGCAGTCACACGGAGCACGCCGATCCGCTCGCCGGCCTGTCCGGGCAGGAACGGCGGATCCTCGAGTTGATCGGTGAAGGTCTGACCAACCGTCAGATCGGCGAGCGCATGTTTCTCGCCGAGAAGACGGTCAAGAACTACGTCTCCTCGGTGTTCGCCAAGCTCGGCATGCAGCGCCGTACTCAGGCCGCCGCATACGCGGCGAGGCTGCACGAGCGGGCACCGCATGCCGAGCCAAACGAATAGAAGCAGCGGCCACCTCGGAGGCCGGTGGCGCGACTCGGCCTGATGTCAGGGCACGAGCATGTGCTGCGGGCTTGCCGGGCAGGACCTTGGCGCATGTGAGACAGGACCTTCGTCACCCGTTCTGCGGCATCCGGCCTCTAGCCGCTCCGAGTCTCTTATGCGGAAATAACAGCAGCAAGGTACGGATTATCGTTTCATCCGGCGCTCCTCCCGGCGCGCGGCTTGCGCGGGTACGGATGCGCTTTCCACTGCGGAGTTCAGCAAGAAGCCCGGGTGTAGTAACGAGCGTTGGTCGCGCACGAGAAACGGGGGCAGCGATGACATTGACGCAGCACCTGGAGCCGCAGGAGCGAGTAGATCTGCTCCGCGACCGCGTCGCCCTGGTTACCGGCGGCACACGCGGGATCGGCGCTGCCATCTGTAAGGAACTCGCCGCCGCGGGCGCCTCCATCGCGGCGGGGTATCACCGGCATGACGAGCCTGCGCGGAAGTTCCTCGCCGGCATGACCGCGGACCACCCGGGCCGGCGGGTCACCCTGCACGAGGGAAACATCGGCTCCGCCGACGACTGCCGGCGCGTGGTGCGCGAGGTCATCGCGCAGCACGGCAAGCTCGACATCCTGGTCAACAACGCAGGGATCACGATCGACCGGACCGTGGCCAAGATGATCGACGAGGACTGGCTGAAGGTGATCGCGGTCAACCTCTCCGGTGCCTTCTTCATCGCTCAGGCCGCGCTTGATCACATGCTGGAGCGCGGAACCGGCCGCATTATCAGCGTCTCTTCTGTCATCGGGGAAACCGGCAATATCGGCCAGGCCAATTACGCGGCCTCCAAGTCCGGTCTGTTCGGCCTGACGAAGTCGCTCGCAAAAGAGGCGGTGTTCCAGCTGAACCGCGCGCAGCGGCCGGTCGGAGACGGTATCGGCCTGACTGTGAACGCCGTGACACCCGGCTTCATCGCGACAGAAATGCTGGACGCGATCCCGGATAAGGTGCTCGACCGGATTCGGGGCCAAATTCCCGTCGGGCGGCTTGGCCGGCCCGAGGAGGTCGCCCGGGTGGTGTCCTTCCTCGCCGATGACCGGTCCGCGTACATCACGGGGCAGATCTGGGCCGTCAACGGCGGCCTCGACATGTGAGGAGAGAAAAGCCATGGGCGACCAGCCCGACGTTCTCGTCCTGTCCGCGGTGCGGACCGCTATCGGCAGATACGGGGGAGGTCTTTCCGGGGTCCCGCCGTGCGATCTCGCCGCCGCCATGGTTCGCGAAGCCGTCGCCAGGGCGGGCGTAGAGCCATCCGACGTAGGTCACGCCGTCTTCGGCAACGTGATCCACACCGAGGCCCGCGACATGTACCTGGGCCGCGTCGCCGCGGTCAACGGCGGCCTGCCGGCGGCGACGCCGGCGTTCACGGTCAACCGGCTCTGTGGCAGCGGGCTCCAGGCGATCGTCTCCGCGGCGCAGGCGATCCGTCTCGGCGACACCGACGTCGCCGTAGCCGGCGGCGCCGAGTCGATGAGCCGCGGCCAGTACTGGCTGCCCGGCATGCGCTGGGGCCAGCGGATGCGTGACGGCACGGTCGTCGACGCGGTCGTCGGCGCGCTCACGGACCCGTTCGACGGCTGCCACATGGGCGTCACGGCGGAGAACGTGGCGGCCGAGTTCGACGTCTCCCGCGCCGACCAGGACGCGCTCGCGGTGGAGAGCCACCGCCGCGCGGCGGCCGCCGCGGCGGCCGGCTACTTCGACGAGCAGATCACCCCGGTGCAGGTGCCAGCCAAGAAGGGCACCGTGACGTTCGCCACCGACGAGCACGTCCGGCCCGGCGTGAGCCAGGATGACCTGGCGAAACTGCGCCCCGCATTCGGCGAGGGCGGAACGGTCACCGCGGGGAACGCCTCCGGGATGAACGACGCCGCGGCCGCCGTCATGCTCGCGAGCCAGTCGTTCGCCAGCGACCGCGGGCTGCGCCCGCTCGGGCGGCTCGTCGCCTACAGCCACGCGGGCGTCGAACCGAGGATCATGGGGATGGGCCCGGTGCCCGCCGTGCGCAAGGTGCTCGACCGTGCGTCGCTCAAGGTCGACGAGATCGATGTCTTCGAGGTGAACGAGGCGTTCGCCGCGCAGGCGCTGGCCGTTGTCCGCGAGCTTGGCCTGCCACCGGAACGGACCAACCCGAACGGCAGCGGCGTCTCTCTCGGCCACCCCATCGGCGCCACCGGCGCCATCCTCGCCGTCAAGGCCCTGTACGAGCTGCGGCGGACCGGCGGCAGGTACGCGCTGACGACGATGTGCATCGGCGGCGGCCAGGGCATCGCCGCGATCTTCGAGCGACTGTAGGCGGACGAGCCGCCGGGCGGGTTTACCAGTCTCCGGGGGGACGACCCCCCGGACCCGGAGAGGACGGTGCAGGCATGGATGATGCCAGATGAGCGGGCGCGAGGCGGCATGGCGGTCGGCTGAAGAGGCCGCGGCCGCACTCGGGCCGGAGGGCGACCTGGTCGGCCGGCTCGATATGGCGAGCTTCGGCCAGTCCATGCTCGCCGTTCTGGCCCGGGCGGCCGGCCGCCCGGCCGACGTGGCCGGCGCGGCGCTGCGGTTCGGCACGGGCCTGGCGATGATCTGGCCTGCCGCGCTGCGCGTGTGTTTCGGGTCGGACGTGACGCCGCCGATCCCACCGGGCCAGGACAAGCGCTTCGCCGACCCGTCCTGGGAGGACAATCCCGCGTACTTCGCGCTCCGGCAGGCCTACCTCGCCGCGCTTCGGCTGTCGGACGATCTGCGCGCCGCCGGGCGCGGCGACCCGGTGACCGACGCGAAGGCCGAACTCGCGGCCGGCCTGCTGTTCGACGCCGTCGCCCCGACGAACTTCCTGCTCAGCAATCCCGCCGCGGTCAAACGGGCATTCGAGACCGGCGGGTTCAGCCTGGTCCGCGGGGCCGGGAACTTCGCCGATGACCTGGTGCACAACAACGGGCGGCCGCGGCAGGCCGACACCCGGCCGTTTCAGCTCGGCGTGAATCTCGCGGCCACCGAGGGCAAGGTCGTCTTCCGCAACGACCTGATCGAGCTGATCCAGTACGCGCCGCAGACCGGCCAGGTCCACGCCACCCCGATCCTGGCCAGCCCGCCATGGATCAACAAGTACTACATCATGGACCTGGCCCCGGGCCGCAGCTTCTTCGAGTGGACCATCCAGCACGGCCGCACGGTGTTCGCGATCTCCTACCGCAACCCCGACGCGGGCATGCGCGGCGTGACGCTCGACGACTACCTGATCAACGGCCCGCGGGCCGCGCTCGACGTGGTCACCGACATCACCGGCGCCAGCAAGATCGACATTGTCGGGCTGTGCCTCGGCGGCGCCCTGACCGCGATGCTCGCCGCCTACCTCACGGCGCAGGGCGACGACCGGATCGGCTCGGTCACGCTGCTCAACACGCTGCTCGACTACAGCGAACCCGGCGTCCTCGGGGTCTTCACCGACGAGCTCACGGTGTCCCGGCTCGAACGCCAGATGGCGGCCACCGGCTTCCTCGACGGCGGCAAGATGGCCGCGACCTTCGACATGCTGCGCGCCAACGACCTCATCTTCGGCTACGTGGTGTCGAACTGGCTGATGGGCCAGCGCCCGCCGCCGTTCGACATCCTGGCGTGGAACGGCGACAGCACCCGGCTGCCCGCCGCGATGCACTCGTTCTACCTGCGCTCCCTGTACATCAACAACGAGCTCGCCACCGGTGAGCTCGAGCTGGCGGGGCAGCGGCTGTCGCTGTCGTCGATCAAGACCGACACCTACATCGTGGGCGCCATCAACGACCACATCGTGCCCTGGCCGGCGTCGTACAAGGCCACGCACCTGCTCGGCGGCACCGTCCGGTACGTGCTGACCAGCGGCGGCCATATCGCCGGCATCGTCAACCCCCCCGGCCCGAAATGCTGGTACGAGACGGCCGAGCGCAACTTCGCCACCGCGGACCAGTGGCGGGCCGCTGGTGGGAAGACTGGGCCGCCTGGGGCTCCGAACGTGCCGGCGCCCTGGGCCCGCCTCCACCGATGGGAAACAAGCGCTACCCGCCGCTCGACGACGCGCCCGGCACCTACGTCCGCGGGTGACGCACACCACACACCAGGCAGCGCCGGCCGGCCACATTCGCTTGACAAATCTACCAATTTGCTTGGTATAGTTAGCAACATAGACAGAGATCCGAGGAGGACAAGATGACCGATACCCGTACCGTCAGCCAGGAACTGCAAAGCCAGGTCCTCGACACGGTCCGCAAGAGCCAGGAAGCCGTGATCGACGCGCTCACGGCCTGGGCCGAAACGGTCCAGTCGATCACGCCGCCGCTGCCCGCGCTCAGCCCGTCCATCGCCGACAAGCTGCCCAAGCCGGAGGAGTTCGTGGCGAGCGCCTACGACTTCGCCGAGCAGGTGCTGGCCAACCAGCGCAAGTTCGCCGAGGACGTGCTCCACGCGACGGCCCCGGTGATCAACGGCAAGAGCGAGCCAGCCAAGAAGAGCGAGCCAGCCAAGAAGTGACCCCGCTGGTGCGCGGCGGACCCGGGTGTTCCGGGTTCGCCGCACTGGCCGGTGCGCCTACTCTGCCTGGCATGTCCGGCCACGACGCCCCCGCGGGACTGGAGCAGCCATGACCGATCCCTGGGACGCGCAGCGGGACGCGCTCGGCGCCTTCATCCGCAGCCAGCGTAAACTCGCGAACCTTTCGCTGCGCCAGCTCGCCGAGATGACGAGCCTGTCGAACCCCTACCTGAGCCAGGTCGAGCGTGGCCTGCACCAGCCGTCCGTCCGGGTACTGAAACTGCTGTCGGACGCCCTCAACGTCTCCGCGGAGACGCTGCTCGCCCAGGCCGGCCTGCTCGACCCCGACGGCGCCGGCCAGGAAGCCGACGCGCGGGTGGAGACCGCCATCCGCGCCGACCACCGCCTCAGCGAAGAACAGAAGACCGCGCTCGTCGCCGTCTATCACAGCATGCTGCGACCGTAACGGCGGCTCATGCGCGCGGGGCAGCGCCACCTTGTCATGGCACGCCCACGCGGCAGCCGTTCGGGACCGGGATTCGCGATCACTGCCAGGGCAGCAGCTCTTCCGCCGGGCGGCGGGCCGTTGCCGCGGCGGTGGTCGCCCGGCCGAGCTGTAGCAGCATCTGTGGGAATCCCGGCAGCGCGAGGCGAGCCCGGATCTCGCCGCGGATCGGCGGCGATTCCAGCGCCTGGGTGTGCAAGCTGGCGAAGACCCACGTGCTCGCGGCGTGCAGCAGCAGCCGGTGCAGCGCCTGCCCGGCCCGCAGCCAGTCGGCACCGCCATCGGCGGCGGTGATCAGCAGGTCGAAGTCGCGCTGTGCTATCCGCCCGGCCTGGGGGCCGGGGGCCGCCGGGTAGGCGTGTGCCGGGACGCCGTCCCTGGCCGGGTCACCGGCCGGGCGGGTCCACCTGCGCAGCTCCGCCCGGACGGCCGTGCTCGCGCGCTGCCTGCTGTCGGCGGCAGCGGCCAGCGCCGCAAGCTGCTGGTAGTGGCGAGGCTCATCCACGAGCACCAGCGTGGCACCCTCGGCAAACGCGTCGTGCTGCAGGCCGGCCAGCAGGCCCGCCGGCATCGGGTCCGCGGTGAACGGGCCGCGGTGGGTATGCCGGTGCGGCATCGCGGTCAGCATCTGCTGCTCGCGGGCGGTGATCGGCATGCGGGCGCCGAGTCGCACGCGGGCCAGCACGTCGGGCTGGCGGGGGTCGGGGAGCAGCTGAACATCGGGCACGTACCCCAGCTCGCGCACCGCCAGCCGCAGTCCGAACAGGGCCGCGCCGCAGCTAATGAGCGCTTCCCGCCCGGCCGGGTCGACGCGGGCCAGGCTCCGGCTGCGGTCGGCATGCAGCTCAATTACGTCTCGGCCGGCCCGGAACCGCCACGGCTGGGAGTTATGCACTGACGGAGCCCGGGCCGCGGCCGCGATGAGGTGGCCGAGCAGCTGGGGGCTCAGTTCTGGTCGAGCGATCTCGGTCATGGCTCTCACCCTCTGATGGGTCTAGGACGGCGGCGCATCCGCGGCAGCCGTTCGGCTGTGCTGGCCCCGGGGGGTCGCCCCCCCGGGGGGTCGCCCCGGGGGGGCGACCCCCCGGGATCCCCCCGCACCAGCGGG
>WNFJ01028083.1_pt1 | contig 12247 bp, 8 predicted proteins | sample 5400461 | NCBI WGS metagenome assembly WNFJ01 (sample SAMN13153349, study PRJNA577476) | soil metagenome | isolation source: 115 cm saprolite on Douglas fir-dominated hillslope | place: USA:California | collected 2013-09-17
CGCTTGGTTTCATCTACGGCGCCTACTTCACCGAAACCTTTCGCGGCGCTTTTCTCGCGGTGCCGCGCGGTCAACTGGAAGCAGGCAGCGCCTACGGCATGAGCGGCGTGCGTGTGTTCGTCCGCATCCTGTTTCCGCAGATGATGCGCTTTGCGCTACCCGGTATCGGCAACAACTGGCAGGTGATGATCAAGGCGACGGCGCTGGTATCGATCATCGGTCTCGCCGATATCGTCAAGGCCGCGCAGGATGCCGGCAAAAGCACGTACAACATGTTCTTTTTCATCATGATCGCGGCGCTGGGCTACCTCGTCATCACCACTGCCTCGAACATCGTGCTGCTGTATCTCGAACGCCGCTATTCCACCGGCGTGCGGCACGCCGATCTCTAAGCGCCAGGCGACCCCACATGATCCAGATACTTGCCGATTACTGGCGCCCGTTTCTCTACTCCGACGGCATGCGCGCCTCGGGTCTCGTCGTGACCTTGTGGCTGCTTGCCTGTGCACGGGTCTCGAAGAACCGCTGGCTCTCCACGCCGGTGCGCATCTACACTTACGTGTTTCGCGGCACGCCGCTCTACGTGCAGTTGCTGCTGCTCTACACAGGTATGTACAGTCTCGAATTCGTGCGTTCGCAGTCGTTGCTCGAAGCGTTTTTTCGCAGCGGTTTCAACTGCGCGATCGCGGCCTTCGCACTCAATACCTGCGCATACACCACCGAGATATTCGCGGGTGCGATCCGCTCGACACCGTACGGCGAAGTGGAAGCTGCACGTGCTTACGGCATGAGCACGTTCACCGTGTACTGGCGCGTGATCCTGCCTTCTGCACTGCGCCGCTCGCTGCCGCTGTACAGTAACGAGGTGATCCTCATGCTGCACGCCACCACGGTTGCGTTCACGGCGACCGTACCGGACATCCTGAAGGTCGCACGCGACGCTAACTCGGCAACCTATCAGTCGTTCGAGTCGTTCGGGATCGCCGCGCTGATTTATCTGGTGGTGTCGTTCGTGTTGATCGGCGCATTCCGGCGCGCCGAAAAACGCTGGCTTGGGTATCTGGGCACGGCGCGTCGTTGAGATTCAAATCGGATCGTTACCTTGTTTAAACCGTATTACAGTCATCACTCTCGGGAGTACGCGTTGGAGCTAACCGCCAAAGATGCCGCGACGAAACTGGTCGCGCAAGACATTCACAAGCGCTACGGCGACAATGAAGTGCTCAAGGGCGTGTCGCTTTCCGCTCGTGCGGGCGACGTCATCAGCATCATCGGTGCGAGCGGTTCGGGCAAGAGCACGTTCCTGCGCTGCATCAATTTTCTCGAGCGGCCGAACGCCGGGCAGATTGTGGTGGACGGCGAGACGGTACTCGTCAAGGCGGACCGCGCGGGCAACCACGACGTGGCCGACCGCAAGCAGTTGCAGCGTGTGCGCACGAAGCTCGCCATGGTGTTCCAGCACTTCAACTTGTGGTCGCATATGACTGCCATCGAAAACGTGATGGAAGCGCCGAGGCATGTGCTGGGCCTCTCGAAGAAGGAAGCGGAGGAGCGCGCACGGATGTATCTCGACAAGGTCGGTCTCGCGCCTCGCATCGAGAAACAATATCCGTCGCACATGTCCGGCGGGCAGCAGCAACGCGTGGCGATTGCGCGCGCACTGGCAATGCATCCCGACGTGATGCTGTTCGACGAACCCACTTCGGCGCTCGACCCGGAACTGGTCGGCGAAGTGCTGAAGGTGATGCAGAAGCTTGCCGAAGAGGGCCGCACGATGATCGTGGTCACACACGAAATGGGCTTCGCCCGCAACGTCTCGAACCATGTGATGTTCCTGCACCAGGGCCGCACGGAAGAAGAAGGTGCGCCGGCCGACGTGCTTACCGCACCGAAGAGCGAGCGGCTGCGCCAGTTCCTCTCCGGCAGTCTCAAGTAAGCGCGTGAGCGTGAACCCGGGCCCGGGTCCGAGCGCAAAGCCGCTCAAGGTGGCCATAGTCGTACTGCCGCCCTGTTCCATGAGCGGTGTCGGGCTGATCCTCGACAGCCTGCGTCTTGCGAACGAGATCGACGGCCATGCGCTCTACGAGTGGCAGATCTGCTCATGGGACGGCCGCCCTTTGACGTTCGCCAGCGGAGCGCAGCTTCCCGCAGACTCCGCGTTCGGCGACGCCACTAGCTGCGACTGGTTGATCGTGGTCAGCGAACGCTATCAGCAGTTCGCCGACTATCGGCTCTTCCTGCAAAGCCTCGCGCGCGTCGGCACCCGCACCCCGCGCGTGACGGGTATTCATCACGGCGTCTGGTGGCTCGCGATGGCCGGCCAGTTGAGCGGTTACCGCGTGGCTGTGAACTGGGAAACCTACCAGCAATTCGCAGAGGAATTCGAGCGTTCGATCGTTACGCAGCAGATCTTCGAGATCGACCGCGACCGGTCGACTTGCACCGGCGGCCAGGCGACCGTCGACTTCATGCTGGCGATGATCGCGCGCGACCAGGGCGCGGACCTGGCGGAACGGATCGCCGATTCACTGGGTATCGGCGTGCTGCGTTCAGGGGAAGAACGCCAGCGCATTCCGTTCGTGACTGCGCCGGGGGAACGCCATCCGCGTCTGAACGACGCGCTGCAATTGATGGAAGCGAACATTGAAGACCCGCTTGCCACCGATGAAATCGCCGGGCTCATCGGCATCTCGCGACGTCAGCTCGAACGCCTCTTTCGCCAGTATCTCGGCGCGATGCCGTCGAAGTACTACGTCAACCTGCGCCTCACGAAGGCGCGCACGCAATTGCAGCGCACCAGCAAGTCGGTGGTGCAGATCAGCCTCGCGTGCGGATTTGCGTCGGCGGCGCATTTCTCCAATGCGTACCGCGACCGCTTCGGCGTGACACCGCGCGAGGAGCGCCGCAACTGGATCGAAAAGCATAGCGGGCAGGCCCCGGACGAACCTCGCGGCGGCGCGCTGCTTGGCTCATCGCGTGAACCCGTTTGATTGTTTTTAGTGCCGAGTCCCGCGTTCGCCGGTTATCACCGTGCGAACGCATAAAATGTCCGCCGCAAAACCTGAGAGGTACAAGTTGAAGAACGTTTTTTGGCTGAATCATAAAGTCGCCGCTTTCGCAGTCGCCGCCACCACCGCGTTCGCCGCTTTAAGCGCGCAGGCCGCGGATCTCAAGGAAATCCGCTTCGGCGTCGAGGCGTCGTACGCGCCGTTCGAATCGAAGTCGTCGAGCGGCCAGCTGATGGGTTTTGACATCGATGTCGGCAATGCGGTATGCGCGAAGCTCAAGGTTAAATGTGTCTGGGTCGAGAACTCGTTCGACGGCCTGATCCCGGCCATGCAGGCACGCAAGTTCGACGCGATCAACTCGGACATGACCATCACTGACCAACGGAAAGGGGCCATCGATTTCACCAATCCGATCTACGCAATCCCGAACCAGCTGATCGCGAAGAAAGGCAGCAAGATCCTGCCCACAGCCGATGGCCTGAAGGGTGCTCACGTCGGCGTGCTGCAAGGGTCGATCCAGGAAACCTACGCGAAGGCGAAGTGGGCGACAGCGGGTGTCGACGTGGTGTCGTACCAGGCGCAGGACCAGGTCTATGCGGACCTCGCCGCGGGCCGGCTGGATGCAGCTTTCCAGGACGCGGAAGCTGCGTCGAAGGGCTTTCTGAAGACGCCTCAAGGCACGGGCTTCGCGTTCGCGGGACCGGCAGTGGCCGATGAAAAACTGCTCGGCGCGGGTGTGGGTTTCGGCGTGGCCAAGAACAACCATGCATTGAAAGATGCGCTCAATCACGCGCTCGCGGATCTGAAGTCCGATGGCACCATCGATCAACTGGCATCGAAGTACTTCGATGTGAAGGTGGTGGTGAAGTAAGGCGGGTCGCGGACACCGCCTGAAGTGATTACCCGGGCTGTCGCACGTCAAAGCCTCTGTTCTTCGTTTTAGATTTACGTCATACATCCGATGTAAAAAACGAAATGTGGACACTTCGTTCCGGCGGGTCTTCATCGAGACTCGCCGCTTTGCGTTTCATGCGGCCGTTCCCACGGCCTGAGACAATGCGATGTCGGCGATCCTGCCCGGTCGCGGCTATCGTATGAAACGCGGTGCGAACTCCACACAGAGGACAAGTGCATGTCAGAGTTATTCGATTTAAGCGGCCGCACGGCGCTCGTCACGGGATCGGCGCGCGGTATCGGCTTCGCGCTTGCGGAAGGGTTGGCGAACGCAGGCGCGTCTGTGATTCTTAACGGCACGCGCGCCGATACCGTTGCAGAGGCAGTCGCCCGCTTAGAGGCGAAAGGTTTCGCCGCTACCGGGCGCGCGTTCGACGTGACCGACGAACACGCTGTCGCCGAGGCCTTCGCGCAGTGGGACAAGGACGGTGTCCACATCGACATCCTGATCAACAACGCCGGCATCCAGTTCCGCAAGCCGCTTGTGGAACTGGAACTCAGCGACTGGCAGCGCGTGATCGATACCAACCTGACCAGTGCATTCATCGTCTCGAAACAGGCGGCCAAACGCATGATCGCGCGCGGATCGGGCGGCAAGATCGTGAATATCGGTTCGCTGACGAGCGAGGCAGCACGCGCGACTGTGGGCGCGTACACAGCGGCCAAGGGCGGCATCAAGATGCTGACACGTGCGATGAGCGCCGAATGGGCCGCGTCGAATATCCAGGCGAACGCCATCGGTCCGGGCTACATCCTGACTGACATGAACCAGGCGCTGATAGAAAACGCCGCGTTCGATGCATGGGTGAAAAGCAGCAATCCATCGCAACGCTGGGGCAAACCCGAAGAACTGGTCGGCACGGCGGTGTATCTCTCGTCGCCGGCGTCGAGTTATGTGAACGGTCAGATCATCTACGTCGATGGAGGCTGGCTGGCGGTTCTCTAGGTTCTCCGGGTTTTCTGATCCCGGTCAGCGCCGCCCGAACGTTCGCGCGAATGGCATTTTCCTTCATACTGGCAGCCGCACCATCGAAACGGCGTTGCCGTGCGGTCCTCGTATTACTTAGGAGCATGATCCATGCACGATTCTTATCTTGCGCATGTGCGCAGCACCCTCGATCAGATTCGCGCCGACGGTTTCTACAAAACCGAGCGCGTCATCTCGAGTCCGCAATCCGCCGACATCCGGCTCGCGGGCGGCGGCGACATGCTGAACTTCTGCGCCAACAATTATCTCGGACTCGCCGACGATGCGCGCCTGATCGAGGCCGCAAAAGCGGGCCTGGATCATGACGGATTTGGTATGGCGTCGGTGCGGTTTATCTGTGGCACGCAGACCGTCCACAAGGAACTCGAGCAAGCGCTTGCCGCCTTCCTGCAAACCGACGACTGCATCCTGTACTCGAGTTGCTTCGATGCAAACGGAGGCCTGTTCGAAACCTTGCTCGACGAATCCGACGCCATCATCAGCGACGAACTGAATCACGCGAGCATTATCGACGGCGTGCGGTTGTCCAAAGCTAAGCGTTATCGCTACAAGAACAACGATCTGGCCGACCTTGAGACCAAACTGCGCGAAGCGGATGCAGCCGGCGCGCGTTTCAAGCTGATCGCCACCGACGGCGTGTTTTCGATGGACGGCATCATCGCGAATCTTGCCGGCGTCTGCGATCTTGCCGATCGTTACGGCGCGCTGGTCATGGTCGATGACTCGCATGCAGTGGGCTTTATCGGTGAAAACGGACGGGGTACGCCTGAGCATTGCGGCGTGCTGTCGCGCGTCGACATCATCACCGGCACATTGGGCAAGGCGCTGGGCGGCGCGTCCGGCGGTTACGTGGCCGCGCGCCGCGAGATCGTCGAGTTACTGCGGCAGCGTTCGCGTCCTTATCTATTCTCGAATTCGTTGGCGCCGAGCATTGCCGCCGCCACGCTCAAGGTCCTCGAACTCTTGGCAAGCGACGAAGGCGCGCGGTTACGTGCCAGCGTGCGAGCCAACGGCGCACATTTCCGCGACGCCATGAGCAAGCTCGGTTTCACGCTCGTCCCCGGCGAACATCCGATCATCCCCGTCATGCTCGGCGACGCCCAGGTAGCATCGCGCATGGCGGACGCGCTGCTGCATGAAGGCGTCTACGTGATCGGGTTTTCGTTCCCGGTAGTGCCGAAAGGCCGCGCGCGTATCCGCACGCAGATGAGCGCCGCGCATACGCCGGCGCAGATCGATCGCGCGGTGGATGCGTTCGCGCGCGTCGGCCGTTCACTGGGCATCATCTGAGACATCGAGACAATCATGAAAGCACTGGCAAAGCTAGAACGTGCACCGGGCCTGACGCTGACTCGCGTCAAGAAGCCAGAAGTCGGTCATAACGACGTGATGATCCGCATCACGCGCACGGCCATCTGCGGCACCGACATCCATATCTGGAAATGGGACGAGTGGGCGCAGAAGACCATTCCCGTGCCCATGCATGTGGGTCACGAATATGTGGGCGAAATTGTCGAGATGGGGCAGGAAGTGCGTGGCTTCGCGATCGGCGACCGCGTGTCGGGCGAAGGCCATATCACCTGCGGCTTCTGCCGCAACTGTCGTGCGGGGCGTCGGCATTTGTGCCGCAATACAGTGGGCGTAGGCGTCAATCGTCCCGGTGCATTCGCCGAATTCCTGGTGATTCCCGCGTTCAATGCGTTCAAGATTCCACCTGAGATTTCCGACGATCTCGCCGCTATCTTCGATCCGTTCGGCAACGCAACGCATACGGCGCTGTCGTTCAATCTCGTCGGTGAGGACGTGCTGATCACGGGCGCTGGACCGATCGGCATCATGGCCGTGGCGATTGCCAAGCATGTAGGCGCGCGCAACGTGGTGATCACCGATGTGAACGACTATCGGCTGGAGCTTGCCCGCAAGATGGGCGCGACGCGGGCGGTGAATGTATCGGAGACCTCGGACGTCGGGCTTGAAATGTCCGGCGTGCCGAGCGCGTTCACCGGCTTGCTCGAAGCAATGAATCACGGCGGCAAGGTGGCGTTGCTGGGGATTCCGCCGGCGCACATGGCCATCGACTGGACCCAGGTGATTTTCAAGGGACTGGAGATCAAAGGCATCTATGGCCGCGAGATGTTCGAGACCTGGTACAAGATGGTCGCCATGCTGCAAAGCGGACTCGATCTCTCCCCTATCCTCACGCACAGCTTCGCCGTTGACGACTACGAAGAAGCGTTCGCGACCATGCTCTCAGGCCAGAGCGGCAAGGTGATTCTGGACTGGACCGTTTGAGACCGCCGGGCTGGAGTCATGTCTAACTCCAGCCCATGTAACTACGCGCGTTCCAGCGTCGCTATCTCACGGACCACAACCAGCAGCATCGAAAGACTCGCACCGGTCGTCGCGCGCAATTCTGCAAGCAGACGTGCGTAACGTTCGACCGCGGCTTCCCTTCTCGACCGCCAGTTTTCAACGATCACTTCGGTTGCATCGATATCGCGTGTCTGTTCGAGCGCGCTGATCGTCAGTGCGCGCTTGAGCCTCGCTAGTTCTTCCAAAGCAGCCGCCCGTGCGAGCAGATCCCAGTGAGTGGACGCCGGCAACGCCATCGCGCGCTCGGCGATCCAGCCGTAGTTCAGCAACGTGCCTATAGCGAAGTAAACGCTCGCGACCACCTCGAGACTACGGCCGCAACTTGCCGCCACTTCGGCGCTATCGAGCACGGCAGTCGGTATCTCTCCGCTCGCCGCTTGCGCCGCTAATACCTCTTCGACGCCCGCTTCCTCCAGCACGCGGCGCCGTTCTGTCCATGCTTCGAGTTCGCCGGTGGGGAGCAAGGCCGGTAACTGTGGAGCAAGCCTTTGCGCGGCCTCACGACAACGCGCGACCCGCTCGGCCGCGAGACTGGCGTCCTCCGTCGATACCTTCAGGTGACGCAGGAACCAGAGCGTCGCGCCCTCAAGCAAACGCACCACATCGACAAACATGCGCGCCTGCACTTCGTCGGCAACGCGATTGTCGAGCGCGTCGATACTGCGCCAGATCTGGTTCAGATCGAATACATCGCGCGCCATGATGCAGGCGCGCACGATGTCGCTCGGACATGCATCGGTCTCCTCCATCAACCGATGCACGAAGGTGCAGCCAACCCGGTTGATCAGCGCGTTCGTCAGGTGCGTGGCGAGGATTTCGCGCCTGAGCGGATGGCGCTGCATCGGTTCGCTGTAGCGCGCCTGCAAGGGCAGTGGGAAATACTCGGGCAACATGCTGCCGACAAGCGGGTCCTCCGGAACATCGGAGGCAAGCAACTCGTCGTACAGCCACATCTTGCTGTAGGCGAGCAACACGGCGCGCTCGGGCGACGTGAGCCCTTGTTTGGCCGCCTGACGCTCGGTGATCTCCTCATCAGAGGGCAGGAATTCGATCTTGCGTTTCAGCCGCCCCGCGCGTTCCAGCCAGCGCATCAGCCGCGCCTCGGGGTCGAGCATCTCGGCCACGTAGCGGTTCGCAATCGATAACGCCTGCGTCTGCGCATAGTTGTCCTTCAGCACGAGCAGGCCGACTTCATCGGTCATCTCGGCGAGTAGCGCGTTACGCTGCTTTTCAGTCATCTCGCCGTCGGCCACGACAAGACCCAGCAGGATCTTGATGTTCACCTCATGGTCCGAGCAGTCCACGCCCGCGGAATTGTCGATGGCATCGGTATTTATCCGACCTCCGTGCTGCGCGTATTCGATCCGGCCGAGCTGCGTCACGCCAAGGTTGCCGCCCTCGGCAACAACCTTACAGCGCAGTTCAGAACCGTTGACGCGCACGGCGTCATTGGTGCGGTCACCAACCTGCGCGTGTGTCTCACGCGTCGACTTCACGTACGTGCCTACGCCGCCGTTGTAGAGCAGATGGACGTCTGCCAACAGAATCGCGCGGATCAGTTCGTTCGGCGCGAGCGTCGGCGCTGATACGCCGAGCGCGGCCTGGACCTGCTTCGATAGCGCGATCGTTTTTGCCGTGCGCGGGAAGATGCCGCCACCGGCTGAAATCAGCGCGACGTCGTAGTCGCCCCAGCTTGAACGCGGTAGTGCGAACAGCCGTTCGCGTTCATTGAAACTCGCGGCGGTATCGGGATCGGGATCGAGGAAGATGTGGCGATGATCAAACGCCGCGATCAGGCGGATATGGCGCGAAAGCAGCATACCATTACCGAATACATCGCCCGACATATCGCCGACACCAACCACAGTGAAATCCGTCGTCTGGGTATCGAGCCCCATCTCGCGCGAATGCCGCTTCACCGACTCCCACGCGCCGCGCGCCGTGATCGCCATTCTCTTGTGGTCATAGCCTACCGAACCGCCCGAAGCGAAGGCGTCGTCGAGCCAGAAGCCATATTCATGCGCGATCGCGTTCGCATAGTCTGAGAACGTGGCCGTGCCTTTGTCAGCCGCAACGACAAGATAAGGATCGTCGGGATCGTGGCGCACGGTATCCGGCGGCGGCACGATAACGCCGGCCACCCGGTTGTCCGTCACATCGAGCAGACCGCGCAGGAACATCTGGTAACAGGCCACACCCTCACGCGCGAACGCCTCACGATCGGTCACCGGCGGCGGGTTCTTCACCACAAATCCGCCCTTCGATCCAACCGGCACGATCACGGTATTTTTCACCATCTGCGCCTTCATCAGACCGAGCACTTCAGTGCGAAAATCTTCTCGACGATCCGACCAGCGCAAGCCACCGCGCGCGACCTTGCCGCCTCGCAGATGCACCCCTTCGACGCGCGGCGCATAGACCCAGATCTCGAACATTGGCTTGGGTTCGGGCAAGCCAGGCACCATCGACGGATCGAGTTTGAACGACAGATAAGGTTTTGGCTCGCCTTCGGCATCCTTACGAAAATGATTGGTCCGCACCGTCGCGTTGATGACGCCCAGGAACTGCCGCAGGATGCGGTCTTCGTCGAGATTGGGTACGTTGTCGAGCGCGGTTTCTATTTCGGCGAGCACATGCTGCGTGCGTGTGTCGCGAAGCTCACGGCTTTGGGGGTTATCGCTGTCCGAGTCGGGAAGAACCGGATTGAAGCGCACCAGGAACAGCTCAAGCAACTTGCGCGCGATCGCCGGATTGCCGGTCAGCGCGCGTTCTATGTAGGCGTCGCTGAACGTCGATCCGACTTGCCGCAAGTACTTCGCGTAAGCGCGCAGGATGGTGACATCGCGGGCGCCGAGTTGCGCGCGCAGGACCAGCCGGTTGAAATCGTCGTTCTCGACTTCACCGGTCCAGACACTCGCGAACGCGTTCTCGAACAGCTCCTTGACGCGATCGATGTCGAACTCCACGTCGTCAGCGAGCTCCAGGCCGAAGTCGTGTATCCAGGCGTGCGGCGCACCAAGCGGTTCGATGCGGTAAGGCCGTTCTTCATCCACGCGCACGCCAAGATGCTCCAGCATCGGCAGGCTATGCGACAGCGCGATCGGATCGCCCACGCGATACACCTTGAAACGAAACGCCCGCCGCCCCGCTTCAATGGGCCGGTAAAGACTCATCGCCAGACCGCCCGCCCTCACCTGCGTCTGTTCGATCAGTTCGATATCACGCACGGCCGTACGCGCCGGATAATCTTCGCGATAACCGGCCGGGAAGGAATCCGCATATCGATTCAATAGCCGGTTGCCCTGCTCTTCACCAAAGCTATCGATCAGCGCATCCGCAAGATCGTCCTGCCAGCGGCGCGCAACCTGCACGATGCGTTGTTCGAGTTCGCGCGTATCGGCTTCGGGCATCGCGCCTTTTTCCGCGCGCACCGTGATGTAGATGCGTGCCAGCGGCGACTCGGAAAGCAGCGGCGTGAACTCGATGCTCTTGCCGTTGAACGCTTCCATCAGCACTTTCGCGATGCGCTTGCGCAGGTCCGTGTTGAACTTGTCCCGCGGCACGAAAACGAGGCACGAGACAAAACGGTCGAAACGATCGCGCCGCACGAACAGGCGTGTGCGCTGATGTTCCTGCAAGCGCAGAACGCCGAGTGCGATGTCGAACAGATCGTCCTCATCGGCTTCGAAGAGTTCTTCGCGCGGATATTGTTCGAGCACCGTCACGAGCGACTTATGCAGATGCCCCTTCGCGAGAAAGCCTGCACGCCTGACGATGTTCGCGCATTTGCGCCGCACGATCGGTATCTCGGACGTGGGAACCAAATAAGCAGTCGACGTGTACAAGCCGATAAACCGCCGCTCTCCGATCACCTTGCCGTCCGCGCCAACCCGCTTCACACCGACGTAATCCAGATAACCCGGCCGATGCACGGTCGCCCGCGAATTAGCCTTCGTGAGAAAAATCGGCGCGGAGCCATTGATGATGGCCGCGGCGGCGGGAGGCAATGGCGTGACGTTATCGGCTGTGGGCGGACGCAGGCTTTCGCGCAGCAGTCCTGCGCCGGAACCCGGCACGCCGCGCAGCGCGAAGGCGCCATCTTGCGTGATGAGTTCGTAGTCGCGGTGCCCGAGGAAGGTGAAATGATCCGCGACCATCCACTCCAGGAACGCACGTGCCTCGACACCCTCCGCGCCTGTCTCGCGCGCTTTCATTTCACCGATGATCGAGCGCGCAACCTCGAGGATCTTCGGCCAGTCTTCCACCGCAGCACGCACGTCGCCCAACACGCGTGCAAGGTCGCTGCGCAGCTCTTCGAGCTTTGCGGCCTCACTGCATCGGTCCACTTCGAAATGAATGAACGACTCGAGATGCGATTGCGGGTCGCCGCCGTCGACGTGACCCAACGCGATGCGCGTGATCGCGCCGCTTGCGTCGCGGGAGACGCGGAACACCGGGTGAATGGCGGAATGCATCGCCAGGCCGAGACGGTTGACCGCCATGGTCACAGAGTCGACGAGGAACGGCATGTCGTCGTTGACGATCTCCACGATCGTGTGATCGGAGTGCCAGCCGTGTTGTTCGAGGTTGGGGTTGTATACCCGCAGGACCTCGTGGCCTGTCACGAATTTCTGAGCCGTCTGCCAGTGCGCCATGGCGGCGCCGTAGAGATCGGCTATATCGCGGCTCTGGACGTCTTCGGGATCGGCTAGTTCGTAGTAGTGGTGCAGGAGTGGTTCTATGACGTTGAACGCGGGCTCTGGCAGCCTCCCCCGTGCAAAGTCGACCACATCGGTAAGGAGATGCGCTACGCGCTCTTCGTTCTTCGTCAGCATGGTCGCCCCCGGATCTAGCACGTTCGGTGCTCGGATTATGCGCCAAGTTTTGTGACACTTGGCCTCCGGTCAAACCATCATAGAAAACC
>WNFJ01219590.1_pt2 | contig 12243 bp, 9 predicted proteins | sample 5400461 | NCBI WGS metagenome assembly WNFJ01 (sample SAMN13153349, study PRJNA577476) | soil metagenome | isolation source: 115 cm saprolite on Douglas fir-dominated hillslope | place: USA:California | collected 2013-09-17
CCGACGATGATCGGTTCGTAGATTGCGGCGAGCTTCGACCCAGGGACGAGATCGGCCCCGAAGACGTCTGTGTCGATGACGATCGGGCCGCGCTACCGGCAAGGACTGCCTTGGCGGCAGCCACGGCATCGGTCTCGGGCACGTCCTGGCCAGTTCGGTTGCGGACCAGGGCCCGGTACTGGGATGCAATAAGCTCCGGTCTCTCGGCGTCGATCCATGCCACCAGCTCATAGTGCTCCCAGTACGTGGCGATGTACCCGAGGGCGAGCGCGGTCTTGGCGCCATCCCAGCGAGGCCGGATACGGGGGTGACCGAGGCCCGGCCGTACTGTTCAAGATGGGCATGGAGCCGCTTGAGGTCCCCCTCGCACCCGACCAGGTCCCAGTCACCCAGCCTGGGGGGCCCAGGGCCACCCGTCCCACGCCGCGCAGCTCTGGTGGCGAGAACGAGAACCGTTGAAACACAAGGAGTGCACGCGAGCTAATCAGTCCCGGTTGGGGAGCTGAGCGTACACGAGAACGAGATCCGGTCGAGAGTCCACAATCCCGGCTTCGTTGGTCCGGGTTTGGAGCTTCAGTTTTCTGGGTCGGCCTATAACTCTCGCCTCAACGCGCCGCAGCGCAACTCGGCAGCCGCCTGAAAGGAGATGAAGTCGGGCCGCCCCACGGAGATGCGCCTTAGCTCGGCCCCCGTCGAGCGCGACAACCACCGCAGCATGTGGCAGGACCGAGCAGTTCGGCGATTACGTATGGATGAATCGATCTACAGTGACGGTGTGGCCCGCGAGCTGCTCGACAGCGACACAACCAGCAGTGCGCGCCAGCGCCTCAGCCTCACGGAACCGGGTGGCGGCATCCCCGGGGCGGCCAAGGGCGGCCGCACAGGATCCCGCGGCTACCAATAACCGGGCGGCGACGCCTGGCCAGCCGGCTGTCTCGGCGACGGCTCGCACCGGCTCGAGAAGCGCTTCGCCTTCGACGGCGCGGCCGGTCGCCGCGAGGACTTCCGCGACCGCCGCATAGGCGTCGGCCCCGTGGAGGAAGGCTCGGCCGGTCGGGGCGCTGATACGAGCCAGCTCACCGGCGGCCCGAACCGCACGTGCCGCGGCCGCCGCAGTATCTCCGGCGTGCAATTCGGCGGCAGCGAGCAGCGAGTCGCAGCGGGCCGCCTGGAGCCCCATGTCGGCCCGCTGAGCTGCCGAGAGCCCGCGGCGCAGCTCGGTGGCGGCTCCGTCCACGTCGCCGGCGGCCAGCAGCGCGGCACCGAGGTTGGACGCGCTCCACGCGATCCCCAGGTGTGATCTGGCTGAGGCGGCCTCCACGGCCTGGCGGCCGGTTTCGACCGCGACGTCGACACTCCCACGCCAGAGCGCGAACCATGATCGGATCGCGAGCAGGTAAGCCCGGTAGCCACGCCCGATGCTTCGATTGATCTCGAGTGCCTGCTCGAGCTGATGCTCGGCAAGCTCCCAATTGCCGGCCGCTGCAGGGAGCAGGGCTCCTTCGGCGAGCGCGAACTGGAGCAGCCAGAGGTCGCCTCGCCCGCGAAGCTCCGGGAGAAGCTCCGCGATCGTCTCCCGCAACAAGGAGATGTCACCGAGCGCGAAGGCCACGAGCTTGCGGCCATCGAGCGCCTGACAGATCAGCGCCGGGTCGCCGGCCGTGCGGGCGATCGTGAGCGCGGCCTCCGCGTGGTCGACCGCCCGGTCGAGCTCCAACCGATTGCTGTGCAGGACCGCCAGGCGGCTTTCCGCGCTGACCTCACGACCGATGTCCCCGGCGCGGCGGGCGACGGCGATCGACTGCTGGAGGAGCTCGCGGCCTCGGGTCGAACGGCCGAGCAGCAGGCTCTCGACGGTACCGAGGATCTCGAGGGCGTGGGCCTCGAGCCGTGCGCTCCCGGCCTTCCTTGCCGCCGCGACAGCCGCGGCCGCCTCGTCCGCCGACCGGTGCTCGGAAAGAAGCCACCAGGCTTCCGCCCGCCAGAGCGCCAGCTCGGCCATGGCGGTGGCCCACCGCTCGGGAGGGGCGTCGTGGGCGAGCTCGAGCCCGGCGGTGCAGTACCGGACGGTCTCCTCGAGCGCGAAGGCCTGACGCGCGCCTTGAGCCGCCAGCATGCAGTACGGGAGGGCGCGCTCCGCGTCGCCAGCCTCCTGCCAGTGGTGAGCCAGCACCCCCGGGCTTTCGGCAGGCCGGTCGGGGTATTCAGTCTCGAGGACTCGGGCAGCCCGGCGGTGCAGCTCCCGGCGCCGGTCGGGCGGCAGGATGCGTTGGGCGACCTGCTGGATGAGCGGATGCTTGAAACGGTACTCGGGACGGGGCCACCTGCGGGCGAGACGCACGAGAGCGTGACGTTCCAGCACGACCACCGCGCCCTCGATGTCGAGGTTCGGTTCGCACACGGCGGCGAGATGGGCGAATTCGAACTGGCGACCTAAGGTGGCGGCGGCAGCCAGCACGCGCCGGGCCTCCCCTGGGAGCCGGTCGATGCGGCTGACAATGACATTCTCGATGGTGTCGGGCACGTGGATGCGCTCGCGGCCGGTGTCGGAGAGGGACCGCACCAGCTCCTCGAGAAAGAACGGGTTGCCGTCTGCAGCAGCCGTCAGGGCGCGTGCGAGCGGTTCGGCCAGGGGAGCGCTCCCGGTCAATGCTTCGAGCAGCCTGGCGGCAGCGGAACCGTCGAGGGGTTCCAGGTCGATGTCGTGAACGCGAGAGGCAAAGTCGCGCCGCGCCCGCTCTCGCAGAACCCAGGAACGGTGCCACGGTTCAGGCCGGGTGGCGAGGATGAGAAGCACCGCTGCTCGTTCGGTGCTCGCCAACAGGTGGTCGAGGAGGTCGAGCGACGTCGCGTCGGTCCAGTGCAGGTCGTCGACGGCGACGACAACCGGACCGCGCGCACTGAGCCGCTCGATGAGCGTGCGAACGGCGTCGAAGGTGGCCGCCTGCAACGAGGCCGGCATGAGGGCTGCCGCCGCGGCGCCCGGGTCGTGTTCGATCCCGATGCCCAGCACTCCGGCCAGCAGGGGGTAGAGCCGCTCCACGTCGTCCGGCACGAGCTCGAAAAGCCGGCGGCGGAGCTCAACCCGTGTGCGCAGTGCCGGATGGTGCGGCGAGGCGCCCAACCACTCCCGCAGCAGTTCCCGGAAGGGCCAGTAGGCCAGAGCCGAGCCGTAGGAGACTCCCCGACCTTCGAGCCAGGTACCGAGCCGGGCACCACCGCGGAACCGTCGTCGTAGCTCGCCGAGCAGCCGGGTCTTGCCCAGGCCCGCCTCGCCACCGATGAACACGATGCCGCCAGTTCCCTCCATGACCGCCTCGAGGGCAGAGATGGCCTCGCCCACCTCTCGTCCGCGGCCGACAAGCGGGCCCCCGAGCTGGCCATCTCCGGCACCATGGCGCTTGCCCCGCACCCGGACACCGCCGGCCAGGCCGGCCACGCCCCACTCGAACCGAGCTGCCGTCAGGCTGCGCGTCGTCGCCCCGGCCACGACTGTCCCCGGGCCGGCTGCAACCCGGCGCTCTCCGGCTCTTTCCACGGCCCTGCCCTCCACGGCGACGTCACCGCCTCCCGTGGTGTGCACGATGACCTGGCCGGTCTCGATCCCCACCGCGGCGCCGAGGGGAGGGACATCCCATGACCTGCCCACATCTTCGCCGTAGGTGGCCAGATCGTCGACCATCCGCAAACCGGCCAGCAATGCCCTTTCGGCGTCGTCCTCGTGGGCCGCAGGCGCGCCGAACCATGCCAGGATCCCGCTTGAGCGGATCCGGACGGTGCCGCCGAAGAACCTCGCCGCGCTGGTCAGGATGTCGGTAGCACCCTTCACCACCAGCGACAGCTCGCCGGCTTCGAGCCGCTCGCCGAGCCCATCCAATCCGACGATCTCGGCGTCAAGGATGGTGATCAGCCGCTGTTCGTCCTCGGGGGGCGCGTCGGGCAACGACGGATGCGGCCTGCGCTCCGTGATGGCCGGAGTCGCCAGAGGGCCACGATCGCCGGGCCCGAGGAGGGTCGGGTCATGGCGGAGGATGGCGCTCTCCAGCTCCGCCAGATCGGGGCCGGGCTCGATGCCGAGCTCGTCGATGAGAAGCGCCCGGCAGCGCTGGTAGGCGGCCAGGGCGTCGGCCTGGCGTCCCGACCGGTAGAGGGCGATCAGGAGTTGGCCCCACAAACGCTCCCGGAGGGGATGAACGCCCACGAGCCCCTCGAGCTCGGGCACCAGCGCGCCGTGCCGCCCGAGCGCCAGGTGCGCGTCGAGGCGGTCCTCGATTGCCGCCAACCGCAGGCCATCGAGACGAGCGGCTTCGACGGTGACGAACCGGTGTTCAGCGATTCCAGCAAACGCCTCACCGCGCCAGAGACCGAGCGCCTCGTCGAGGTGCCGGGAGGCCGTCGTGGGGTCGCCCCCGACGAGGGCGGCCCGCGCCGTGGTGGCCATGGCCTCGAACCGGTGGGCGTCGCAGCGGCCGCTCGCCACCTGGAGAAGATAGCCGGGCCGGCGGGTGACAAGGATGGCGGGTGGCACGCTCTCGGGGCGACCGGGCTCGAGCGCCTTCCGGAGCTGCGAGACGTAAACCTGCACGGCGTGGGGGGCGCTCGGGGGCGGCGATCCGTCCCACAGCTCGTCAAGCACGCGATCGACGGCCACAACCCGTCCGGCGTTCACCACCAGCAACGCCAGCAACGCCGCCTGGTGACCTGCGCCGACGTCGACGAACGCACCGGCGCGGCTCACCTCGAGCGGCCCGAGGAGCCGGAACGCCAGGACATCGTCCACTGACTGTCCATTATGGACAAAGCATCGCTTGAGCGCACACAGCAGCGACGGTTGAGCGCCGGGCCGCAGGCTCTTGGTGTTCCGACACAGTGTCGACGAAGGAGAGGACATGGCGATCACCACCGCCTGCACCGACGTACAGGCCAGCGTCCACCCCCCCTGAAGCCTTACCGAAGACCCACATCCGGGAGCATCCCGGTCTGCGAGCAGCGACCCCGACAACCGGCGATACCTGGCCGACACCCAGAAAAAGGACAACCCACATGGCTGGGCTCATCCGAAAGAGCTTCGACTCCCCAGAAGAAACACGGCCCTTCGCACAGGGCTCCGGCCAGCTCGAGCTGGTCAATCTCGACGGCGGTCCCGTCGGACGGGGCACCTTTGAGCCCGGCTGGCAGTGGTCCAAACACGTCAAGCCCATCGCAGGCACCGCCAGCTGTCAGGCAGCCCACATGGGCTACTTCCTCTCCGGGCACATGAAGATCGTCATGGACGACGGCGATGAAGCCGAGTTCGGACCTGGGGACTTCATGGTGTGCCCGCCTGGGCATGACGCCTGGACCGTCGGCGACGAGCCCTGCGTGCTCATCGACTGGCAGGGCAGCGCCGACTACGCGAAGCGCTCCTGACCCAGCCACCGCAGTCAACGGCGAGCCGCGCCGGAACCGCAGGCTCGTGCCGTTCCGACAGCGTTCCGACGAAAGGAGAGGACATGGCGATCACCGAGGAGAAGGTGGCCGGCGCAGGGCTCGTGTACGACCTTGAGGGCACCCTGCTCGAGGCCTGCTCGTGCGGCGTGCTCTGCCCGTGCTGGGTCGGGGAGGACCCCGATAACGGCACGTGCGACGCGTTCAACGCTTACCACTTCGACAGCGGCACGATCCGCGGGATCGACGTGAGCGGTCTGTCGATCGTGAACGTCGTGCACATCCCCGGCAACGTCCTCGCCCCGGGGAGCTGGCGGGTGGTCCAGCTCATCGACGACCGGGCAAGTGACGAGCAGATGCAGGCCATGCTCGACGCGTACCAGGGCCGGCTCGGCGGGCCGCTTGCCGACCTCGCAGGGCTGGTGAGCGAGGTGATCGCGGTGGAGCGGGTCCCCATCCGACACGAGATCGTGGGAGGCACCGGTACCCTGGAGGTTCCGGGGGCTGTCTACGCCGAGATGGAGCCCTTCCGTGGCGCCGGCAACGTCACCACGACGCTGCGCGACTCGCTGTTCTCAACCGTGCCCGGCTCGCCCGCCTATGTGGGCAAGGCCTCCATCAACCGGGTGGAGTTGCCGCAGTACGGCATGCCGTGGTCGTTCGAGGGCGGGAACGCTATCCAGTCCGACTACCACATCGCCTACACGGAGAACTGATGGCCACGCGGGTGGAGGCTTCCGCGGGCGCCGTGAGGCGCCCCCGGGTGCCCGCTGTGATTCCCTGGACCATAGCGTTGGCGTGGGCGGTGTCGATCGCGGCCGAGGTGACCCACACCGCCCGCTTCATCCACCACGACGCGCTGGCCCATGGGAGTTTGCCACTGGTGATCGGGTTCCCGGTGTTCCTGCTTGCCTGGCAGGTGATGATCGCAGCCATGATGCTGCCCTCGGCGGTGCCGATGATCCGACTCTTCACGTCCGTGTCCGCCCCGCAACCACGCGCTGGGCGGGCACGGGTGGCGTTCCTCGGAGGCTACACCGCGCTGTGGACGGCGTTCGGGGCCGTTGCCCTCGTCTTCGATCTGGGCCTGCATCGCGCGGTCGACCGGACTCCGTGGTTGCAGGGGCACCCGTGGTTCTCGCTCAAGGACCGCTGCCTCGATTCGTGCCGCCACCCGGCGGCGTTCCTCCTCCCCCGCTACCGGCGTGGGGCTGGCGAGGCCTTCAAGCTCGGAGCCGACCACGGGTTGTTCTGCCTGGGATGCTGCTGGGCATTGATGCTGCTCATGTTCGCGGCGGGGGCCGCCAACCTGATCTGGATGGCGGCCCTCACGGCCGTGATGGTCTATGAGAAGGTCGGGAGGTCCGGCCGGCGGGCAGCGCCGGTCGTGGGGGTGTGGCTTCTCAGCCTGGCCGTACTTGTCGCGGCCCATCCGGGGTGGCTCCCCAGCTTCCTGGCGGGTGTGTGACCCGGTGAGGGCTTTCATTCCCTGCACGTTGAAACCGACGACACTGGTTGTTGCTGGACAACATCCAGCGTCGGCAGAATTTGCCCGTGGCCCTCGAAGACGCCCGCTATTCGCTTTTGTGCGGGCACATGAGATGAACAGAAGGCGGGAGCCATGAGAGCGCGGAGCCCCGACCGCGACGGCTACATCGAACGCGACGGTGTGAAGATCTTCTACGAGGTATTCGGCGACGGGGACCCGACGCTGCTGCTCCTGCCGGCCTGGTCGATCGTCCACTCACGGACGTGGAAGATGCAGGTTCCCTACCTGGCTCGCCACTGGCGGGTCGTGACCTTGGACGGGCGAGGCAACGGCCGGTCGGACCGGCCGCAGGGTGCGGAGAGCTACCTTGCCGTCGAGTACGTGGCCGATGCACTGGCCGTCCTCGACGCCACCGGGACCCAGCGCGCAATCGTCGTCTCGCTCTCGAGGGGCGCGCAGTATGCCCTCCACCTCTCGCAGACCGCGCCGGACCGGGTGGCGGCGCAGGTGTTCATCTGTCCGACCACGCCCCTCTCGCCATTCGGCCCGGCGCGACTTCCCTACGCCCGGCGCTTCGACGAACAGCTCGACAGCGACGTGGGATGGGCCAAGGACAACGCCCACTACTGGTCACGGGATTATCCCGGGTTCCTCGAGTTCTTCTTCTCCCAGGTGTTCCCGGAGCCCCACTCGACCAAGCCGATCGAGGACGCTGTCGGCTGGGGCATGGAGACGACTCCGGATACCCTCGCCGACACCAGACGCGGGGCCATCCTGGACGCGAGCGCGGGGGCCGGATCGCTGTTCTCGTCGGTCCGATGCCCGTGCCTGGTCATCCAGGGCACCGAAGACGCCATCGTGGGATGCGATGCTGGAAGGCTCCTGGCCGGCGCCCTCGGCGACCGGGCCGAATTCGTCGCGCTCGAGGGCTCGGGCCACTGTCCCCATGGGCGCGACCCGGTCAAGGTCAACCTCCTTATCCGCGACTTCGTCGAGAAGCTGGAGGGGAGGCCGCCAGTCCCACATCGTTGGAGGCGCGGCAGGTCCCGCCCCAAGCGTGCCCTCTACATCTCGTCGCCGATCGGTCTTGGGCACGCTCGCCGGGATGTCGCCATCGCGGAGGAGCTGCGGAGGTTGCATCCGGACCTCGAGATCGACTGGCTGGCGCAGCATCCGGTCACGGCAGTCCTCGCAGCGAGGGGAGAACGCATCCATCCGGCATCCGCGGCGCTGGCCAGCGAGTCCGGCCACATCGAGGGGGAGTGCGCCGACCACGACCTGCACTGCTTCCAGGCATGGCGACGAATGGACGAGATCCTCCTCGCCAACTTCATGGTCTTCCACGACCTGGTCTCGCACGAGCCGTACGACTTGTGGATCGGGGACGAGGCCTGGGAGCTGGACTACTACCTCCACGAGAACCCCGAACAGAAGACAAGCGCGTATGTGTGGCTGACCGATTTCGTGGGCTGGCTGCCGATGCCCGATGGCGGCGTATACGAGGAGTCCCTCACCGCCGACTACAACGCGGAGATGATCGAGCACATCGCCCGCTACCCGCGCCTCCGGGATCGGGCGATCTTCATCGGCGCGCCGGAGGACATCGTCCCCGACTCCTTCGGGCCCGACCTCCCTGCGATACGAGCCTGGACCGAGGCTCATTACAAGTTCTCGGGCGACTACATCACCGGTTTTGACCCTGCGGATCTGTCCGACCGGGAAGCCCTCCGCGCCGAGCTCGGCTACCGCACCCACGACAAGGTGTGCATCGTGACCGTAGGGGGCTCAGGCGTCGGCGAGCACTTGCTGCGGCGAGTCATCGACTCCTTCGGGGCGGCACGGGCGGCGCTGCCTGATCTCCGCATGGTCGTGGTCGCCGGGCCCCGCATCGACCCGGTTCGCTTGCCGAGCCGTGAAGGTCTCGAGGTACATGCCTACGTCGATGATCTGTACCGCCACCTGGCAGCTTGCGACCTCGCCGTCGTCCAGGGCGGGCTCACCACCACCATGGAGCTGGTCGCCAGTAACCGGCCGTTCCTCTACTTCCCCCTCGGACACCACTTCGAGCAGCAGTTCCACGTCCCTCAACGCCTGGCCCGCTACGGCGCTGGGCGGCGCATGGACTACGCCACCGCCAGCCCCGAGATCATCGGTGCGGCCATCTCGCAGGAGCTGGGAAAGCCGGTCAACTATCGCCCGATGGACCCGGGAGCGGCCGGATCTGTCGCCGCTCTCATAGGGGAGCTGCTCTAACAACCCAATGGTTGGGTTCTGGGGGCGGATGGTCGTGCCTTGGTCAGGTCCTGGTCGCGTGAAGTCGGGGAGCGATTCGGCGTCTGGCTAAACCTTTGCTTCAAGCTGGTCGGGTCGGTCGGGTCTTCCGCCACCAGGACTGCCCTCAAGGAGCACTCCGGCATGAGAGTGGATCGCACCTCAAGCGCCGACCCCGAAGAAATGGACCCGCTTCAACCCAACTTCAACCGAAAGCACCAACGCAGGGCAACACGCGAGAACGCTACCGCGGGGGCTTGACCCCTCGACAACCGGACGTACCAGCACGAACCACCACCGAACCGCACGCCTCCGGACGGCGCGCGAGAGACTTCTCATCCGAGGGTCGAGGGTTCGAATCCCTTTGGGCAGGTCAGAGGCCGGTTCAGCCCCGTCCAAGCCCCCCCTTCATCGTGTTGCGGCCCCGGAGTCCGTCCCAGGCCGTCTGGAGGCCGTCTGGCGTTCTGAATGCGAGGCGTCGAGGCGCTCGTAAAGCCGTCCAGGTCGTCCTCGAAGAGGTGGGCGTAGACGTTCAACGTCAGCATCGGTGTGCTGTGGCCAAGCCGGCACTGCACGGGTTGTCCTGGCCAAGAATCGGGATCGCCAATCCGATTTAGAAGGGCCCGGTCCTGGTCCGTTCACTGGTCCGATTCGTGGATCGCTCCCTCACCGGAACATGCGCTCGTCGCATCCCCTACAGTCGTTGTCGTGGACGACGAGACAGCCATCGGGGAGGTCCGCACCCCGACCCAGTCCGGTCAAAACCGCCTCAAGGCCCACCGCCTCCGGGCCGGGCTGACGCAGGCAGAAGTGGCCGAGGCGCTTGCCAACCTGTCGTGGGAACGCGACCGGGAGCGCCTGGCCGTCGATGCCAACCAGGTCTCCAAGTGGGAGCGGGGCCTCAAGCGGCCACGGAAGTTCTACCGCCGTCTGTTCTGCACCCTCTACGGCGCCAGCGAGGAGGATCTCGGCCTGCGCCCGGCACCCGCCGTCCATGTCCGCTACAGGAGCGACGTGACCCACCGCAGCCTCTTCGGGCACGACAGCCCCTTGGAGCCTCTCCCGTCATTCAATGGTTCGCTCGACGGCCTCGTCGCAGCCTCAACGGCCGAGGCGGAGGCGCTTGTCAGCGGGGCCACCGGAGCCCGGTACGATCAGTCCACCCTGATTGATCAGGCATATGCGGCGGCTGACGCCCTCGCCACCCGCTATCTGACCTCCCCGCCGGCGCCCATGCTCGCCGAGGCGCACGAGTACCGGCGCCAAGTCCTCAGGATGCTGCACGACCGGATCTCCCCAACCAGAGCCAGGGACCTCTATCTCGTCGCTGCCCTCCTCTCCGGCATCGGCGCCTACGCCTGCCTGGACCTCGGGCACCCCGACGCCGCCATGATCCAGGTGGAAGCTGGTCACGTCTGCGCCGACTTCGCCGGCCACGACGGCCTCCGTGCCTGGATGCACGGAACCCAGAGCCTCATCGCCCGGTTTCAGGGCCGGTACCCCCAGGCGCTCGACCTGGCTCGACAGGGCCTTCGCTACGCAACGACCGGGAGCGCGCTGGACCGTCTGCGATGCGGAGAGGCCCAGTCCCTGGCCTGCCTCGGGGACCGATACGATGCCCGCCAAGCTCTCCACCTCGCCGACGAAGCTCGGGAGAGGATCACGACGCCCGACGTGGCCGGGGGCATCTACGCGTTCACCGAGGCGAAGCATGCCTACTACTCCGGCAGCGCCCTCATCTGGCTCCCCGAGCCGGAGGAGGCCAAGGTGGCCGAGGAGCAATCCGACCGGGCAATCAGACTGTTTGCAGCCGGGCCGCCCGAGCAGCGAAACCTCGCCGACGAGGCTCTCGCCCACGTCTACCTCGGCACTGCCAGGGTCACCCTTGGCGACCTGGACGGCGTCCTGGAGGCCATCCGGCCCGTCCTCGACATCCCTCCGGAGCGACGGATCTCCTGGCAACGCAAGCGTCTCACTCGCCTCGGCGCCATGCTCGACGGGCATCGCTTCCAGCGCTCCCCCCTTGCTAGAGCACTCCAGGAGGAGATTTCCGTCTTTGGCCAGTCTCCACCTCCCGCCGAGATGCCCTGACGCCCCGTCCGCAGGACTGTCCCGGTCGCTCAGGAGCGCAGTCCCGGGCCGGCCTTGACAGCGGAGCGCCCGCGGCCCCCGACCCCCCGAGAGAGCCACGCCGTTCCTCGGCGCAGCATTCAGCAGCGGCCCTGCGCTCGGTCCTACCTCTCCCCCAGACATCTTGTCGGCAAGCGTGAGGGGCATCGGGGGTCCCGACCAGCCGCCGGCAGGGTCGGGCATCCACAGGGTGGCGTCGAGGCGTGCCCTGGGGGGCCGCAGGTGGGTGTCTGCCCAGGGGTTGCAATCCATCAGGAGCCTCCCCGAATGTCCGCGACGACAACGTGGGAGGCGTGGCCAGCGAGGAGTTCGACATCGCCGACGTCCACCGTCGCGATAACCGCTCCGCCAGCAAGGTCGGCGACCGCAACAATGAACGAGTCAATGGCCCGCTCTGATCCTGCGCCGACGCTCCCGAGCAGTTGCCCGGCCCGGACCCCGACGCGTGTATCGACCGGATAGACCTCGACTCGCTCGCGGCGCAGCCCTGCGAAGACCGCAGCATCTTGAGCTCGACCTCGCACGACCTCGGCCAAGACGGCGGCGGCGGTCCCAACGGGGAGCTCCCGGCGTCTCATCTCCGCCACGAGGGCACGTACCCGATCTCGACGAACAACGGGCCCATGTGCGATAGACGAAATTGCTTCGCTGTCGAGTAGCAACATCAGCCAGCGCGCAGCCCACTGGCCGGCCGAGACTCGTCCCACTCTTCGACGAGGCGAGCTGCCCATTCCAGAGTTTCGCTCGGGATGGGACCGTGCTCCCGCTCGAGTTCGGCCAGCCACTCGTCCACCGAGGCCAGATGACGGAGCCTGGCGAGGTAGGCGGCGACGGCGGTGTCCACTGCGGCTGACAGGCTCCGAGCACCGGCGATACGTCGGAGATCCTCCAACTGACCTGCGTCCAGCGTCAGGGTGACCTTTTCC
>WNFJ01589092.1_pt1 | contig 12243 bp, 9 predicted proteins | sample 5400461 | NCBI WGS metagenome assembly WNFJ01 (sample SAMN13153349, study PRJNA577476) | soil metagenome | isolation source: 115 cm saprolite on Douglas fir-dominated hillslope | place: USA:California | collected 2013-09-17
AAGGGCGACTTCGTCTCGATCATCGGGCCCAGCGGGTCGGGCAAGTCGACTCTTCTCCGGTGCCTCAACCGGCTGGTCGAGCCCACCTCCGGGCGAGTCTTGATCGGCGGTGAGGACATCACGGCGATGCGGGGTGCTCAGCTCCGCCACGCACGCAGGCGCATGGCGATGGTCTTTCAGCAGTTCAACCTGGTCCGCCGCTCGACCGTGATCCGCAACGTACTGACCGGCCGCCTTGGCTACCAGGAAGGGTGGCGGACCTATGTGCCTTCCTTCTCGAAAGAGCACCAGGACCTCGCGTGGAAGAGTCTCGAGCGGCTGGAGATCGCAGAGAAGGCCAACGTCAGAGCCGACACCCTCTCCGGCGGCCAGCAGCAGCGGGTCGCGCTCGCCCGAGCGCTGGCCCAGGACCCCGAGATCCTACTCGCCGACGAACCGGTCGCAAGCCTCGACCCCGAAACGGCGGTCGTGGTGCTCGACTATTTGCGCGACATGAACCGGCGGGACGGCATCACCGTGCTCTGCTCCATCCACCACCTCGAGCTCGCCAAGCGCTATGCCACTCGGGTCATCGCCATGCGCCTTGGCAAGATCGTCTACGACGGCGAGCCCGGAGAGCTGGACGATGCCGCCTACCGCAGGATCTACGGCCGCCTTGGCTATGACTGATTCCCCCCGGAGACGCACACTCGACGAGCTGATGGCGGAGTCGGAGCGGATGGTCCGAGTCCAGCGGAGCCGGAACTTCGTCATCGCGGTCGTCGTCATCGCGATCGTCGCCTATACCTATAGGAAGACGGAGTTCGACGCCGGCGCCCTGATCTCCCACGCTGACAACATGGGCAGGGTCCTGAGCGGGTTCTCCCACCCGGACCGCAAGCAGCTGCCGATCATCCTCAAGCTGACGCTGGAGACCCTCTACATCGCGGTCCTCGGTACCACCATCGGCGCGCTGATTGCGGTGCCTCTCAGCTTCCTCGGCGCGCGCAACCTGATGCGTCGCAACCCAATCGGGACCGCCGCCTATTTCGCGGTGCGCTTTCTGATGGCCGTCATCCGATCGATCCCGACCCTCTTCTGGGGAATCATGTGGGTCATCGTCGTCGGGATCGGCCCTTTTCCGGGTGTGCTGGCCGTGGCCACGTTCAGCGTCGGCCTGATCTCCAAGCTCTTCTCGGAGGCGATCGAGGCGACCGACTGGGGCCCTGTCGAGGCGCTGACTGCGACCGGCGCCAACCCGATCCAGGTCGTCGTCCATGGCGTGATCCCCCAGGTGATGCCGTACATGATCGCCAACATCCTCTATTCGTTCGAGGTCAACGTCCACTCCTCGACGATCCTGGGCTACATAGGCGCCGGCGGTCTCGGCCTCCTGCTGCAGGAGTACATCGGGCTGTTCGAGTACCCCCAGCTGGCGATGCTTCTGATCGTCGTCGTGATCATGACCAGCACCATCGACTACTCGTCGGCGGCAATTCGCCGCCGGATCATCTAAGTTGATAAAGGCTGATGTCTAGCCCGCCGCCTCGCCCACCGGTTCCGCCGAAGCCCACCACACCGGTGCCAAACCTGATGCCATCGCGCCGGCTGTGGATCATCTTCGGCATCATCCTGCTGCTCAACTTTTTCATCACCAACGTGCTGTTCGCCCCCGCGCAGCCCGCGACCGTGGCGCTCTCCTACGACGTTTTCAAGCAGCAGGTTGCCGACGGCAACGTCATCAGCGTGACCACCACCGGAGACGCGATTGCGGGCGTCACCAATCGGGCGGTGCAAGAATCGCCTCCCAGCAAAGCCAGCGCCACCCACTTCACGACGCAGCGTCCGACGTTTGCCAACGATGGACTCGAAGCGCTCCTCGAGGCGAAAGGCGTGACCATCAACGCCAAGCCGGAGAACACTCCTCCTCCTCTGTGGCTGACGCTGCTCCTGAGCTTCGGCCCGACGCTGTTGATCGTCTTCGCCGTCCTGTACCTCATTCGCCGAGCTGCAGCCGCGGGCGGTACCGGCGGCCTGCTCGGCGCGTTTGGCCAGAGCCGGGCTCGGCTCTATGACCCCGAGCGCGTGGGTACGACCTTCGCCGACGTCGCGGGCATCGACGAGGTCAAGCAAGAGCTCGAGGAGCTTGTCGACTTCTTGCGCGAGCCGCAGAAGTACGAGCGTCTCGGCGGCATGGTGCCAAAAGGTGTTCTCCTGATCGGCCCGCCGGGCACCGGCAAGACATTGCTGGCACGCGCGGTTGCCGGCGAGGCCAAGGTGCCCTTCTTCAGCCAGTCCGCCTCGGAGTTCGTCGAGGCAATCGTCGGCGTCGGTGCATCACGCGTACGCGATCTCTTCACGAAGGCGCGCCAGGCAGCGCCGGCGATCATTTTCATCGACGAGCTCGACGCGGTCGGGCGCAGCCGTTCCTCCGGGATTCGCCTGGGCAGCAACGACGAGCAGGAACAGACGCTGAACCAGATCCTCACGGAGATGGATGGTTTCGAGCCCGGGAAAGGGGTGATCGTCCTCGCGGCCACGAACCGTGCGGATGTGCTCGACCAGGCGCTCCTGCGGCCCGGCCGGTTCGATCGGCGGGTGACCCTTCAGCCACCGGACCGGCGCGGCAGGGCCGCGATCCTCAAGATTCACACCGCGAAAGTGCCGCTGGCGCCGGACGTCGACCTCGACGAGATCGCCGCCGCAACTCCAGGCCTTGTCGGTGCCGACCTCCGCAACCTCGCCAACGAGGCCGCTTTGGGCGCGGCCCGCAAGGGCAAGACGACCGTCTCATCTGAGGATTTCTTCGAGGCCATCGATCGCGTGCTGCTTGGCACCGAGCGTCATCTGGTCATGACGCCGAGCGACCGCGAGCGCGTCGCCTACCATGAGTCCGGGCACGCCTTGCTTGGGTTGCTGGTGCCCGGTGCGGACCCCGTGCGCAAGGTGACGATCATCCCGCACGGCGGTGCCCTGGGAGTGACGATCCAGCGCCCCATCGACGATCGGTTCAACTACGGAGAGGATTACTTGCGGGCAAGGATTGTTGGCGCCCTCGGCGGGCGGGCGGCCGAGCAGCTGGTCTACGGAGTTGTGTCGACCGGAGCCGCCAGCGACTTGCAGCAGGTCACCGCGATCGCTCACGAGATGGTGGTGACGTGGGGCATGAGCCCGAAGATCGGCCCGCTGGCGTTCCGAGAGGACGGCTCAGGCAGCGGGCTCGGCTTGACGCGGCCGTACAGCGAGGCAACCGCGCGGGAGGTCGACATGGAGGTGAAGCGCATCGCCGACGAATGTTTCGCCGACGCGATTCGACTGTTGACTGAGCACCGATCCCAGTTGGAAGACCTGACTCGGGCCTTGCTGAAGGACGACTCTTTGGGCGAAGAGCAGATCCTCTCCGTCACCGGACTGCAGCCGGCCGCCTCAGGGAGCGCCCGAGAGGGCTGACCTCCTCCGGAGCCGGCCCCTCTCTATGCAGGGGCCTTGGGCCGTGTCTGTGAATGGCGACTTTGCCGGGGGCCGGGCGTAGACAGTTCCAATGGGGAAAAAGGTGGACTCGCGCCCTCTGGCCGCCAGGCGAGGGTGGCCCCTACAGGCAGACTTTGCGGTGATTGCGTTGCTGGTTCTCTTGGTGGGAGTGGCGGCCGGCGCATTCGTGCACCTGCGGTCGCAGGCAGACGCCAAGATGTCCGCCGTGACGGACGCCAACTTCGCCGCAGCGAGGGCGGCCAAGCAGATCAAATTCGGCTTCGATACGTACGAGGCGGTGACCGCTCCGGTGGCAAGCAGCCCCAGCACCGCGCAAGTCTTCGCCGAACCGACCGGATGCGGCCTTGGCTATGCCCCCATTGCCTCCTTTGACAGCGGGCACATCGATATCGTTCGGCTGGACGGCTCGGTTGTGTGCTCGTCGCTCAAGACGGGCTACGCCAAGACCTACGCAGGCCAGGCCTGGCTGCAGGCGACAAAGTCCGTTGTCGCCGCGCCACTTGTCGACCCGACCAATGGCAACCAGGTTGCGGTTTTCGCCTACCCGATTCCTGGACTGGGATTCGTGGCCTGGTTTGTCGACCTGAAGCCGCTTGGACCCAAGCTCGCGTATGAGTACGGGAGCGGAACCCATCAGCTCGAATTCCTCATCACCAGCGCCGATGGCTCGGCAGTCATCTCACGCTCGCTGGACCCGGCCAGGTGGACCGGAGCAAAGCTTGGCGGTACCCCCTTCGCGAGTGCCAGCGACCCCGTCGACCGGAGCGACGTGGAAGGAAAGGCTCGTTGGTATGCCCTGGCGAACGTCGATGGTGCGGGCTGGAAGGTGTACGTCGGCGCCGACCAGGCAGCCGCCCTAGCCAATGCGGTGGGCCTTCAGAACGAACAGCTCACGATCACCGGTGCCGGTGTCATCGCGGTCCTGATCGCGGTCTTCATCGTCTATCGCCGGGTCGCCAAACCGATCGAGCGGCTGAGCGAGTCGGTGCGGTCTTCTCGCATCCTGGATTCTCCAAGGCCTGTGCCGGTTGGTGGACCTGCTCAGGTGGCGGATCTGGCGCAGGACTTCAACGAGATGATCACGTCGCTGCAGGGCGAATGGGTGGAGCGCGAGAGTGCGCAGCAGAACTACCTGCGCCTCTTCGAGGGCAATCCGCTGCCAACCATGTTTGTCGACCAGCTTACCCACCGGTTCCTCGAGGTCAACGATTCCGCCGCGGGCACCTTTGGCTATTCGAAGGGGGAGTTGGTTGAGCTGAGGAGTGACGATCTCCTCACCTTGACGGAGGAAGAGGCTGCCGCCCTTCAGGCTGCGCGCGCCACCGGCGCGACCAAGAGCATGGTCAGGTTCGGTCCCCTGACCGTGCGCAAGAAAGACGGCACAGTCATGCGAGCGCTCATCACCAGCTACGAGGTCGACTATGGAGGCCGGCCGGCGCAAGTCACGATGGCCGAGGACGTGACCGTGACGGAGAAGCTGGAGCGTCAGCTGAATCAATCCCAGCGTCTTGAAAGCCTTGGCCAGCTCGCAGGCGGAGTCGCTCACGACTTCAACAACCTGCTTGGCGTCATCCTGAATTTCGCCCTGTTCGCGAAGGAGAAGGTCCTGGCGGCAGAGAACGGGACGCCTCGTGCTGACCTGCAGCAGGCGGTCAATGACATGGAACGCGTTGTGCGCGCCGGAGAGAGCGCGGCTCGGCTGACGCATCAGCTCCTCGCTTTTGCCCGACGGGAAGTGATGCGGCCGCAATCGCTCAACGTGAACAACGTGGTGGCGGACCTCGAGGCTCTGGTTGGTCGCACTCTTGGGGAACACATCGACTTCATCACCTCGCCGGGCAAAGACCTGTGGCCGGCTCTGATGGACCCCGGTCAGCTGGAACAGGTGCTGACGAACCTTGCCGTCAACGCCCGAGACGCGATGCCCAAAGGTGGCAAGTTGATCATCGACTGCGAGAACGTCTACGTCGACCAGGCATATGCGGCGGGCCGGTTGAATTTGAAGCCCGGTCGGTACGTCAGGATCCGGGTCACCGACACCGGAACCGGGATGGACGCGAAAACGCTGCAGCGCGTTTTCGAGCCCTTTTTCACGACGAAGCCAAAAGGACACGGCACCGGACTTGGACTCGCCACGGTATATGGAATCGTCAACCAGGCGGGCGGCGACATATCGATCTACTCAGAGCTGCGCAAGGGGACCCGAGTGCATGTGCTTCTGCCTGCCGCCGACGAAGCACCCGCGCCGCCCGAACTGCAGACGCTTCAGCCTCGCAAGGTGACCTCAGCAACCATCCTGGTCGTCGAAGACGCTGACGACCTGAGAGAGATCACCGCGCTGATCCTCACGAAGAACGGCTATCAAGTGATCACGGCCGCCAACGGACCGGAGGCGCTTGAAGTGGTCAAGAACCATGGCGGCAAGATCGACCTGCTCCTGACAGATGTCGTGATGCCAATCATGCAGGGTCCAGAGCTCGTGGATCGAATCGCCGCGTCCCATCCAGAGATGCGCGTCCTGTACATGTCTGGCTATGCGCAGCCCATGCTGGGCGACAGCGGCACCCTCGAGGAGGGTGTTCTTCTGATCGAGAAGCCCTTCACCGAGCCTGTCTTGCTCGACAGGGTCGAGCATGCGCTCCACGTCGGACGCGTGGTTGTTGCGCCCGTTTGAACCGAGAGCTCGGAAATCGATCGCCGCCCGCTATCATGCCTCGATCGCAACCACCGCCCGAACCGATCTGTCCGGACGCCCGATCGCGCTCGCCGGATTCATGGGGGTCGGCAAGACGACCATCGGCCGTCTGCTCGCCGAGCGCCTCGCCAGGCCGTTCTATGACACGGACGGCTACGTTGAAGCGGCAACAGGCCGCAGAGTCGACGATTTTTTCCTGACGCATCAAGAGCCCGAGTTCAGACAGCGTGAGGCCGACGCCGTCAAAGAACTCGTGGCGAATGGCGCCGTCGTGATCGCTCTGGGCGGTGGTGCCCTCTTGAATGAAGGCTCGAGATCGCTGCTGCGCGAGCGATCGGTGCTCGTGCATCTTCACGTGCCGTGGAATGAGCTGCGCCAGCGCGTCCCATCGCTCCTGGCGACGCGCCCCCTCATGCGCGGCAGGACGATGGATGAAATCCACCAGCTCTACCTCGCGACATCGGGCACCGCAGCCCTGCGGAGGCTGCAGCCGAAATTCTGCTTGTGGTTCGCTAAGCGAACTCAGCCGGCACTGGCTTGCCTGCGAAGTGGCAGGCTGCCAGGTGGTCGTGGGGTTCCCCCGCCTGCGCCTTCAGCGCCGGCTCCTGCTCGGCGCAAATGTCCTGCGCCAGCGGACACCGCGTGCGGAATCGGCATCCCGACGGCGGGTTGATCGGGCTCGGCACGTCTCCCCGCAGCACGATCCTCTGCCGCCGCTGGCCCGGAACGAGCTGGGGAATTGCGGACAGGAGAGCCTGGGTGTAAGGGTGAAGCGGCCTTCGGTACAGCTCACCGGCGTCAGCGATCTCGACGATCTTGCCGAGGTACATCACGGCGATCCGATCGCTTATGTAGCCGACGACCGCGAGATTGTGGGCGATGAAGATGTAGGTGAGCTGGAGGTCTCTTTTGAGCTCCACAAGAAGGTTGAGCACCTGAGACTGAATCGACACGTCCAGCGCGGAGACAGGCTCGTCCGCGACGACCAGCCTGGGCTTGATGACCAGGGCGCGGGCGATGCCGATGCGCTGGCGCTGCCCGCCGGAGAACTCGTGCGGATAACGTGACGCCGCTTCGGGGCGGAGACCAACGAGCTCGAGCATCTCGCTGACGCGCCGGTCGCCTTCCCGACCCCCGGCCAGGCCGTGTGTCTTCAACCCTTCGCCGATGATGTCGCGTACTCGCATCCGCGGATCGAGCGAACCCACCGGGTCTTGAAAGACGATCTGCATTTCGCGGCGGGTGCTTTTCAAGTCGCCGCCGCGCAGACGGGTGATATCACGGCCGTCGAACGTGATCTCGCCGGCCGTCGGCTCCAGCAGGCGGAGCAACGTGCGCCCGAGCGTCGACTTTCCGCACCCGGACTCACCGACGAGCCCGACGGTCTGACCGGGGAGTACCTCGATGTCGACGCCGTCCACCGCCCGGACGTGGCCGGAGATGCGCTGGAGCACCCCGCGCCGGATGGGGAAGTGCTTCACCACGCCGCGCGCCCGCATGAGCGGTTCGAGTTGACTGATTCTCTTGCTCACGCCGGCGCCACGCCCGCCGAAGCTCGAGCGCCGTTTTCGCACAGCCAGCAGGCCGCCCGCTGCACGCCGGCCTGCATCAGCGGCGGATCGTCGTGGAGGCAGCGGTCGAAGGTGTAGTCGCAGCGTGCCGCGAAGCGGCATCCACGGGGCCAGGCGAGCGGGCTCGGCACCATCCCTCGGATCACCTTAAGCGGCTGCGCCTGCGTGGCGCCAAGCGCTGGGATGGAGGGCAGGAGCGCTTCGGTGTATGGGTGCTGCGGGCTCCGAAACACCGCGCCGGCGCTTCCACGCTCGACGACCCGCCCTGCGTACATCACCGCCACGTCGTCGCACATCTCCGCCACCACGCCCAGGTCGTGCGTGATGAGCATGATCGCCATCCCGAGCCGCTCGCGCAGCTCCCGCATCAGCTCGAGGATCTGGGCCTGAATGGTCACGTCAAGCGCGGTGGTCGGCTCGTCCGCGATGAGAAGCTTGGGCTCGTTCGCGAGCGCCATCGCGATCATGACCCGCTGCCGCATCCCGCCGGAGTAGTCGCCGAAGCGCCGCTGCGGCGAAGGGATGCCGACCAGGCTCAGCATCTCGAGGGCACGCTCTTTGGCCGCCGCTGTGCTCAAGGGGCGGTGCAGCCTCACCGCCTCCGCGATCTGGTCCCCGATCGTGAACACCGGGTTGAGCGAAGTCATCGGCTCCTGGAAGATCATCGAGATCTCATTGCCTCTGAGCTCGCGCAGCTCTTCCTCGTCGAGCTGGACGAGGTCGCGCCCTCCGAACCGGATCCGGCTGCCGGGCTCGATCCTGCCTGGAGGATCGATGAGCCCCATGATCGAGAGAGCGGTCACGCTCTTTCCGGAGCCCGACTCTCCGACCACACCCAGCGTGCGGCCCGCGCTCACGTCGAGGTCAACTCCGTCCACCGCGCGCACCAGGCCCGCCCCAGTGTGGAAGTGGGTGCGCAGATTCTCGACGACGAGATCGGCCATTGCCCCAGAGCCTATACTCGATTCAAATTCTGGGGAGGCGGATCCATATGAGCAAAAGGTTCCTGGCCCTGCTCTCTGTATTGCTGGTCCTTTCCGCGTGCGGCGGAGGTACGACCGGCGGCACCAAACAGGGTGACAAGCTCACCATCGCCATCGGACCCGACCCTGACACGCTGGACCCGATGCGGCAGACGACGACGACAGTTCAGAACATCGTCTCGATGGTCGTCGAGACATTCGTCTTCGTCGACCCGGAAGGCAAGTACAAGCCACTCCTCGCCACTTCGTGGCAGACGGCTGCCGATGGGATGAGCTGGACGTTCACCCTCCGCTCAGGCGTCAAGTTCAGTGACGGCACTCCCTTCACCGCAGCTGCCGCGAAGGCGAACTTCGACCGTATCCTCAACCCGGCCAGCACGTGTCCTCTGTGTGGTGCGTTCCGCGGCGTGAACTCGATTGACGCGGTCGACGATACCCACCTCAAGCTGAACCTGAAGCAGCCGATCGCTTCGCTGCTGGGTCTGATGACCGAGGTCACGTTCGGCTTCCTGTCGCCGAACTCGATCGCCAAGGGCACCGATAACTTCAAGGACCAGGAAAAGCCGGTCGGCACCGGCCCGTACCTGCTCACGGATCGGGTCAAGGGCGACCACGTCACGCTCACCCGCAACGATCAGTACTGGGGCGCGAAGCCCAGCTACAAGACGCAGATGTTCAAGATCGTGCCCGAGGCCGCCAGCCGCGAGGCGCTCGTCCGCTCCGGCCAGGCCGACGTGATTCTCCTGCCGCCTGCTTCTGACATTCCTGCCCTTCAACAGGACAAGACGCTGAAGGTGATCCTGGCGCCGGGCGACAGGACGATCTTCCTGGCGTTCAACCAATCCCCGAAGGGGAATCCCCTGCTCCAGAAAGCGGAGGTGCGCCGGGCTCTCAACTACGCGGTGAACAAGGAGCTGATCGTCAAGAGCGTCCTCTTCGGGGCGGCAAGCCCGATGGACGCGCCGATGGCTTCTAGCCTCTTCGGCTACTGCAAGACCGGCTCCTACGCGGACGACGTCAACAAGGCCAAGCAAATGCTCGCCGCTGCCGGCGCGAGCAACCTCTCCATCAAGTTCGTCGCTCCGACAGGCCGCTACATCCAGGACTTCCAGGCCGCGCAGGCGGTCGCCAACGATCTTTCGGCGGCCGGCGTCAAGGTCGACGGCCCCAAAACCATGGATTGGCCGAGCTACCTCGGCGTCATCAACGTAGCGCCGGCCGACTCTACGGTCGACCTGCATCTGCTTGGTTGGGCGCCGGGCTTCCTCGATGCGTCCCAAGCGATGACCCAGTTCCAGTCGAGCCAGTGGCCGAAAGCCGGGCTGGCCACGTCTTACTACAAGAATCCGGAGGTCGACTCGCTGCTGGCCAAGGCGAACTCCGAGTCCGACCCTGCAGCTCGCCAGAAGGACTACTGCTCCGCGTCCAATCTGATCTGGCAGGACGCGCCGTGGCTCTTCCTGTGGGTGCAGCGCTTCCCGATGGTCACCACCGCCAAGGTCACCGGCGTCCAGGCGATTCCAAACGAGTCCTTCTATACCGTGTACGCCTCCCCGGCATAACGAGATGAGCGGCCGGCTCCAACGCCGGTGATCACGTACTCGTCTTTGTCATGGCGCGGTTGCTCCCGGGCGACCCTGCACGTGTCATCGCTGGAGTGCTGGCGTCGCCGGAAGATGTGGAGCGCATCCGGCAGCAGATGGGCCTCGACAAGCCGCTCTGGGTTCAATACGGAAATTTCCTGGGCTCGCTGCTCCGGCTCAATCTCGGCACCTCCGCCCACACCAACGCGCCGGTGATCGAAGAGATCGGGAGCCGGCTCCCCTACACGATCGAGCTGGCTGTGGTCGCTCTCGTGCTTGCAGTCACGATTGGCGTGCTCGCCGGGGTTGCGGCTGCCCTCCGCCGCAACACGATGCTCGACCTCCTCATCTCCAGCTTTTCCGTGTTCGGGGTGTCGATGCCCGTGTACTGGCTCGGCCTGATGATGATCATCGTCTTCGCCATCTATCTCCATCTCCTCCCGGCCGCGGGCGCCGATGAACCGACCTCGATAGTGATGCCGGCGGTGACGCTGGCGCTCTTCTCGCTTGGCTTGATCGCGCGCATGACGCGGTCATCGATGCTGGAGGTGCTCGGCCAGGACTACGTCCGCACCGCCCGAGCCAAGGGAGCGCCGCTCCGCTCGGTGGTCTTCCGGCACGCGCTCCGCAATGCCCTGCTTCCGATCATGACTGTGATCGGCCTGCAGTTCGGCGCGCTGCTGGGCGGCGCGGTGGTGACGGAGACGGTCTTCGCCTGGCCGGGGGTTGGCCGGCTCCTGATCGACTCGATCTTCTTTCGCGACTACCCCGTCGTGCAGGGCCTCGTGCTGATGTTCGGTACGACCTTCGTCGTCGTCAACCTTCTCGTCGACCTTCTGTACGCCTATGTCGATCCCCGCATTCACTACACCTGAGGCGCTGGGGGCCCGGGCCCTCGCGCCAGAGATTGCGTCGAGCGTCCGGCCCACCGCGGCCTGGCGCCGGCTGGTCACGCATCGCAGCGCCGTGGTGGGGTTGGCGGTGATGGCGGTCTACGCGGTGGCCGCAATTTTCGGGCCGATGGTCTTTCCGTTCAATCCCGGGCAGAGCCCCCTCATCGACGTCTTCCTGCCCCCCGGCCAGCAGGGCCATCTGCTGGGGACGGACAACCTTGGCCGGGACGAGATCCTGATGCTGGTCTACGGTTCGCGCTACACGTTGGGTCTGGGCCTCATGGCTGTCGCCCTCGGTCTTGTCGTGGGCGTCCCGCTCGGGGCCATCTCCGGTTATTTCGGCGGTTGGGTCGACATCGTGATCCAGCGCCTGACCGACATCCTCCTCGCCTTTCCTCCGATCGTCCTCGCCCTGGGCCTGATCGCAGGCCTGGGAGTTGGGCTGGGCAACGTGGTGATCGCGGTCGGGCTCAGCTCGGTGCCTTCTTTCATCCGGCTCGTCCGCGCCGACTCGCTGCGCCTGAGGGAGATGCCGTTCGTCGAGGCGGCGGTGGCCCTGGGCGTATCGCCGTGGCTGGTCCTGGTCCGGCACGTGATCCCCAACGCGCTGGCGCCTGTCATCGTGCAAGCGACGTTGTCGATGGGCTTCGCGATCCTGCTCGCCGCCAGCCTCGGCTTTTTCGGCCTGGGCGTCCAGTTCCCTACACCCGAGTGGGGCCAGATGCTCGGCGAGGCGCGCAACTACATCTTCTCGGACGCCAACCTGGCCACCATCCCGGGGCTCGCCATCTTCGCCGCCGTGCTTGCCTTCAACCTCGTCGGCGACGGCTTGCGCGACGCCCTCGACCCTCGCCTGAGCTGACCATGGGAAGGGTCCCTTACGTCAAGCCAGGAACCTCGCAGGCGGTCGACGACCTGTACAAAGAGATCGCGGGCATGGGCCGGCCGGTGCTCAACCTCTACCGGGCGCTGGCGAACCAGCCACCGGCGCTGGCGGCGTTCCTGGAGATGTCGCGTTATGTGCGAGGAGGGTCGAGCCTCGACGCG
>WNFJ01588991.1_pt2 | contig 12242 bp, 9 predicted proteins | sample 5400461 | NCBI WGS metagenome assembly WNFJ01 (sample SAMN13153349, study PRJNA577476) | soil metagenome | isolation source: 115 cm saprolite on Douglas fir-dominated hillslope | place: USA:California | collected 2013-09-17
AGATTCTTTTGCGCGTCCGTCGCCGGCACGTCACCGCAAAGAAACGTGCGCGAAAAATCCGCGTAATAACCAAAGCGGCCGACCACGTCCGTGTCGAGTCCGACCAGCTCGCCTGACTGGATCTTGCGCGGGCTGCTTTCCTGGAACCACGGATTCGTGCGCGGCCCTGAACTGATCAGGCGCGTTTCAATGTAGTCGCCATCGGTCGCAATGATGTGCTGATGAAGATGCGACCACAGCTCGTTCTCGCTGATGCCCGGCACGAGCGCCGCTTCCAGCTTGTGCACGCCTTCTTCGGCCGCACGCAGCGACGCACGGATCATCTTGATCTCGTTCGGCACTTTGATGGCGCGTGCGCGTTCGAGCGGCTCCTGTGCATCGAAGACCTGATAGCCGCGCGCCTGTAACGCGAACGCCGCAGCAGACGTCGCGCTTTCGATAGCGATGCGCTTGCCGCCGCCGCTTTGTTTCACCAGCTCATCGATCTCGTCAGCCCAGCGCTCGGTAACCTGGCGAAGCATGTCGTCGCAAAAATAATAGGAAATCGCCGTGGCGGGACGAATTTCATCGACGGTGTCCAGTCCTTCGGCCAGGAAATCGCAGCCCGCGTATTCGAACAGCACGACCTTGCCTTCCGCCGGCACGAACGCATAGCGCGCGGGGTTGCGCATCGAATAGACCTGCATGTTGCGCGAGCCGCTGGCGTAGCGCATGTGCGTCGGGTCGAACAAAACAGCCGCGGTGAGATCGCGTTTCTTCAACTCGCGACGCACGGCGGCAAGCCGGTCGCGTTGGATCTGCGCAATTTCTACCTGCGTGGGTTCGCAATCTTCAGGGAGATGGGTGGGGCGAATAATCGACATGTGGGGTTCTTATAAGAGTTAATCGACCAGGCTATCGGCGCGAACCAGCCGTTGCTCGGCTTCCAGATGAGCTTCCGAAACACGGCCGTATAACTGGCGTGTCCGTTCGAGCCGTCCAATCACGCCAGGCTTTTGCGAGTACGCGAAGATGGCCGTGTGACGCTCGACCTTTCCCGCTACCTGCGTGACGCGGTGTAGCGAAAAACGGCCCTTGAACAACTGCAGGTCACCCGGACGCAAGGTGATGACGTTGATGGCTTCGCGCGTCTCGCCGCGCACCACGCGGCCGACGCCTTCGTAGTTTTCGCCCTGCGGCGAGCGGATGTTCGGGCAGTATTCGAAGTCGCCGCCGGCGGTGGGCTGCTGCGTCATCATCGAAACAATGAATTCGTTCGTGTCGTAGTGCCACGGCTGCTCGGTGCCGGGCGGCATCACGTTCTGCACCAGGCCCGCGTACGGATCGGCGTATTCCCATACCCGTGTTTCCCCCAGGCAGGCCGCGACGAAGCGTTTCATCGCCTGGGCGACGTAGATTCGGTGCACGATGGCATCCGCCGGAATCAGGTCGCGTGTCACAAAGCCGCTGGTGCGGTCCATGAAGATGCGGCGCGGGTCCGCTTCGGACAGCGCGGGGTCGTCGGCGGTAAAGTAAGCGTTGACCTTACGAGTTGAAAAGTAGGTTTTAGCGGCAAGGGCGCGACCCTCGTTGCGAGCCCGCTCCAGCGCTTCCGGGCGCAGGAAGTCGTGCAGCACCGCGCTGCCGCTCGCTGCCAGCTCCGCGCGGCAGGCCGCCACCAGATCGTTCAGGCGGGGACTGTCCGGGTCGTGCAGGGGATAGCGGTCGGTGTTGACGATATCGCTGAGATCAAGGCATTCAGCATCGGCAAGTGAAACGGAGAGAACCACGGCAGGCTCCAAATCGATATTTTGGCGAGTGGATTTACGAGTCGACTTCAACAACAATCTGCGAACGACGGCCCGATCTTTTGGCGGCCAATTTCTTTTGGAAAGCGAGTATTTCCGATGGATTCCATTAGCGAACCCGATTGGTCGAAGATCGCTTCACTCGATGCAGAACTGGTGCGCGCGTTCGTCGTCGTGGCTGAAAGCGGAGGTTTTACGGCGGCGGCACGGCAGCTTCATCGCACGCAATCGACCATCAGCCTGCGCATCCGGACGCTCGAGGAACGGCTCGGCGCGCATCTCTTCATGCGAAATAGCCGGCATTTCGCGCTTTCCAGCGACGGCGAGAATTTCCTGATCCACGCGCGGCGGATATTGCAGGTGCAAAACGAGGCGATCGCCGCACTGACGCGGGGCAGCCGCGGCAACGTGATTCGTTTCGGGTTGCCGGAGGATTATGCGGAGCTGTGGCTGCCGGAATTGCTGCGGGCGTTTTACGCGTTGCGTCCGGGTGCGAGGCCGCATATTCATTGCCGGACGTCGCTGGAGTTGCTGGAGCGGCTGGGTGCAGGGGAACTAGATCTGGCGCTGGTGGTGCGGCACGGCGAGCGTGCCGGGGGAAAACCCTTAGCGCGTCAGGAACTGGTCTGGGCGGCGCATCGCGATTTTGTATTGCCGGTGGATGCGCCGGTGCCGCTAGCGCTCTTCGATGAAAGTTGTACGTATCGGCAGCGTGGGTTGCAGGCGCTGACCGCGATCGGGCGCGATTATCAACTCGTGTACACGAGCCAGAGCCCGACGGGCATCCGCATTGCGGTGAATCATGGTGCGGCAGTAACGATTATTGATCGTCGTACGTTGCCCGCATGCTGGCGCACGTTCGACGAGACGCACGGGCTGCCAGCCTTGCCACCCGCGGAACTGGAGCTGCATATTGCGCCGACCATGCGCAATGAGGCAACGCGCGATTTGAGCGCGCTGATCGAGATGCTGGTGTCGGAACATAGCGGTGTGATGGCGTGAGGGGTGGTTAGTCAGCGCAACGCGGTGGCCGAAAGCACGTGCCTGCGAAATGACACAGAGCGCCGCATCGATTGAGCCAAAATTCGTGGTTCCCCGAATGGAGGTTTTCATGCGCGCTACCATCGATCTCGATGACGAGCTTTTGGCAAAGGCCCAGGCTTATACCGGGCTGGAAGAACATTCAAAATTGATTCACGAAGCGCTCAAGGCGTTGATTGAACGCGAAAGTGCGCGTCGCCTGGTGAAGCTCGCTGGCACTGAACGTGTGTAGTCGCGTATTGCGCGCTGGCAAACCGCCAAGGCATGATTCTCTTCGCCTCGAGAAAACAACTCCAACCATGCCCGAATCCGCACCTGTTTTAGAAACAGAACGCCTCATCCTCCGTCCTCCGCAACACAGCGATTTCGACGATATCTTCGCCATGTGGTCCGACATCAAGGTCGTGCGCCACGTCACCGGTAACGCCTTCACGAAGGAAGAAGCGTGGGCGCGCCTGCTTCGAAGCGTGGGGCATTGGGCATTGATGGGATTCGGCTACTGGGTGGTCAGCGAGAAGCACAGCGGGAAGTTCTTGGGCGAAGTCGGCTTCGGGCAATACAAGCGCGGTATCGACGTGGCGTTCGATGAAGCGCCGGAGATCGGCTGGATGCTGACGGTGTCGTCGCAAGGACAGGGTTACGCGACTGAAGCCGTACGCGCTGCGTTGCAGTGGGCAGATGCACGCTGGCCTGAAGCCGAGGTAGTCTGCATCATCTCGCCGGAGAACGCGGCTTCGCTGGCGCTAGCCAGGAAATGTGCTTTCGCGCAAAGCCGTACGACGTCTTACAAAGGCAAGCCAACTGTAGTGTTCCAGCGCAAGGCAGACTCGCCGCCTTAACGTTAAAGCCCTTCCAGGAAGTCTTTTTTGATCGACTTGGAGTAAGCGGAACACGCAACGTGGGCTGCATTGGCCGCGGCGTTCACCATCACGCTGGCATCGACCGGCTTGCAAAGCGACACGATGATCGGCGGCGGAACAGGTTTCAGCGGCAGTTCGACGAACTCGCCGCTCTGCAGTTCCTTGGCAACGAAAAGGCTCGGAATACCTGCAACGCCGTACCCGTCGCGCACCAGTTGAACGATCGCCGCCACCGACGGCGAGCATGTAATGCGCGTCTGTTCCGGCCGCATGTTCTCCTGCCGCGCGAGCGCATGCACAATGCTCTCCAGCGCAACTTGGGGTGCCGTGCCACGGCCGAACGTAACAATAGGCCGCTGCAAAACGCGCAACGCAAGTCCTGCCGCGCGTCGTGACAACAGCCCGCGTCGCGCGATCCAGCGCACCGGATAACTCGCAATCGCACTCGATGCGATCTTGGTGCTGTCGATCCCTTCCACGCGGATGACGAGATCGAGTTCGCCGCTCAGCAAACGGCGCTGCAACACCGAACTCGAATCGACGGTGAGATCGACGTCGAGCTTCGGATAGTTCGCGTTGAGATACGTGATGTAGTTCGAAAGCCAGCTATGGACGACCGTTTCGATCACTCCCAGCCGCAGCTTGCCGCCCACCACCACTTCCTGCCCCGCCGCCTCGCGCAACGCACGGGCGGCATCCACCACGTTCCTCGCGAGCCCGAGCAGGCTCTGCCCCGCAGTCGTCAAGCGGAAGGCCGTTGAAGAACGATCGACCAGCTCGGTCTTCAACTCGTCCTCGAGCGACTTGATGCGTAGCGAGATCGTCGCGGGCGTGGCGTGCAGGACACGCGCGGTCGCCCGAAAACTTTCGAGTTCGGCCAGCGTCACGAAGGTCTCGAGGAAGCGTGTGTTCATGCAGGCGTCAACCGGAATGACTGCATGGCCTCGCCGAGACGAAGCGCCTGGTCGTTCATCGAACTCGCCGCAGCGGCCGCTTGTTCCACCAGCGCCGCGTTCTGCTGCGTGGTGCCGTCCATCTGCGCGATGGCACGGTTGACCTCTTCAATGCCCACGCTCTGCTGGTTCGACGCCGTCGCAATGTCTTCGACAATCGTCGTCACGCGTTTAACCGCCGTGACGATATCGGCCATTGCCTTGCCCGCGTTTTCCGCAAGTCCCGCGCCGTTTTCGATCTGCGTCAGCGATGCATCGACCAGCACGCGGATCTCTTTTGCCGCCGCCGCGCTGCGTTGCGCGAGGCTGCGCACTTCGCCCGCCACCACGGCAAAACCACGGCCGTTTTCACCGGCGCGCGCCGCTTCCACTGCCGCGTTCAGCGCGAGAATATTCGTCTGGAACGCAATGCCGTCGATAACCGACGTGATCTCCGCGACCTGCTTCGAACTCGTTGCGATGGCGCGCACGTTCTCGACGACATCACCTACCACGCTACCGCCTCGCACCGCTTCCGCCGATGCACTCGCCGCCACCTGACTCGCTTGCGACGCGTTCTCGGCATTCGCCTTCACGGTGGAGGTGATCTCGTCCATCGCCGCCGCAGTCTCTTGAAGCGAGGCGGCCTGCTGCTCGGTCCGGCTCGACAGATCCGCGTTGCCGGTGGCAATTTCCGCTGCAGCGAGCTTGATGGCGTCGGCGGCATCTTTCACGCGCGATACCGTACCCGCCAAACTGTCGCGTGTATGTGCAATGGCCGAGATGACGCTCTCCGTATCGCCGGTCGTCACGTCGATGCGCCCCGTCAGATCGCCCGATGCAATCTGCCGCGCGAGTTCCGCAGCAGCGGCAGGTTCACCGCCGAGCGAGCGGCGCACGCTCTTGATCGCCAGCGACGCGAATAGCGAAATTGCCGCGCCGAGCGCGAACAGCATGAGGAACGAATGCCAGAGCGTGCGGTAGAACGCGGCCTGGATATCGTCCTGGTACGTGCCGGCAATCAGGTCCCAGTTCCACGGCTGATAGCGCTTCGTATAACCCAGCTTTGAGCTCGGTTCGGTCTCGCCCGGCTTCGGCCACCAATACTCGAGAAAGCCCCCGCCTTCCGGCGAACCGCCGGCCGCGGCGATGGCCTTGTAGAGGGCATTGCCCTTTGCGTCCTTCCAGTCCGACATGTCCTTGCCGTTCAGCTTCGGGCTGATCGGATGCATGATCATGACCGAATTCGCCCCGACGATGGTCACATAACCGCCGCCGTCATACCGCAGGTCGCCGATCCGCGCGATCGCTTCCTGCTTCGCGGCATCGGCGGACATCTTGCCGCTTTGCGCGAGTTTGTCGAGGCCGGCAGCAATGGAATACGACATCTCGACGATATCGCCCAGGTCGCGGTGACGCTCCGACAATTGCAAGTCACGCGTCTGGTAAGCGTGCCAGACAGTCAGCGTCAGAAGGCCAAGCCACGAAAGAATCAGCGGCATCCATAACTTCTGGCGCAAGGACAGACGGTTCATTTTTGTTTTCCGATTGAAAGGAACTGCGAACGAGAGAGGCGCAGGAGAACGAGCCCGCTGCTTCGCTTAACGGCAGCCCGGAGGAATTATTAACTCCGCCAAAAAAATGCGTCTGCGCAATCGATCTTTTTTGCAGGGTATTGTGAGCAGCCGATGCGTTTCGGCTCGTCTTCCTTTGCGCTGCAGAATGCCGCGCACAAAGGCATGCAGCCTCGCTTAGCGTCCATTCTTCAAGCCAATCACGCTAGGCAGACTACGTGAAAACCCCCACGAATCTGTTAAGAAAACCTTAACGTATGCGAGCGGAATAACTCACTGGCGCAGCTATTTTTGCACCCCTAACCTGCATCTCATCGCCTATTTCAATGCACCGTAAGGACCTGAAGCCATGCCGCATCTTTTTCGCCAGCAAGTCCGCAGCAAGCGTTTTACCGGTCCGACGGCCGGTCATTGCGGCGAGTTCGCGCAAGCCAATCTCGCCATCATCCCAAGTGTCTACGCTGAGGATTTCCTGCGCTTTTGCGTGCGCAATCCGAAAGCATGTCCGCTGCTCGGCGTGGGTGAACCGGGTCAGTGGAACGTGCCGGCGCTCGGCCGCGACCTCGATATCCGCACCGACGTGCCCGGCTACAACGTGTATCGCGACGGTGTGCTGCGCGAGCAGCCCGACAATATTGTCGAACTCTGGCGCGACGATCTGGTGGTGTTTGCCATCGGCTGCTCGTTCTCGTTCGAGCAGATGCTGGCGCGTGAACGCATTCCGCTGCGCCATGTCGACGAAGGCGTCAACGTGCCGATGTTTCGCACGAACATTGCCAATCAGGCGGCTGGACCGTTCGGCGGCAAGCTCGTCGTCTCCATGCGTCCGATGAGCGGCGCGCACGCTGTCCGCGCTGTCCAGATCACAAGCCGGTTTCCATCGGTACACGGTGCGCCGGTGCATCTGGGCAGCCCGGCAGTGCTTGGCATAGAAGACCTGATGCAACCCGACTACGGCCAACCCGTCTCGATCCACGAGCACGAGATACCTGTGTTCTGGGCGTGCGGCGTGACACCGCAAAGCGCAATCGAAAGCGCACGCCTGCCGTTCGCGATCGCACACCGGCCGGGTCACATGCTCATGACCGATATCCCCAACGCATCGCTCGCCGTGCTCTGAGCGCCCGCTCACGAACCCTGGAGAAACCCATGAATACCGAAGCACGCTATGCGAGTACGCAAGTTGAAGCGCTGGCCGATGAACCCGCCAGCGGCGGCATGTTCGGCTGGTACAAACATACGACCACAAGCGAAAAGCGCGCGTTCTGGAGCTGCAAGATCGGCTACGGACTCGACGCCATGGACACGCAGTTCCTGAGCTTCGTGATCCCCACACTGATCGCGACGTGGGGCCTGAGCAAAGGCGAAGCCGGTTTGATTGGCACGGTGACGCTGCTGACGTCCGCGCTCGGCGGCTGGGCGGCAGGCATTCTGTCGGATCGCATCGGCCGTGTGAAGACACTGCAGATCACCATTCTCTGGTTCGCGTTCTTCACACTCGTCTGCGCATTCGCTCAGAACTATACACAGTTGCTGGTCGCGCGCGGCTTGATGGGCTTTGGCTTCGGCGGCGAGTGGACCGCTGGCGCAGTGCTGATCGGCGAGGTGATCCGGCCGCGTGACCGCGGCAAGGCGGTGGGCATGGTGCAGGCGGGCTGGGCAATCGGCTGGGCCGTGGCCGCAGGTCTCTATACGCTGGTGTTTTCGTTCCTCCCCGGCGACATCGCGTGGCGGGCACTGTTCGCGCTCGGGATCTTGCCCGCGCCGTTCGTGATCCTGATCCGCCGTCTTGTCGATGAACCCGAGGTCCACAAGCAACAGAGGCAACGCGAACTGGAAACCAACGACCGTAGCTCTTTGATCTTTGGCCCCGGCATCTGGCTGACCACGCTGCGCACAGCCATTCTCGCCACCGGCACACAAGGCGGTTATTACGCCATCACCACGTGGCTGCCGACCTACCTGAAGACCGAGCAGCACCTGAGCGTGGTCGGCACGGGCGGCTATCTCGCCGTGGTTATCGCCGGATCGTATGCGGGTTATCTGTGCGGCGCGTTTCTCAGCGACCGCTTCGGCAGAAGGCTCAACTTCATCGTGTTCGCGCTCGCGTCGATGATCATCGCGCTCGTCTATACCCGCATGCCGATGAGCAACAGCCTGCTGCTTGTCCTCGGTTTCCCGCTCGGCTTCTTTGCATCGGGAATCTTTGCGGGGATGGGCGCGTTCATGACCGAACTGTTCCCCACTCGCATTCGCGGCTCCGGTCAGGGCTTTTGCTACAACTTCGGCCGCGCGGTCGGCGCGACCTTCCCATTCCTGATCGGTTTCGTCGCGCAGAAAATGTCTCTGGGCATCGCAATTGCAACGTTCGCGGCAGCTGCGTATGGCGTTGTCATTCTGGCCGCGCTGACGTTGCCGGAAACACGTGGTGCGAAACTCATATCCTAAGTCATCCTTTATAACCGGATCTCATTGTCATGAAGCAGGCTGTTTCCACCCCCGTTCCGCAAGACCGCCGCTGGCAATTCTGGATCGACCGCGGAGGCACGTTCACCGATATCGTCGCGCGCCGCCCCGACGGCCACATCGTCACGCACAAGGTGCTGTCGGAGAACCCCGAGCGGTATCGCGATTCCGCCGTGCATGGCATCCGCGAATTGCTGGGCATCGCGAGCGATGAAGCCGTGCCGGCCGAACTGATCCATAGCGTGCGGATGGGCACGACGGTCGCGACCAACGCACTGCTTGAACGCAAGGGCGCGCCGACCGTACTCGCGATCACGAAAGGTTTCGCCGATGCCCTGCGCATCGCGTATCAAAGCCGGCCGAAGCTGTTCGTGCGCCATATCGAATTGCCGACGCTGTTGTACGAACAGGTCGTCGAGATCGATGAACGGATCGGGGCGCGTGGCGAGGTGGTACGCGAACTCGACGTCGAACAGGCGCGCCGGGCGTTGCAAAGCGCCTTCGATAACGGCATCCGTTCCTGCGCGATCGTGCTGATGCACGGCTACCGGTACACCACGCACGAACAGAAGCTCAAGGAACTGGCGACGCAAATCGGCTTCACGCAGATTTCGGTCAGTCACGAAGTGAGCCCGCTGATGAAGCTGGTATCGCGAGGCGACACCACGGTGGTCGACGCATACCTGTCGCCCATCCTGCGCCGCTACGTCGGGCAGGTCGAAAGCGATCTCGGCGCGGTGCCGCTGCAGTTCATGCAGAGCAATGGCGGCCTCACCGACGCCCACCGCTTCCAGGGCAAGGACGCCATCCTGTCGGGACCGGCAGGCGGTATTGTGGGCGCAGCGCAGGTATCGAAGCTAGCTGGCTTCGACAAGATCATCGGCTTCGACATGGGCGGCACATCGACCGACGTCACGCACTACGCAGGCGAATACGAACGCGAGTTTGCGACTGAGGTGGCCGGCGTTCGCATCCGTGCGCCGATGATGAAGATCCACACGGTCGCGGCGGGCGGCGGCTCGATCTGCAGTTTCGACGGCGCGCGTTTTCGCGTCGGGCCGCAAAGCGCGGGTGCGAATCCGGGACCGGCATCGTACAGACGCGGTGGTCCATTGACCGTGACGGACTGCAACGTGATCACTGGCAAGATCAGCGCACGCTGGTTCCCGCGCGTATTCGGGCCGGACGGCGACCTGCCGCTCGATGCTGATGTCGTGCAACGCAAGTTTGTGGAAGTGGCCTCGGCGGTAGAGGCCGCGACCGGCGTCGCGCGAACGCCAGAAGAAATTGCGGAAGGGTTCCTGAAGATCGCTGTCGCGAACATGGCGAACGCGATCAAGCAGATCTCTGTGCAACGCGGCTACGACGTGACGAAATACACGCTCGCGTGTTTTGGCGGCGCGGGCGGTCAGCATGCGTGCCTCGTAGCCGATGCGCTCGGCATGACTCGCGTCTTCATCCATCCGCTAGCGGGCGTGCTGTCGGCGTACGGCATGGGTCTCGCCGATGTCCGCGCACTGCGTCAGCAGGCGCTCGAAATGCCGCTCAATCAGGAGGCTCTCGCCACTTGCGATCAGACATTCAAGCCGCTCGAAACGGAGGCACAAAACGAAGTCGCCGGGCAACGCATCCCCGCCGGTAACATCGCGTTGCGGCGCACGCTGCATATCAAATACGACGGCACGGATACCGCACTCGAAATCGACTTCTCGATAGAACCCGCGAAGATCGTAGCGACGTTCGAGAGCCTGTATCGCACGCGTTATGGCTTCCCGAAGCGATCGGCCGCACGCAGGGCGCCGAGGACGAACAATGGCCGCTGGCCGCTCACGCATCGGTGAATCCGGAAGCGCTCGCCACCACGCGTATTTTCTCGCGCGGCGAATGGCGCGACACACCCGTCTTCGACCGCGACGCGCTGGCGCCGGGCGCGCGTATCGCCGGACCGGCGATCGTGAACGAGCGTACCGGAACGACGGTGATCGAACCCGGCTGGCAAGTCGTGGTGAGCAAGCACAATCATCTCGTCGTCGAACGGACGACCGCGCTCGTCAATCGTCACGCAGCCGGTACGCAAGCCGACCCGGTACTACTTGAAGTCTTCAACAACCTGTTCATGTCGATTGCCGAACAGATGGGTGTGACGCTCGCGAACACCTCGTACTCGGTGAACATCAAGGAACGGCTCGACTTTTCGTGCGCGCTCTTCGACACTGGCGGCAACCTCATCGCCAACGCGCCGCACATGCCGGTGCACCTTGGATCGATGGGCGAAAGCGTGCAGACGATCATCGAACGTCGTGCGGACACCATGCAAGCCGGCGATGTCTACGTCCTCAATGCGCCGTACGCGGGCGGCACGCACTTGCCCGACGTGACCGTCATCATGCCGGTGTTCGTCGACACCAGCCGCACGCCGACCTTCTATGTAGCGGCCCGCGGGCATCATGCGGATATAGGCGGCATCACGCCCGGCTCCATGCCGCCGGACTCCACGCATGTCGATCAGGAAGGCGTGCTGCTCGACAACGTGCAACTCGTGGCGCAAGGACGTTTCCTCGAACGCGAGATCCGCGGTCTGCTGACCTCCGGTCAGTATCCGGTGCGCAACGTCGAGCAGAACCTCGCCGATCTTCGTGCGCAAGTTGCCGCTTGCACAAAGGGTGTACAGGAGCTGGAACGCATGTGCGGGCAGTTCGGTCTCGACGTCGTGCGCGCCTATATGCAGCACGTGCAGGACAACGCAGAAGAAGTCGTGCGACGGACGCTTTCGGTGTTGAAGGACGGCCGCTTCGAATATACCCTCGACGACGGCGCGAAGATCGTGGTGGCGGTATCGATCAACCGCGAGACGCGCTCAGCCGTGATCGACTTCGAGGGCACGAGTGCGCAACAACCGAACAACTACAACGCGCCATCGGCGATCTGCAAGGCGGCCGTGCTGTACGTGTTCCGCACGCTCGTGGACGACGATATCCCGCTTAACGCCGGTTGTCTGAAGCCGCTTGATATACGCATCCCGGCAGGATCGATGCTCAATCCGCACTATCCGGGACCTCGCAAGTCGTCCCCGATGCGCTCTACGGCGCCCTCGGCGTGATGGCCGCGGCACAGGGCACGATGAACAACTTCACGTTCGGCAACGAGCAGTTCCAATACTACGAGACCATCTGTGGCGGTGCGGGCGCGGGTCCGTCCTTTGCCGGCTGCAGCGCGGTCCAGACGCACATGACCAACTCGCGCCTGACCGATCCCGAAGTGCTCGAATGGCGCTTTCCGGTCCGTCTCGATGACTTCCGGATCCGGCGCGGCAGCGGCGGTGCGGGACTGCATGCGGGCGGCGATGGCACCGAGCGGCGCATACGTTTCCTCGCGCCGATGACCGCGGTGATCCTGTCCAACCGGCGCCGTGTCGCACCGTTCGGACTCGCAGGCGGCAAGCCGGGTGCGGCCGGTGTGAACTGGGTCGAGCGAGTTGGGGAAACAGAGCGCGAAATGTTCGGCGCGAGGCATCAGGCGCAGATGAATCCCGACGATGTCTTCGTCATCCAGACGCCGGGCGGTGGCGGTTACGGCGAGGAG
>WNFJ01402801.1_pt1 | contig 12239 bp, 11 predicted proteins | sample 5400461 | NCBI WGS metagenome assembly WNFJ01 (sample SAMN13153349, study PRJNA577476) | soil metagenome | isolation source: 115 cm saprolite on Douglas fir-dominated hillslope | place: USA:California | collected 2013-09-17
GGCGACAGCCATCGCCATGTGGAATCCTGAGAACAGCTGAGGACCGCCCTGCTGCAGGACGCCGCCGAGCAGGGCGATGGCGAAGAGGGACCCGGCGCGCGAGACCGCGCTGTTGACGCCAGACGCGGTTCCGGCGCGATCGGACTCGACGGAGGTGAGGACGAGGGTCGTCAACGGCGCGATCGCCACGCTCATGCCCAGCGCCAGCAACAGGATGGGCGGGAAGATGTCCGCCCGATAGGTCGCGTTCGGGCCGACACGGAGCGCCATGGCGCATCCCAAGGCGGCGACGGCGCTGCCGGCGAACAATGGCAAGCGCCGGCCGAACCGGCGGCATAGCATGCCGGCGAGCGGCGAGACGACCGTAATCAGCACTTGCAGGGGAATGAAGGCCAGGCCCGCCACCAGCGTGGGTAGGTGCGCGCCCCGGATCATCACGAACGGGATCAAGGTTAGCATGACAGTGAACGGCCCGTAGAGGAGCGCGGTGAACAGGTTCGCGCCGACGACCGACCGCGAGGCGAAGAGGGACGGGGGCAACATGGCGTTGTCGCCTAATCGCCGTTCGGTAACGATGAGGCAGGCCAAGCCGCCCAGACCGACGATCAGCGTGACGAGCACCCAAAGGTTCAGACCGGAACCGTTGGTCAGGCTGGTCAGCCCCGCGCCCAGCCCGCCGAGCCCGACTGTCGAAAGGACCGCGCCACCGACGTCGACCCGGACGTGGCCGGTCGGGGAGTCCTTTGGTATCCACACGGCGCCGACGGCCAGCGCGCCGGCGACCACGGGCAGGAGCATTATAAAGGTCGTCCGCCAGGACCCGTGATCGAGGATCGCGCCGGCGATCGCGGGCGCGACGCCGCTCGCGACTGCCGCGGCGGCGGACCAGATGCCGACCGCACGGGCTTTCTTGTCGGCGGGAAAGGCCTGCCCGAGCACGGAAAGGCCGTTGGGCAGGATCAAGGCTTCGCCCAAGCCTTGCAGGAACCGGCCGACGATGAGCGGGGCGAAACTCGGCGCGAAACCAATCGCGGTCGCGCCCAGGCCATAGAGGGCGATCCCCGCGAGGAAGATCCGCTTTTGTCCGAACCGGTCACCCAGAGCGCCGGCGACCAAGGTCAGGGCCGCGAGCGGCAGGAGCTCGGCGTTCATCACCCACTGCAGGTCGAACGACGACAGGCGCATGTCTCGGCCAATCGCCGCGAGCGCGACCGTGACGACGGCGCTGCTGACGAACACGAGGCAGCTGCCCAGGCTCGACGCGGCGAGCACCTTTGTGCTGCCCTGCGCGCCGACGGCCTTAGGCTCGGAGAGCGCCAGGCTGCGGTCGGTCAGGATCAGGGATGCGCTGCTCACGACCTAATCCCTCAGGTTAGGTCGAGCGATTCGCGGCGCGCGAGCCGGGATATGGCGGGATCTTCCGCCTGGATGCGTGCCGAGACAACAGCCCGCGCTGCACCGCCGGACGCGCGAGGCCACGGTTGAGCCACGCCTGCACATGAAGAAAGCGGCCGAAGCCGACAAGCTCGCGCGCTTCGTAAAAGCCGATCAAATTGCGCACCCAGCCGAGCAGCGAAATATCGGCGATGCTGTAGTCAGCGCCCATCACCCAGTCGCGGCCCGCGAGCCGTTCGTCGAGGACACCGAGCAGCCGCGCTGATTCGGTTGCGTAGCGGTCGCGCGGGCGCTTGTCCTCATAGGCCTTGCCGGCGAATTTGTTGAAGAAGCCGACTTGGCCGAACATCGGCCCGACTCCGCCCATCTGCCACATCACCCACTGGATCGTTTCGTAGCGGGTGTTTGGATCAGACGAGATAAATTGTCCCGTCTTGTCGGCAAGATAGAGGAGGATCGCGCCCGATTCGAACAGCGCGAGCGGCGTGCCGCTCGGCCCATCGGGGTCGTAGATTGCGGGAATCTTGCCGTTGGGGTTGAGCGCGAGAAAGGCCGGGTCGTGGCTTTCGTCCGCTATGATGTCGATCCGGTGCGGTTCGTAGGCGAGGCTCGTTTCCTCAAGCATGATGCCGACCTTCACCCCATTGGGCGTCGGGAGGGAAAAGAGTTGCAGCCGATCAGGGTACTGCGCCGGCCAGCGCGTGAAAATTGGATGATTGAGTGTCATTTTTTTCCTAGATGAGCGGGCCGAGCTGCGCCGGGATATGCCGGATCTCCCGCCTGGATGCGTGCCGAGACAATCGCCGCGACCCAAGAGGCAACGATAATCCACGACAAGGGGAGAACTGCTCGTCCTCCCCGAGTCCTCACCGACGAACATCGGCAACGTCACGACCCTCGACGATGCCATCGCCGCCCTCAACCCGCCGTGCGCGTGCCCAATCCCGAACGCGTCGCGATTGGCTCCTCGGGCGCGTTCAAGACTGACGTCGTGAGCAAGACAGCGGCAGCGAGGACCCAGTAGTACCAGGCGTCGAGCCCAATGAATTTGAAGGCAAACGGGGCGATGACAAACACCACCCCGACAGAGCGATCGACCCAAAGGTGCAGCCAGTAGGGAATGATGCGGACGAGCAACAACCGAAAGCCACATTGCGACCGGTCCGCTCTGGCCGAGCTTCAGCACGAACGGCGCTGCGATCAAGACGATCGCGACGGGATAATCGATTAGGTAGGCGTGGATAGACTTGGTGATGAAGCGGAACGACATCGGTGACTCCTATGTTGTTGGTTGCTCGACCGGGTCCTTGCGACGCGGAGAGTGCATCCAGGCAAGAGGACGATCACGCACGCCGCCCTATGCTGGCAAACACTCCGCACAACCGTCACAGGTCAACCCGGTTAGATGCACGGAAAAGCTATGCCGGCACGCCAACCATTGGAAATGCCCGGTCGTTATGGTTTCCATTCCACTCGCCCGGTAATGGAAGCGGCGCGCACCGCGCCCGTCTCTCACGAGTAGTCACCGCCGCTTTGCTGAGTGAGGTTGCCGAGGTAGTCACGCTTCCCGATCTTCGCTCCAAGGCGCCGGAGGATCGCGTGCGCGATCGAGATGTGGAAGAAGAAGTCGGGCAGAACCAGGTGCCGGATGTAGTCGTCGCCGCCGAACCACCCGCGCACGATGGGCGGCGTCAGCTCGTATGTGTGGGACTGCGCGCTGGCAATCTCGTTCGGCTGCACGTTTTGCAGGAAACCGCGAGCCTCAAGGAGCCGTCCCTTCAACGCCGGATACGTCATCGGGGTGTTACCGGGTGCTGGCGGATCGCGCTGCATCAACTTCGCCATGTGTGCCTCGACCTTGTTGCAGCTTACGGCGAACTGTTCTCCGAAGGTCAGCATGTCGGGCGCGAGTCGTTCAGCAAGGATCCTCCCAGGCTCAAATCCCTTGGTATGCTCGAGCGCTCGGGCGTGGTCGAGATAGTCGTCCATCACGTTCAGTCCATGCAGCATGACATGGACCGTGATGTCATAGACCGAGAAGGACACGCCGACCTCCATGCGCACGTTTGTAGTCTGAACGTCGAACGGACCCGAAAGGTAGCTAACCTAAACGAATGATCACAATAAGCCCTTCTATCTTCCGGCTTGCCGCACCAGCTTGCCGGACCAACGCATGCGGCCGCCTAGTGACGCAGGACGGGATATCCGTTCACGTAAATCCAATCGGTGGCCTTGGCGGGCACGTGGCACCCCTGGCAATCGGAATGATAGTCGGTCGAGGTCGTCTTGAGCGGCTTGTCCGCGTCGAACCACGACCATCCCCACCCGTCGCCCCACAACGGGTTGCCGGGGTGTGTTCCCTTGCTGTCTCTCACCATGACGAACCAGCCCTTGAGCTTGTCGGCGTGGCTTACTGTGCCGGTGGTCATCTCGTTCGTCGAGGTCGCGAAGACCTCTTTCACTACAACGGCGCCGTCCGGGAAGTGCCCCGTCTTCCGGTAGGCGTCGATTGCCCCCGGGGATGCGTAGACGGCGTGCATTTCCTTCGAGCCTTCGCCGCTGTCGGCGGCAATCGCCCAACTCCCGAGCGCTTGGTAGAGGGTTCGGTAGTCTGCCGGCACGCGTAGGTGCCCGGCGGCGTCCACCACGTTTCCGGGCGGGTCGGCCGGAGCCGCTCCGCTGATCTGAGCGATCGCCGCCACGGTGCCGGCGACCAGCGAGACGGCGACAGCCAGGCCGACAGTACTCGATAATTTCATGGAGGGTCTCCTTTGTTGCCTTCGCGCGGCTCGGTGGCTCGGCGCAATGGCTTCATTCAATGTCGAGGCGGCCGCGTGTTCGGCCAGCCCAGTGGACCTCAGGATCGGATGCAGCGGACTAAATTAGAAATTCCCTTTGGGCATGCATTCGATAGTCATGGGTATTGTTGTCCAAAAGCGCTGCGCGTCGGCAGTCCGTCCGTCTTCGATCAACCGTCGAGGAGTGCACCCAGGTCGGGGATTCCCGCGCGCCTTGCGCAGAACGGGGTATGCGACCGCGATAATCACGTTCGCAAGTCACGAAGCCAATGCACCGATCCTGACGCCGGACATTCCCGCGATGATCGCGGCCGCGACGATGGCGCTCATCGCGACGCAGACACCCCAAAGGCGATCGGCTTTACGTTGATCGACGCCGTGTGCGATCAGCACCATTCTCAGCCCTGAAGCAAGGTGGCTCAGGACGAAGAAGGCGCCGAGCGCGTAGTGAGGCAGCAGACGGATATTCCAAGCGTCATGAATGAGCCCAGTTGGGGCTCCGATAGCGAAATTCCAATCCGTCGGTATGCGGAGGAAGCTTCGCGCGTAGATGAAGACCGAGTTCATATGGCCGAGAATGTACAGTGAGAGATAGGCTCCCGAAGCGACCTGATAGGTCCGTTGGAAGTCATACGCTGCGGCGCTCCAGCGCCATGCCAAAAAGAGGCCGGTGCCGATCTGGAAAAGCATGGCCGCCACCAACAACGGTTCACCTACGGCAGAGCGATAAACCACGCGGCCGATCTTCATAACGGCCGCATGCGCATCCGGCCCTATCAAGCCGAACAGATGATTGGTGAGATGAAACACCACAAATAGGGACAGGACCGCGGCAGTTGACCCGTGGACAACCCGCCAACCCTCAACTGCAGGCACAGCTGCAGCGACCGAATCTCGCGCAGACTGCGACCAGATCGCGATTGCGAGCCAAATCGAACACCAGACGACCTCGTCGGGAATAGGGCTTTTGATCAAGGCCTGGACAACGCCGAGAAAGACATAGAGCGTCGGCGACACCACGCTGGCATAGGCGAGGCGTCTTGAACCGGGATTGGACGTGGGACGACAAGCCAGAGCGATCCCAAGAAACGGCACGACGAACGCAACGACCAGGATAATGGTCGCGCTGGCGATTGCGAGCGGTGGCGGGGTTACGGCCTGCGTGCCGACGATGGCATGAAAAGCATTGAGCAGAAATGGATAACAAATCGCCGCCGCTGCGGGAACAAGAGCCAAATAGTCAAAGCGCTTCTCAAGGACCCTTCTGCGATTCTGCGTGCGAACGAATGCTTTCATCATAAACCTATAAAGGCGCAACAAAGACACCCGTGTACGAGACGACTTCCGAGACAGGTTTGAAAATTTGCCTTCGCGTGTTGCCTTGCGGCCGTGCATCGATCGTTTGTTGTTCCAATGACCACATACGGTATGGATGGGGTAAGGCCCCATGGGCTCCGGGGCAAGGATTATGACGACGACTTCAGCGAATCCGTATCGATCGGCAGGCTGCGCAGGCGCTTGCCGGTGGCGGCGAAGATCGCGTTGGTCACTGCAGCTGCAGCACTAACAATGGCTGTCGGAGCTTCACCAATGCCGCCTGGAGCTTCTGCGTTTTTAATCAAGTGCGTCTCCACCACCGGCACTTCGTCGATACGCATCGGCAGATAGCTGTCGAAATTGCTCTGCTCGACGCGTCCATCCTCGAAAGTGATCTTTAACGTGAAAGCCATGCGTGCCTCTCGGTGGCTGGGGCTGATAGGACGCAGCCAGCCGACCCGGACTGCAATCGTTCGGCTGCACGGATCAATGGGCGCGTGTCGCTCACGGACGAACGCGGATGACCGTCTTCCCCGCGCGTCGCTCGGTCGCGTTAAAGGTGGCGACGGCATCGTCGAGGGCCGAGACCTTGCCGATGTTCGTCCGCAGTCGACCGTCCCGCACCCGCTGGACGATCTCAGTCAGTTGGGCACGATCGGACTCGACAACGAAGTCGACACGATCGGACTCGACAACGAAGTCGACCGCCAGGCCGTCGGCGGGCCGCGCCTCGGCCGGTCCGACGATGGTCACCAGCGTTCCTCCGGCTCGAATCAGGCCTGCGGACCGCTTCTGGATGTCGCCGCCGATGACATCAAACACCAGATCGACTCCGCCGACGTCTTTCAGGGCGTCGTTCTCGAGGTCGACGAACTCCTTCGCGCCGAAGTCGAGCGCCTTCTGACGGTCGGCGGCGCGTCCGGTGCCAATGACATAGGCGCCGGCCTCTCGTGCGAGTTGCGTCACAATCGAACCGACTGCGCCGGCCGCGCCGTGCGCGAGGACGCTCTGCCCCGCCTGAAGGCGGCCGTGCTGAAACAGTCCCTGCCACGCGGTCAGGCCCGAGATTGGCAGGCTCGCGCCCACCGTGAAGTCGACGTCGCCCGGCAGTGGCGCGAGGTTGCGTACATACTCCGCCAGCGTGCCGTCGCGATACCAGTCCGCGATGCCGAACACCCGCTGTCCCAACGACAGACCCGTCGTGCCATATCCGAGGGCGGTAACCACTCCGGCCAGCTCGTGCCCGAGGATCGACGGTGTTCGGTCACGGTCGAGGCGATCGGTCCAGGTCGAGGGCCACTCCAACTCAGTCGGGACGAATCCCGACGCATGAACCTGCACGACGACGTCGTTTATCGCTGCCCGCGGCTCGGGCCGCTCCGCCAGCTTCATCCCGGCCGTTCCCGCAGCCTGCTCCGTTACCGCGATCGCCTTCATCATCTACCTCCCGGATATGTGGGATGCCGTCATTTTCAGAATTCCTTTGCAGAAGAGGAAAATAGAACGGCGAAAATCGATGATCCAATGACCTTCGGATATGGAATCGATGCCACCGACTCGGCGTACAAAAATCAACGGTGCGGAACAAACATCTGCTTCTCACGCCAAAGGGCCGGCCGTCATAATGATGATCGACCGCTCGTCACCTTTGGCTTGAAAAAAATCTGTTCAGATCGAGCCAGCCCGCGTAACGGCGGGAAAGTCCTTCTCGGGATCGAACACGTTGTTGAAAAAATTCGTCAGGGAGTACATAGCCACCAGCGCGACGATCTCCATGACGTTCGCATCCGTGTAGCCTGCATCGCGAACGGCTTTCAGATCGGCGTCACTGACCTTGCCGCGGGTCTCGATGACTTTGCGCGCAAACCGGACGGCGGCGTCCCGCTTCGGGTCGCTGGCATGGCCCTTCCGAGCGAGAATGATTTCATCGGCCGGCAGCTTGGCCATATGCTCGGCCGTAAAGCTGTGAACCGTCAGGCAATAGTTGCAGCCATTCACTTCGGAGACAGCGAGGCCGATGCTGTCACGCGTCTTCACGTCGAGCGCCTTGCTCAAGGAGCCGAGCAGGGTAGCCCACGCGTTGAACGCGATCGGGCTCTGCGCGAAGGTCGCCATCATATTTGGGGTGAACCCGATGTTCTTGGTGATCGCATCGAGAGTCGGTTTGCAATCGGCTGGCACTTGTTCCGGCTTTAGAGCTGCACTTCTTGGCATCGTGGTCTTCCGTAAGTTACGGGCTTTACTAAAACTTATACGAGATCCAGAACATCGGCGACCGGACGGCGCGGCTTCTGCGCCCAGTTTCCGGGACGCTCCGGCCCCACGGACAACAGCATGACTGGCACTTCGTCCTCGGCCAGTCCGAACTCGCGGTGCACCGCTTCGGCATCCAAACCGATCATCGGCGCCGCCGCGCCGAACGTGCCGGTGCGTACTGCCTCGTCGCGCTGGCGCTGCGGGTATTCCATGTACAGATCGCGTGCGGGGATTTCCCATTCCGGCACCATCTTTGCCGGCATGATGCCCGCTTCCACCAGCGGTGCCAGACGCTCTGGTACTACGCTGGAATCGGCCAACTGGCCGCAGACGATGAAGGTAACAGCTGCTTCGGTGATCGCGGGCTGATCCCAAGCGATCGGACGCAACCGAGCCTTGGCTTCAGGCGTGCGTACGGCGATGAAGCGCCAGTTCTGCAAGTGGAAGGACGTCGGCGCGGTGGTGCCAATTCTCACTAGCTCGCCGATTTGGTCGTCGCTCAAGGTGGCGGCAGGGTCGAAGTACTTGGTGGCGCTGCGGCTCAGGATGCATTCGATGACGTCGTTGGTCATGGTGATTCCGTCGGTCATGGTGATTCCTATGGGTGAAGGGATAGGTTGAGGTACGAGAGTGCTTTCGCTCTCTTTGTTGAAAATGCTGCGGCGATGGGGCCCGTTCGACATCTAATGCCAGGGGCTATGGGTAGTTTCCGAAAGCGAAGGCAGAACAGTGTGACCTCGCTTCCAGACCTGCTCGGTGTAGGGCGGCCGCTTGACCAGTGACACATCAGCGTCCACCACGTTCGCGGTCGGACCGGCTGGAGTCGCTTCGCTCATCTACGCGAGCGCCGCCACGGTGGCCGCGACCAGGGAGACCGCAACAGCTGGGCCGACGGTCTTCGGTGATTTCATGGGGGGCTCCTTTGTTGCCCGCGCGCGGCACGGTGGCTCGGCGCAATGGCTTCATTCAATGTCGAGGCGGCCGCGTGTTCGGCCGACCCAGTGGACCTCAGGATCGGACGCAGCCGGCGAAATTGGAAATTCCGTTTGGACATGCATTCGATAAACGTGGGTATCGTTGCCTAAAAGCGCTGTGCGCGTGCGCCCCGTCGGTCTGCGGTCAGCCCATCGAGGGCCGCGCCGTACTCGGGCCGGGCGGCGTAGGAAGACTTGAAGGGGCACTTCGCGATCACCATTATCGCGTCGCAGCGCTTCGAGGACGCTATGGCGCCAATCGCGATCCGTAGCCCAGGCCGGACAACTCTTGCGGCGCCTTCGCGTGGAGCTCGGACGCCTGCACACAATGGTCGGCGGTATCGATGTTTAGCGTGCGAATGGATGGCGTCTTGCTGACGCCTCGCTCAACGAGCCGTTACTTCAGCGTAGCAAGATAGGCAACGAGGTCCGTCCGGTCCGTCGGGTTCTTCAGCCCTGCGTAGGGCATCCTGTTTCCGGGAACCACCTGCTGTGGCGATTCCAGATACGCATCGAGGATCTTCGTATCCCAGACAATGTCGGACTTCTTCATCGCGTTACTATAGCTGAAGCCGGGAACCGTACCCGCCTTCCTGCCGATGATTCCCTCCAGGCCCGGCCCGGCGCGATTGGCATGATCCGTCGCATGGCATGCCGCGCAAGCTTTGAAAATGGTTTTTCCGTGCTCGGCGTCCTGTGCGTAGCCGCGATTCGCGCTTGCTCCCGCAACTACGAGCACCGCGATAAACGCGCCAATCCTTCCCGCACCTTTCATTGGGAACGTCCCTTTTTAGTTGGGATCAGAGGTGGCGCGGCCGCGCAACGTAATCGTTGAGGTCGTCGCCGAGTCGAAGCGCGAGTGCCCCTAGCGGGCCTGTCGGGTTGTAACCCGCATTGAAGGGATAGACGGATGCACCGACGACAAACAGGTTTTGCGCATCCCAGTGCTGGAGGTGAGGGGAGACGACGCTCGTCGCAGGGTCGCTTCCCATCATCGTGCCACCAGTGACATGGGTGGTCTGATAGACGCGACTATCGTACGGCCCCTTGCGGGGAGCTGTCGGCGGTGCGATGTCGGCACCCGTCGCTTTGGCGATCTCGTCGATCTTCTTCGACAGATAGATGGACATCTTGCGCTCGTTCTCGCGAATGTCGAATGTCATCCGCAGGAGCGGCTGACCATAGGCATCGACATAGGTCGGGTCGAGGTCGACATAGTTCTCGCGATGCGGATACCAGCTGCCATGGGCAGTTATGCTGAAATTATGCGCGTACCAATCCGCGTTGGCTTTTTTCCACTCCGCGCCCCATTTCGGCGTGCCGGGCGGCACAGCCCGGCTCGTAATCGGCCGTCCGTTCGTCACGTTGGCGTAGATGTAGCCGCCTCCGAAGAAGCCAAGACCGCTGTGGTCGAAATTGTCGCCGTTGAACTCGTCGATCACGGTCTGTGACGCACCGGACGCCAGGAACGGGTTGATCCAGCGGTCCTTGAAGAAGACACGCGTGCCAGACATTGTCTGGTGGCAGAAATTCTTGCCGACCACCCCGTGACCAGTCTTCGGATTGTAAGGCGTTCCGATCCCCGCCATCAGCAGAAACTTGGTATTCGACATCGTAAAGGAAGAAAGTACGACGACGTCCGCTGGCTGTTCGTACTCCTCGCCTGTTACGCGATCGATGTAGCGAACGCCGGTCACGCGCTTGGCCTTGCGATCAAAAAGAATATCGAGAACATGCGCTTGCAGACGCAATTCGAAGCTCTTGCGCTTTCTCAACATCGGATAGAGCAGAACTTCGGGGCTCGCCTTGGCATTGGCTTCGCAGATGAAGCGCTCGCAATGGCCGCAGAACTGGCACTGACCAAGCTGCATACCATCGGGGTTGGTGTAGGCCTCCGGCGAATTCGCCGCCGGCAAGGGAAAAGGTTTGTAGCCTAGCTTTTTGGTTGCCTCGCTGAAGATCACGCCCGCTTCGGTGATAGGCAGAGGTTTTTGCGGAAACTCGTTCTGCCGTGGTGCCTCGAACGGATTTCCGCCCTCCTGCACCTTGCCACGCAGATTTCCTGCCTTGCCGGCAATGCCGAACAGCTTTTCGAACTGATCGTGATAGGACTCCATCTCGGCATAGGTGACGCCCCAATCCTGGATCGCCATTTCAGCTGGAATGGCCTTCTTTCCATATCGGTTCTCAAGGTGGGTGCGCAAAACAGGGTCAGACTCGCTCCAGCGCCAGGTCTGCCCGTTCCAGTGATTGGCCGCACCGCCCATTCCCTCGCCGGGCTTGAAGGCCTGGAGACGCCGTATCGGCAGAGCCGTTTCGCCGTCATTATGGCGAAGCGTGTAGGTCTGGACGGACCAATCCTGAAAGAGATCACCATGCACGTCCCAGCGCAGTTCGTCGCGCTGCGATGGCAGGCTTGTTGCGGCAGTGTGGGTGCGGTCGATTCCACGTTCAAGGACGACGACATCGACGCCCTTGGCTGTCAGCTGGCGAGCAGCCAGCGCCGCCGTAAGTCCGCCGCCAACGAAAACGACGGTGCGATGTTTCAAGCTTGTAGCCATGATTTCTTCCTTAGGCGAAGTCGGCGATAGATTTCGGATCGGCGGCACCCGGGAATTGCTTGCCACGGAAATCGATCATGTCTTGGGAATGAACCGCAGGGAGACCTGGATAACCAATCGCCTTCCAGAATACTTTGCCGACATTGCCGCCATAGATGGGATCGGCAAAGCAGGCCTGCTCGAATAGCGGATAGACGAGTTCATTGAACCACGAGGCGAGCTGGACGCGCTCGTCCGTCACCTTGCCGTCGGCAATTTCATGGAGAAATCGGTCGGCGCTGCTCTCATCTAATTCACTAAAGGCCTTGCCATTGCGTTTCTGGCAGGCCGCATCCGCGGCAGCGAGGCCCGCCTTGAAAAACTGCTCGGGTGTGAGCGGCAATTGATAACCCAGTTCAGGCTTACCCTCTCGCCAGGGGCCGCGCATATAGAGGCGCGCGCCCTTGCCGAAACCGCCTGCCAGTTGTCGGTCGATGTAGGCTGCAAGCCCGCAATCGACGCCGCCGGGTGTCAGCGCATCCGCAGGACACATCACGTTGACCATTACCTCGACGAAGCCGGCTTCGTCCGGGCCGAATGACAGATAGCCGGGCACTGGCGACGCCAACTTGGCAGCGATAGTACTCGCGGAAGCATCCACGGCATGGAAGGAGGCCGGTTCAGATGCTTCAGCGAGAGCCGCGGTCGTCGCGGTGGTTCCTATCAGGACACCCGGAGCCAGCGAAGCAGCGCCCGTGGCAGCGGCAACGCCGAGAAAGCCCCGACGGCTCGGATGGAAGGTTTTGTCGTTTTGGTCATTGGTCATCGGAGTTGCAGTCCCCTTTTTTATCGCGGAACAATCGCGTGATCATCCGGCCCAGTAGACCAAAGATCGAATGCAGCGGACGAAATTAGAAATTCCCTTTGGTCATGCATTCGATAGGCGTGACGTATCGTCG
>WNFJ01107664.1_pt1 | contig 12237 bp, 13 predicted proteins | sample 5400461 | NCBI WGS metagenome assembly WNFJ01 (sample SAMN13153349, study PRJNA577476) | soil metagenome | isolation source: 115 cm saprolite on Douglas fir-dominated hillslope | place: USA:California | collected 2013-09-17
GTTGATCGGCGTCCCTTCCGCGCGCGCCTGTTCGGCGACGATGAGATTGGCGACGGAGCCAATGAGCGTGAAGTTGCCCGCAAGCGTCGAACTCATCGCCACGGTGAGCCAGGTGCGCTGAGGATCGGCGAAGGTCGGAACGAACGGCTTGAGGGCCAAGACAGCCGGCACGTTGCTCACGACGTTGGACAACACCGCCGTGAAAACGGAGAGGCGCCATACGGCGTCGAGGCCGAGCGTCTTGACGATTGCGATGCGATCGGGCGTCAGAAGCTCTCGTTCGGCGCCCGCGACAACGACGAACATTCCGGCAAACAGGATCAGGAGAGGCCCGTCGATTTCCCGGTAGATGCGGCGAGGCTTAATTGCGCGAGTGACGAGGAGAACCGCGCCGCCCAGCAGGGCGGCTTTCGCCGGGGGGACGCCGGCGAAGAACGCGACCGCCAGCGCTACGCAGACGAGGCTCGCCTTGATGACCTGTCCCATATGCATGTGGCCTCGGTATAGATGCGGCTGCAACGCGCCATCGGACTTGAACTCCTTGCGATAGAGGAGGCGCACCACGACGACGACGGCGATGAGCGAGAAGGCGGCCACCGGAGCCAGCGCCGCTGAGAATGCGGGATACGGGATCCCGGAGAGCGCGCCGATCACCATGTTCTGGGGATTGCCGGTAATCGTCGCCACGCTACCGCAATTCGACGCCGTCGCTGTAGCGACGAGATAGGGAAGCGGATTGCGACCGAGCGCCCGGATGACCTGTACCACAATCGGCGCCATCACGAGGCAGATCGCGTCATTGACCAGAAACGCCGACAATACGCCGGCAAGGACCGTGACAGTGACGAGAAGGACGAACGGCGCGTGGGCGTGCTCGATGACGAGGGCGCCGAGCGCGCGAAAGGCCCCCGAAACCTTGAGGTGAGCGACCACGATCATCATGCCGAGCAGAAGCGCGATGGCGTCGAAGTCAATCGAGCGGAAAGCTTCCTCCAGGCTCATCGGGGCAAGAGCGATCATCGCCGCCCCGCCGAGAAAGGCGATCCCGGCGCGGTCAAGACGCAACCCGGGAATGCGGCCGATCGCGACGCCGACGTAAGTCAGGACGAGGATCGCGAGGGCGGCGACGCTGCCCAGTGTCATTCGCCCGGCGCCGCTTCGAACGCCGTGGCGCCGTCGATGGGAGGGAGAGTTTCCTGCCCTCGCGTTTCCGGCATCCAAATAAGAAACACAAGAAATGCAACCAAGGCTGCGACTCCAAGGGCAAGGAACGACACCGTATATCCGAAATGGTCTGCGACCTCGCCCGCGGCCAGGGCGCTGATCGCTGCGCCGATTCGTCCCGCCGATCCAGCCGACGATTCTTGCGAGCTCCGCTCGCGTCCGGATTTTCCTCTGGTTTCGCGCGACTGTGGCGCTCCTCGAGTGAGACCTACCCCTTGTCCCCCGCCCTCTACGCCGCCTTCGTCGCCGCGACCGCCATCCTGATGCTGATCCGTGGTCGATCCGATCGCCAGGTTCGCTGGCGGCGGGGCATAGGGGAGTTCAGCGAAGAGTCGCTGTCGCGCGGATGTTCTCTCCCGAACGCGGCCGAATAGGTTGAAAATGCACAGCGCCACTTACGCCTTTTTCCAAGATCAAGGGAGCCTCATCGCCGACTGCTTGCACTGTTCGCCGGCATCATTGCTTACTGGGGTGCAGGTCAGGCGGCCGCAGTGCAGGTAAAGGCCCTAAAAGAACAAACCGACAGGCTTCGTGAACAGAACGCATATCTAAAAAAAGAAAACCGCCGAAAGCTCGCGCGGGAGTCCCTCATTGCCACAAGGATAGTCGCTGAAGTATTTGAGCGAGTAAAGTAAAAAACGATGTCAAAGACATGACAGAACGCGTCGACCAGCCAATATACTTGGCACAGGGTACAGTCACGGTGCGAGATATTGTACTTCTCTCTCAAAAAGAGATAGATTTAATGTGGGACAAATTGGGATCGTGCGGTCAAGAAGTTTTAGATAAATATTTTCTCCTTGCCAAGCAAATCGATTTAATGAAAAGACTCGACAATTTCAATGTTAACTATATCAAAAGTAAGCTAGCCGAGCTAGACGTTACTATCAATTTCTTGAACGATGAACTTGAGGGTAACGCGCGCCGATGCAACTCGCTGCTACAAGAATAAAAATGAACATTGTAACATCTAGACCGGCGGCACCAGAGACGTCTAGATTTTCCGACCGTTTCCCGCAACTGCAAAGGCTCCGCCGTGAGATTATCCTGATGTCCCCCGCCCTCTACGCCGCCTTCGTCGCCGCAACCGCCGTTCTGATGCTTATCCCCGGCCCCAATGTGGCGCTCATCGTCGCCAACAGCCTCGCCTTCGGCTCGCGCGCCGGCCTGATGACGGTCGGCGGAACCAGCGCCGCGATGGTCGCGCAGCTGGCGGTCGCCTCGTTCGGGATCACCGCGCTCTTTGGCGCGCTGGCCGAGGCTTTCGACGCGTTGCGCTGGCTCGGCGTCGCCTATCTTGTGTGGCTCGGCTATCGCGCCTGGCGGGCGCCGCCCGATGATCTGAGCCGCACGCGCTCCGTTTCGCCGCGCGACACCCTTGCGCGCGGCTTTCTCGTTTCCTTGACAAACCCGAAGACGCTCGCCTTCTACGCCGCCTTCCTGCCGCAGTTCCTCGATCCGGCGGCGCCGCTGGGGCGGCAGATGGCCGTCCTGAGCGTGACCTTTGTCGCCATCGCGATTCTGATCGATAGCGGCTGGGCTCTCGCCGCGGGGCGCGCGCGCGGTCTCATCGCCCGCTTCGGCCGGGCGCGCAACCGGCTGACAGGGGCGATCCTGGTCGGCGCGGCGCTTGGTCTCGCCTTTGCGAGACGGTAGGGTCCAAATGCGCAAGCGCGCGGATGTCGTTCTTGTCGAGCGCGGGTTCTTTTCGAGCCGCGCGCGCGCGCAAGCGGCGATCGCGGCGGGGCTGGTGAGCGTCGGCGGCGTCGCGCTGCGTAAGGCCTCCGAGGCGGTCGCCGAGGAGGCTCAGATCGCCGCGCGGCAGCCTCATCCTTGGGTCTCGCGCGGCGGGATCAAGCTCGCCGCCGCGCTGGACGTTTTCGCTCTCGATCCCGCCGGCCTCGTCTGCCTCGATGTCGGCGCATCGACGGGAGGCTTCACTGACGTGCTTCTGGCGCGCGGCGCCTTGACGGTCATCGCAGTCGACGTCGGTCGCGGACAGCTCGATGCGCGCCTCGCCCGGGATGAGCGCGTTGTCGGGTTCGAGGGCCTCGACGCCCGCGCGCTTACGCAAGAGCAGATCGCCGTTGCGCCGGGCGCGATCGTCTGCGACTTGAGCTTCATCTCGCAACGGCTCGTGTTGCCGCATGTGCTGGGTTTGGCGGCTGAGACCGCGTGGCTCGTCAGCCTCGTCAAGCCGCAGTTCGAACTCGGCCCGGCCGATATCGTCAAGGGCCGGGTCAGGAGCGAAGCGGGGCTCGCGCGCGCTTGCGCGGATGTTCGGGCCTGCGTCGAGGCGCAGGGCTGGACGGCCCTCGGCATGATCCCGTCGCCGATCCTCGGCGGCGGCGGGGCGAGAGAATTCCTCATCGCGGCGCGCCATGGCTGAAGGGCTCGAAGACCTTGCGATCGTCGCGCTCGACTCGCGCGGCGACGGCGTCGCGGCAAGCGGCGCTGTCGTTCCCGGCGCCCTGCCCGGCGAGCGCGTGCGCGTGCGGCCCTCGGGCAAGCGCGCGGAACTTGTCGAGACGCTGAGCGCCGCGGCCGGGCGCGCTGAGCCGATCTGCCGCTGGTTTGGCCGGTGCGGCGGGTGCGCCGCGCAGCACATGTCGCAGAGCATCTATCGCGGGTGGAAGCGCGGCCTCGTCGTCGAGGCGCTGAAGCGCGAGGGGGTCGAGGCGGAGGTCGGCCCGCTGGTGGACGCTCATGGTTCTGGCCGCCGCCGCGCAACCTTTCATGCGCGCTTTGCGCATGGCGCGGCCGACGAAATCGGCTTCATGCGCGCTCGCTCGCACGACATCATATCGATCGACGATTGCCCGTTGTTCAGCCCGGCCATGGCGGACGCGGTTCCGGTGGCGCGCGCGCTCGGCCGCGCCCTGCGAGGCTTGACGAAGCCGCTCGACATCGTCGTGACCGCCACGCTCGAGGGTCTCGACGTCGACCTGCGCGGCCCAGGGCCGCTCGAACTCGCCGAGATGCGCAAGCTGACGAGGGCCGCCGAAGCGCTCGATCTCGCCCGCCTTTCCAATCACGGCGCGATCGTCGTCGAGCGCCGGCCGCCGCGGGTCGCATTCGGCGAGGCGCTGGTCAAGCTCCCGCCCGGCGGCTTCCTGCAGGCGACCGAAGCGGGCGAAAGCCGTCTGGCTGAATTCGCCGAGGCTGCGCTCGCGGACGCCGGGAGGATTGCGGACCTCTTCTGCGGCGCGGGCGCTTTCGCGTTCCGGCTCGCGCGCCGGCGCGAGGTTTTCGCCGTCGATTCCGAGGCGGCCGCGATTCTTGCGCTCGAGCGGGCGGCGGCGACGACGCAGGGCTTGCGCAGACTTGGCGCCGAGACGCGCGATCTCTTCCGCAGTCCGCTCAGCGCCGGGGAACTCGCGTCATTCGACGCGGCGCTCATCGATCCGCCGCGCGCCGGCGCCTTGGCCCAAGTGCGCGAATTCGCGGTCAGCGGCCTGCTGCTCGTGGTTTCAATCTCCTGCAACCCGGCGACCTTCGCCCGAGATGCGCGCCTGCTCATCGAAGGCGGCTACCGGATCGAGGCGGTGACGCCGCTTGACCAGTTTCGCTTTTCCCCACATGTCGAAATCGCCGCCGTCTTCCGTCGCCCAAAAGCGAAGCCGCGCGTGCGGAGGCTCCTGGGTTGAACCCGACGAAGCGTGAGGCTGTTCTTGCCGCGTTGGAAAACATCGCAGGAGCGCGCCATGTGCTGACCGACCCGGCCGTCTTCGCCGGCGCGCTGATCGAGCCGCGCGGCCTCTACCGGGGCAAGGCTCTCGCCCTCGTGCGGCCGTGCTCGACGCGGGAAGTCGCCGCGATCGCCGGATTCTGCAACGAGGCGCGGGTCGGCATCGTGCCGCAAGGGGGCAACACCGGACTCGTCGGCGGACAGACTCCGGACGAGAGCGGCGATGAAATCATTCTCTCGACTCAGCGTCTGCACGCGATCCGCGAGGTCGACCGCCAAGCCGACGTGATGATCTGCGAGGCCGGCGTGACGCTCGCGGAGGCTCAAGGCGCCGCGCTCGCCGCCGACCGGCTCTTTCCGCTGTCGCTGGGCGCGGAGGGAACCTGCACCATCGGCGGCAATATCTCGACCAACGCCGGCGGGGTGACTGTGATCGCCTACGGCAATACCCGCGATCTCGTCACCGGCGTCGAGGCGGTGCTGGCGGACGGGCGGGTGATCAACGCCCTCAGCAAGCTGCGCAAGGACAATTCCGGCTACGACCTCCAGAGCCTGTTCATCGGCGCCGAGGGAACGCTCGGCATCGTCACCGCCGCCTCGCTGAGGCTCTTTCCCAATCCGCGGGTCGGCGCGACGGCCTTCGTCGGCCTCGCCGCCCCGGAGCACGCGTTGACGCTTTTGGGGCTGGCTCGCGAGCGACTGGGCGCGGGCGTGGTGAGCTTCGAACTGATCTCGCGCGTCGCGCACGACATGGCGGTCGGCAACGGCCTCGCGCGCGCTCCGCTCAAGCACGCGCATGGATGGTATGTGCTGATGGAGGCCGCCGCGCAAATCCCCGACTCGAGCAAGGGATCATCGAGGACGCCGCGCTCGCCGCCTCGCTCGATCAGCGCGAGGGATTCTGGAAGCTGCGCGACGCCATTCCCGAGGCGCAGATTCGCGAAGGCGCCTCGATCAAACACGACGTCTCGGTTCCGGTCAGCGCCGTGCCCGCCTTCCTCGAGGAGGCGACGCACGCGGTCGAGGCTTTCGCGGCCGGCGCGCGCGTCGTCGCCTTCGGCCATCTGGGCGACGGCAACATCCACTTCAACGTCTCGCAGCCGATCGGCGCCGACGCGCAAGAATTCCTCGCCCGCTGGGGCGCGATGAACGAGGTCGTGCACGCCATCGTCGCGCGCTACGGCGGCTCGTTTTCCGCCGAGCACGGGATCGGCCGCCTCAAGCGCGAGCTGCTCGCCCGATGCAAGGACCCGGCCTCGCTCGCCGTCATGCGCCAGATCAAGGCGGCGCTCGACCCGAATGGGGTGATGAATCCGGGCAAGGTCCTGTAACTGGGCCTTGCCCCCGAATGCCTTGAAATGATCAAGCATCCAAGACGGCGTTGGCCCTTACAAGAAAGCATCCCCCGAAATTTTCAGACTGGCCCACTTGAGGGGTCTCGATTTGATGGAACCAACGCCGTCATCGCGAGCCCGTCGAGAGACGGGCGTTCTTCCGAACGCCCTATCGGCGGTGGCCCTGGATCGCCGCGTCGCCATAGCCCGTCGAAGACGGGCGTCTTTCGACGCCCTATGGCTCCTCGCGATGACGATTCCATCGAGACGGGACGTAGCGACTGCTCGATCGGATGGCGCGAATCGCTCCCGAGGAGTATTCTTACATAAGCGCGCGGACCTGAGCGCGTGATTCGCAGACGCGTGAACTCACGCCGACGGCGAGCTTCGGGAAGAGAGGGAAAAACGTGACGCGGCGAGGCGCGGTCGCAGCCCTGATCGCGCTTATCGGCCTCGCCTTCGACGCAGGCGCGACTTCCGCCGCCGCGGCCTGCGCGGAGAAGAGTTTCGACGGCGCGAAATTCATCGTCTGCACGTTCGATCCGCGCCACGACGACATAAGGCTGTTCTGGAAGGGGCCGGACGATCGGCCCTACGGCTCGCTTTCCGCGCTGGCCAACGCGCTGGGGACCGAGCGCATTCGCCTCCGGTTCGCGATGAACGCCGGGATGTTCGCGGACGATCAGTCGCCGATCGGCCTCTTTGTCGAGAACCGGCGCAAGCTCCATGACGCCGATACGCGCTCCGGCGCAAGCAATTTTCACATGAAGCCGAACGGCGTGTTCTGGGTCGGCGACGGCGTCGCGGGCGTCACCGAAACGAGCCGCTATCTCGCCAGTCCCCCGGCCGCCCGCTACGCGACGCAATCGGGGCCGATGCTGATCGTCGACGGCACGATCCACCCCAAGATCCTGCCGAGCGGAACGTCGGAGAAGATCCGCAACGGCGTGGGGACGATCCGCGGCTCTGGGATCGTCGTCTTCGCCATCGCCGATGAGCCGGTGACCTTCGACACGTTCGCTCGCCTGTTCCGCGACGGTCTCGGCTGCGAGAACGCGTTGTTTCTCGACGGCTCGGTCTCCTCGCTCTACGCGCCGGAACTCAATCGCGACGACGAGTTGGAGCCGATCGGGCCGATTGTCGGCGTCGTCGGGCCGGCGGCAGCGGGCAATGGGCAGTAGCGAGTGGCGACTGGCAAGTAGCGAGTAGCGAATAAGGATTACTGAACAGGAATGGGACTGGGTGACGCGCAGTAGGTAAGAGGCCGGGCCGACCGTCCTCTTCGCCACTCCCTACTCGCCACTCACTATTCGCCACTCGCCACTCGCGTCCCCCGGTTGTCGCATCAAAGATCAAGCGTTGAACACGAAACGCGTTCCGGTGTAGGCGCGAAGGAGCTTATTCGGCATTTCGCTGCGAGCGAGGTCCCAGAAAGGTTCGCCGGTGCAATGCATCGGCACGACGTAATCGGGATCGATTTCTTTCAACCCCACGATCACCTGGCGCACATAGTCCTCTTTGAACGGCGCCAGATGGAATCCGCCCATGACCGCGTGCAGCTTTCTCACGCCTGAAACCGCCCGGGCTCGTTCCACGATGTTGACGACACCGCGATGGCTGCAGGAGGTCAACACGACCAATCCACGGCCCCTGAGGTTGTAGACGGTCGCGATCTCGTGGCGAAACTGGTCGGGGATCGTCCCGCCCTGCCGTTCGTCTTCCGGTAGCTTTTCGGCATAGCAGCCGAATCGGCCGCTGACGCCGATTGTCATCTGAGTTGGCGACAGCACTTTCTCGAAGGTGGCCAGCGGCACCTGGCCGGTGGTCAACGCGTGATCGGCGACAAGCGACGGCGCTTCCGCGGAAACCACCGACACCTTGGCCGATTGCAGGGCCGAGCGGTCGAGGACCCCGAAGTCGCCGGGCCGCGGCGGCGCGGTCCACCGGCGGGCGCAAAAGCACTCCTCTCCGCAGACGACGAATGGAATGCCCGGCTTCAATTTGCCCTCCGCGGCGCGAAGGAATCCAGCCATTCCACCGAAATGGTCATAGTGTCCGTGACTGAGAATTAGCGCGTCGAAGCTGGCCGGATCGACGCCCAAGAGCTCCAGATTGTTGTTGAGCGCCTCGGCGGTGAAGCCGAAATCGATGAGCACGTTGCGCGTCTGATCGCCGCGGCGAGATTCGACATGCAGCGACAGGCCGAACTCGCTGATCAGCGCCTTGCTTGGCGGCGCCTCGCCAAGCGCAAAACCGAAGCGTTCGACATCCACGTTTTCGCGCTTGAAACTGGGAGCAATGGCGATTTGATAGCTGTCGACGAGCACCCGGACCGCGAGACGATCGATTTCCGGAACCGCGCTAACCGGCTCTTGCGCGCGCGCCGGGGCCGGGCCGCCAAAATACGAATCGAGCACGGCGCCGATCGCGGCCGCGCCTCCCCCGCACACGACTCCGCGCCGGCCGATGCGGCCGCGATCCATACGCCTCAAGGGTTCCTCCTGCTGTGATCTGGGAGTAGGCGGTAGGCTGTAGGCAGTCGGCATTAACAATGTGAGCGGGAATCGGCAATCACCGAGTCGGGGCCTGCCCCCTCGCAACTTCGCGGGCCCCCGATCGCCTACTGCCTACGCCTACTGCCCTCACGGGAACAGCCCCCGCGCCTGCTTGGCCTTGCGCACCCGTTCGACCCCGATCGCCATGGCCGCGGTACGATTCGAGACGCCGTCGCGCGCGGCCCTGGCGGCGACCATCGCCCAGGACCGGTCGAGCGCCCGCTCGAGCCGGTCCATCACTTCTTGCTTCGACCAGAAATACTGCTGCAGGTCCTGGACCCACTCGAAATAACTGACGGTGACGCCGCCGGCGTTGCAGAGAATGTCGGGGATGACCAAAATGCCGTCGTTTCGCTCGGCGAGCACGCGATCGGCGTCGGGCGTCGTCGGCCCGTTCGCGCCCTCGGCGATCACGCGGCAGCGCAGACGCCGGGCGACGCCGGCGTCGATCACCCGCTCGACCGCGCAGGGCGCCAGAACCTCGCAGGGCTGCTCGAGGAGCGTGCGCGCGTCGATCGCCGCCTGGCTGGAATACCCTGCCAGCGCCCCCGCTTTCGCCGCGTAATCGGCCAGCGCGCGAACATCCAGACCCTTGGGATCGTAATAGGCGACGGTGTGGTCGCTGACGCCGACAATCTTGACGCCCCGCGCCGCCAGTCCCAGCGCCGCATGCGAGCCGACATTACCGAAGCCCTGGACGATCGCGGTAGCGCCCGCCGCCGGAATCCCGAGCGCTTCCAAGGCGCGGAAGGCAAGGAAGGCGACCCCGTGTCCTGTCGCCTCGCGCCGCCCCAACGTGCCGCCCGAGCCGACCGGTTTGCCCGTCACGATCTCGGGGACGGTGATCCCCTGATACATGGAATAGGTGTCCATGAACCAGGCCATTATCTGTTCGTTGGTGCCCATGTCCGGCGCCATCACGTCGACGCGCGGCCCGACGAAGGGGATCATTTCCTGCATGTAGCGGCGCGACAAATTCTCGAGTTCGTTCAGCGAGAGCGCGCGTGGATCGACCGCGACGCCGCCCTTGCCGCCGCCGTAGGGCAGGTCGGCGAGCGCGCATTTCCAGCTCATCCAGATCGCCAGAGCGGCGATCTCGCCGATGTCGACGCTGGCGGCGAAGCGCGTGCCGCCCTTGGCGGGACCAAGCGTCAGATGATGCTGCACCCGGTAACCGGCAAAGACCTGCGTCCTTCCGTCGTCCATGTGAATCGGGCAGGAGACGACGATGGCGCGCTTGGGGTAGAGTAGCCGATCGCGATCGTCCTCGGGGATTTCCAGATGGTCGGCGATGACGTGGAACTGATTGCGGGCCATCTCGAAGACGGGACCCGAATAAAGGCTATCCATAGGGTTCTCCGAGACGCAGACCGGGCCTCAACCCGTGCTCGAGCGGTCCATCGCGACAAAGGTGATGTCAAACAGTAGAGCGAACAGAAACGCCTGCAACAGCGCGGGGATTTCAGACGGCAGGTCCGAGGTCATCGAAGTTGCGAATAAGCTGCGCTGTCCGGCGGAGCCGACCGGCGTCGCGGATCCCTGTCGGTAGAGATCATAGCGGCGGGAAAGAAAAGAGCGGCGGCGAAATTCGAACAGCCGGCCGCCCGAGCTTATGGCGATGCTTTTGTCGGCGTTCTCCGCGCATGCGAGCACGCGGCCCGTCGCGTCAGTCAGCAGGATCGGATTGGCGGGCGGCTTTTCGCCGCCGCCCGCAAGTCGAATCGCCGCTTGGTATCGAGTCTCGTCCTTGCGCGGCCGCTCCCGCGCAACGCAATAGGTCTCGCCGCTGAGCGCGATCGTCGCCGTTTCCGGGCCGATCTCATAGATGAGGCCGCCGATCGCCTGCTCGCCGTCGAAGAGGTCGACTCGCGCGTCGCGGGCGAACCGGGTCGCCGCGTCGCGCTTGGCCGGTCGCGCAATCATCATGGGCGCACCCTCATCGAGCGGAGCCGGTCCGTGCGGGCCTGAATCGCGGGACGGCGATGTTAGCGGCGATCGGCGGCAAAGGCGAACGGCCGCCGGTCGGCTTGACTTCCGACCGGGCCTGACTATTTTGCCGGCCAATGACGCGCCTCATGGACTTCCCGTGGGCGCGCTTGTCGTTTGCGGCGCCGCGGCGCCTTTTAAGGAACACGCGCCATGGCCAAGGCCGCCTCGCTCAAGATCAAGCTTCTGTCGACCGCCGACACTGGCTATTTCTACGTCACTAAGAAAAACGCCCGCACCAAGACGGAAAAGCTGAGCTTCAAGAAGTACGACCCCGTCGCGCGCAAGCACGTCGAGTTCAAGGAAGCGAAGATCAAGTAGTCTCGACCGGCCGTTCGCGGGCATGTCTTGAGGGCGCCTCCGGGCGCCCTCTTCGATTCGCGCGTGGCTAGGTAGCGTGAGGGCTCTTTCGATGCGCGACCGTTTGAGGCATTTGCGAGGGTGCAGGCGCAACCCGCGCCTGGCAATCGAGAAGCAACGGTGCGGCCCGCAACAGGGAAGGACGCGGACATGGCGGTCGATTTCTACTATGGCTCGGGCTCGCCCTACGCTTGGCGTGTGTGGCTCGCCCTTGAGCACAAGGGCGTTTCATTCAATTTGAAGACGATGTCCTTCGACGCAGGCGACCTCAAGACGGCTGAGTTCGCTACGCTCAATCCGCGGCGGCGCGTGCCGGTTCTCGTCGATGAAGATTTTGTCCTCTATGAATCGGCGGCGATCGTCGAATACATCGAGGAGCGATGGTCCGCGGGTCCGCCCCTGTTCGCGGACAATGTTCGCAAGCGCGCCACCCAAAGGCGCCACGTGCGGGAGGCCGACCAATATCTCGCCGGAATCATCGGGCGCACCGTGACCGATGGGGCGGCTGACGAAGTCAGATCCGACCTCCGCCGCGAGCTCGACCACTGACTGGGAAACGGTTTTGGCGGGCGACGATGGCGCCCGCGCGCTCTCCGCCGTCGATTTCACGCTTTATCCGCAAATGGCGCTGCTTTCTCGAATCGCCGGTCGCACGCCAGGTTTAGACTCAGCCGCGAGCGGCCGGCCACGATTGGCCGCCTGGCAGGGCTGGATGCGCGCGCAGCCGGTCGTCCAGGCCACTCGGCCCCCGCACTGGAAGTAGCTCGCTGGAAAGGAAGCGCGAGAATTGGAATAGGCGCGCCAGCGATCACCCCTTCAGCTGCGCGATAATTCCGGCGATGTCGCCCATGCCCCAATGTTCGACGATTTGCCCGCCGGACACGCGAAAGATGTCGCATGAGGCGAAGAAGAGCCTCTTTTTGGTCGGCTCGAAGCCGTAATAGACGCCGAGGTGCGTGCCCTCGTAGGCAAAGCTCGCTGCGACAAGATCGTCCTGACTGAGCGTCGCCTGGATGGAGACTTTCAAGTCCGGCAGCGCTCTCAGCCGCACGTCGAAGAAGCCGACCGTCGCGGTCTTCGGGGTGACGCC
>WNFJ01214150.1_pt2 | contig 12237 bp, 11 predicted proteins | sample 5400461 | NCBI WGS metagenome assembly WNFJ01 (sample SAMN13153349, study PRJNA577476) | soil metagenome | isolation source: 115 cm saprolite on Douglas fir-dominated hillslope | place: USA:California | collected 2013-09-17
GACGCGCTGCAGAACGTCGTGCGCGGCGTGGCCGAACCTCTCGCAGATCCGGCGATACTTCCAACGTTCCTGCTCGCGCGCACGGCGCATCAGCACGTGAAGGTGATCCTGAGCGGCGAAGGCGCCGACGAGCTCTTCGGCGGCTACCCCACCTACCTCGGCCACAAGCTGGCGCCGATGTACGACGCACTGCCTCAGTTCGCGCGTGCAGCATTGCGACGGATCGTTCAGCGCGTTCCGTCGTCCAGCCGAAAGATGACGATCGAGTTTCTGCTCAAGAAATTCGTGACCGACGCCGAGAAGCCGTGGATCGAACGGCATCTGGCGTGGTTCGGCACGGGGCTGTCATCGGATGTCTTCGTGTCAGGTCCGCCGGCGATGCCGGAGCTGCCGGCGATACTGCCCGATCGCGATGCGCTGACCGGCTCGATGCTTCTCGACTACCGCAGCTATCTGCGCGACAACCTGCTCGTCAAGGTCGACCGCGCCACGATGCTTTCGTCAGTCGAGGCGCGCGCGCCGTTTCTCGATCGCGATGTCACGCGTTTCGCGCTCTCGCTCCCTCCCGATTTTCGCGTGCGACGCACGACGACGAAGTGGCTGCTCAAGAAAGCTGCTGAAGCATGGCTGCCGGATGACGTGATCTATCGACGCAAGCGAGGACTGAGCGTGCCGATCGCGAGTTGGATCAATCACGGCCTGCGCGAGGACGTCGATCGTCTTCTCGCGCCGAAGCGAATGCAAGGCGATGAACTCGTGAATGAGAAATATGTGACGGCCTTGCTGGCGGAACATCGCGCCGGAAGAGCGAATCACGCGAAGCCGCTGTGGGCGCTGGTGATGTTGCAGTATTGGCTCGAGACGTGGGCTTAGTCGCGCAGCTGTGCTGTTTGCTACGAAGTACATTCGAGGCGAAGACGCGAAAGTGTCCATTGGTACCGCGTCGCGTCTTGGCGGCTCGCTGAGCGAGTAGGAAAGTGAGCAGCTGCGCCACCATTGATCCTTCGCTCCCGCCCCTCGGACCCGCCCGCGCTCAGGATAAAGTTCATCAACCGCCTTCGATCATTTTCGTCAGCGCCGGTTTGATTCCGATAATCCTTTGGTAGATCGCAATTTGTCCGCGGTGATAGTCCTCGTGCGATATCCCGTGATTGAACCACGCGAATCGCGTTCCGCTTTTGCCGTCGAAGCGCGTGATCAGTTGCATCATGTGCAGTTCGCCGGCAGCGCGAAACGCCTTGACGCCGTCTCGCAGCGTCGATTTGAGAGCCGCCGCGATCTCGCGCTTCGATTTCAGGCCTCGAATCGGCCCGTCGTACATCGCGAGCAGCTTTGGCCACAGCGCCCTGTTGAAATTCGTGTCTTCGCGCGTGAGCTCGCCGGCCATCATCAGCGAGACTTCCATGATGTGCAGCGCCAGCTCCGCGACGGTGCGTGATTGCGGCGAGGCCTTGAAGTCGAACTTGTCAGGCGGAGTGTTCTGGATTTCCGCGATGACGCCCTCACGATTTCCTTCCCACGCTTCGATGGCTTCTTCGAGCAGCGAGTTCATATCAGCGTCTCCTCAATCTTGATCTCGGAGGTCAGCGTCTTCGCAACCGGACATCGCTTCGCGACCGACAGAAGGCGCTCGCGTTGCGCCTCGGTCAGGTTGCCGAACAATCTGATCCGCACCTCGAATTTGTGGATGTAGCCGCTGGCCGTCGTGCAGTCGGCGCAGTCTTTGGCGTACATCCGATCGTTGGTGACGTGGATCTCGGCGCCTTCCAGCGGAATGTTTTCCCGGGCTGCGATCACGCGCATCGTCATCGATGTGCATGCGCCCAGACCAGCGGAAAGAAAATCGTAGGGAGTCGGACCTTCGTCGGTGCCGCCGGCATCGATCGGCTCGTCGGCCACCAATCGATGTTTGCCGGCGGTGATGATGTTGCGAAAACCGGGGCCTGACTCGAGAACCACGGGGCCCATGATTGACCTCCTTCAGTCGTGAACGGCGAGCATCAGCGGCGAACCGGGTCCCCACGATCCGTTGCGATCGGCGATCGGAATCCAGTACCACGTCGGAGAGTCGTCGCCGAGTGATAGGCGCGCGATGACGCCGATCTGGTGACGGGTGTATGGGTTAGAAAAGGGCGATGAAAACTGCAGCACCATCGCGTCAACGTCGCGCCGTGGATTTACGGCTTCGATCATGACGCGGCTACACGATGCCGGTTCGACCCGCATCGACGCGTTGGGCATTACAGGCGTAACCGGTTTTCCGCGATAGAAAGCGACATCGGCCAACGCGGCGATGACCGCGGGCGTGACGAGCGAGCTCATCCCTTCACTCCGCATGCGGCCGCACATCACCTCGACGATCGAGCTCGGGATGGCGGGGGGAAGGGCGGTCGGTTGGGGGGCGGAGACGCAGGCGGAGGCGCAGGCGGCGGCGAAGAGAAAGAGCAGGCGCGTCATACCAGCCTCAGTTGCGGCGTCGATTTGGCCTCGAAGAATGCACGGATCTCGCTCGCCGGTTTCTTCGAGATCAACTCGCGCGGCGATTCTTCGTACCAGTCGCTCGGAAAATATCGTGTGTAGATTTCCTGTGTGAAGCGACGGCACAGTAGCGCGATGACGCCAACGTCGGTCTCGCTGCGGATCACACGACCCGCTGATTGCACCACGCGAGTCATTCCGGGAATGAGATACGCGAACTCGAAGCCGGCGCCGTATTGATCGTCGTAGTAGCGCTTGAGCAGCTCCTGCTCGAAGCTGACCGATGGCAGCGCCGCGCCCACCACCACCACGCCCGCCACCATGTCGCCGCGATAATCCACACCTTCGGCATACATTCCGCCCGAAACGGCGAGAATGAGATTGTCCCCAGCGCGGCGGTTGCGAAGAATCTCGAGCACCGCGTTGCGCTCGTAATCGGTCATGTCGGTTCGCTGCACGATCGTCTGCTTGCGGATCGCCGGCATGCGCTCGGCGACTTCGCGGAGAAATGCGTAGCTCGGAAAGAGCGCCAGGAAATTTCCATCCGAGGCCTCGGCGATCTGCGCGACCGTCTTCGCGATGCCATCGTAGTGATTCGCGCGCTGCTTGAACGTCGTGTCGACTTCGGGCACGACAACGATCTTGCGATTGCTGCGCGGAAACGGCGAGGGAAGCGAGATCTCGGAGGAGCGCGACTCCGGCAGGCCGAGCGTCTTCTTATAGAAATCGAAAGGCTGGAGCGTTGCGGAGAGCGCCACGGTCGCCCATGCGGAATCGAAGATGCTGCCGAGGAAACGAGAGGGATCCTTGCAGAAGATTTTGAGTTTCAGGCCGTCGCGCGTGCGCTCGATGACGTGCGCGAACTCCTCTCCGTCTTCGCTGAGCAGGTTCGTGAATTTGACGAGCTTGAAGTAGAAGTCCACCAGCGGATCGTCTTCTTCCGCGATCCTGTTCTCGATCTTCCACGAGATGTAATTCATGACCAGACGTTCCCACTCCGTGCGCTGATGCAGGAAAAAATGGCGGTCGGGCTCGCACAGCGACTGCGCGTCTTTGTCTTCGAGCACGGAGGCCAGGTCGTGAAGGTTCCCGCGCAATTCGTCGAGCAGCTCCTGCCACCCTTCGACGCGGCAGCTTCGGCCGGCGAGATGATCGCGGATGGCGTCGAATGATTTCTCGTTCAGCTCCGGCGAGTAGTAGGAGCGTCCGCGATCGACGAGGTTGTGCGCTTCGTCCACGATGAGCACGCAGTCGCCGTAATCGTCGTCCTGCTGATACGCCTTGAGGCCGACGTAAGGATCGAAGATGTAGTTGTAGTCGCAGATGATGACATCCGCCTGCTCGATCAACTCCAGCGACACTTCGAATGGACAGACTTCCGTCGAACGCGACATCTCGAACGTCAGATCGGGATCGAAGTACGTCATGGAGTTCGTCATGCGCTCGACGAGTCCGCTCTTCTCCATCTTTTCGGAGTAGCGCGCCGCGAACGGACAGAAGTCTTCGTGGCAGATCATCTCGGTGTGCGCGCACATTTTCTGTTTCGCGCGGATGCGCAGAACGCGCAGCGAGCCGTCGTTCAGAAGCTTCATCGCCTCGACGGCCATGTCCTGCTGCAATGTTTTCGATGTCAGGTAGAAGAGTTTTTTCCCTGCCTTCAGCGAGGCGCGGACGGCTGGGAACAGCGCCGCGATTGTTTTTCCGATGCCCGTCGGCGCGGAAACGAGCAGCGCCTCGCGCTGATCGACGGCCCGCGCGACGGCATCGATCATCTCCTGCTGATACGGCCGCATTCGATCGTAAGGAAAAGTCAACGACTGCGCGAATGAACGTTTCGCGATGATCAGCGCGCGTTCGGTCTCCAGGCGGGCGATCAGCGCATCGAGACTGGCATTGAGCGCTGCCGTGACGCTCTCGCGATCGAAGCCGGCGTCGATCTCGCGCGTGTCGTCGCCGATCAGATCGATCAACACCAGGCGCGGCGCGAACGCGTAATTGGACAGCTCGGGCTGCGACGACAAGAAGAGCGAATAGAGGAGAAGCTGAAAGAGATGCCGCTGCAGTTTCTCCGACCTGTAGAGTGCTTCCAGCTCGAGATCGAAATGAATCGACTTCACTTCCTCGATGCTAACGACGCGATTTGCGGCGTCGATCGAGAGGCCGTCGACACGACCGGTGATCGTTACGTTCCAATCTTGGTGAGTAACGCGGTGCACGACATGAACCTCCGCGCGGTAATTCACATCGTCAGCGGCGCGCAACTCCGCGCGGCGGCTGTGGATGTCCTGTCCGATCCACATCCGCCGGAAACCGTCGCCGCGTTCCACGCCGATCCGACGATAGGTCGTGGGGTAGACGAGATCACCAACCGAGCAGATGATTTCGCGCTTGTCGTGGTCGACTCGCACGACTTGATGGTAAACGATAAGTAGCGCCGGCGGCCTCGCCGGCTGTTCCGCCGCCGGCTCGGCGGCACGGGTTTCATCGCGACGGGTGCCGGCCAGCGGCCGGCGGAACGGCCGGCGAGCCGCCGGCGCTACAACTTCTCGACCACATCTCCCAAGACAAACGCGGCGTACTCGTTCTCGCGATAGCTCGCGAGTTGCACCGGCGGCGTGTAGATGTGATCGGAAAGGCGCAGGTAAGTCTCCCGAACATTCTGTTTGTTGTTGGACAGATTTTCGGCGTTGAGATTGCCGCTCAGCGAAAAGAGCCGCTGAAAATCGGCGTGCGGCAGGCGGACCGGATTGCGCACGTCGTCGGAGAGCGGATCCCATTCTCCGATCAGGACTTCGCTGCCGGTGTTGCCGCCGTTCTGCATGACGCAGACGACGATCTCGCTCGGGATCAGCTTCTCATGCGTGGACTCGGTGTTCGGAAGGTACGCGCCGCTCTCGTCGCGCTGATGGAATTCCTGACGCAGTACCATGACCAGCGGATCGACAGTATCGAGCGCAACGGCTTCGATTTCACCCGGCGCGAACGGAACTACTTCGCCGACCTCGATGTTGTCGAGGCCCTTGAGCGACACGTTTCCGATCAGCCGCACGCCGACGTACTCCAAACCTTCGACCGCCGGATCGAATCCGAAGTACATGCCCCACGGACTTCGGAGCCGGAACAGGCGCTGGCCCTCGCTGCTCAATTCGTTGGACAACTCCTGCAGCAGCGCCAGCGAAGCGACGATGCCCTCGTTGACCAGATGTCCGTTGGTGTTCACGTAGGCGTAAAACTCGCGAGCGTGCTGCGTGTGATCGATGACATCCACTCCCTTCGCGAGCGGTGAGAAGAAGTTCTGCACCTTCATCGGCTCGTATCCGTGCGCGACGAGAAAACTCGCGAACTCCTCGATTTCCTTGTTCGCTTTTCCGGTGGTCAGTCGCGACAACTCGACGATGCCGGGGCCATAGAACTCGTTGATCTTCTCGTTCGAGGCCTGGCCTTTCATGGGCAGCAATCGGTAGTAGCCGAAATTCACCGCGATGCGGAGGCCCTTGTTGAACGCGAAGCCCTTCTTGCGCGTGTCGGCGTAGTAGCGCTGGATCTCGATCGCGGCGCGAACGAGCCGCATGGCGCGACGCGTCGTGTAGAACGCTCCGTCGCCGAGAAATTTCTCGAAGACCAGCAGATGACGTTGTGCGATCGATTCCATCCTGCGCTGGAACAGCAGCATCTGGCGGTAGGAGTTGATCTCTTCCTTCCTGCCCGCACGCCGCAGATTGCCAAGCGTTTCGGTGAAGTTGGAGATGTCGTACATGAGGCCGAAGCGATGGATGATCGGATCGAGAACGCCTGGCCGTCCGAAATCGAGCGGCCGGGTCGTGGGGGCGTAGGCGATACCGCTCCGCTTGTCGGCGGCCTGCACGCGTCCATCCGGAGACACCACCATCCATGCGATGCCGCGACGGAGCTGATTGAGAACGGCGAATTCACGGACGCGCCGCGCGATGAGCTGGAACTGCTCGCGATCTTCACGATTGAGCGAGTTCTGGACCGCCGGCAGCTCGAAGAGAAATTCCTGGAAGCGGCCGTCGAGCAGAACGGCAGTTGAGATGCCTTGATCGGGATTGATGCCGAAGAACGGAAGCGACGTGCGGAATGTGCGATCGCGCTGGAGGAGCTCGGCCGCGATGTTGCGCAGCTTCTCGAATCCGTCGCGAAAGCTCTGGAAATCGCGGCGCAGGTAACCGTTGAGAAACGACCGCAACTCCCTCAAATCCGGCCCAATGAACTCCTCGGTGAAAATCAAGACGTCATCCTGAAGAAGCCGGAAGAATTGCAGCGCGCGTTGCTCTTCGCCATCGAGGATGGCGGCCGCTTTGCTCGCGAGCTGTGTCATCTGATCGCGTGTCTCGATCGACCACTTGGAGAAGACGCGGTATTTCATTGCGTCGCCATGTGTGCGGCCGGCCTGCGCTTCGATGGCGCTCACGCGGCGCGGGACGGATGAGAAGTGACGCGAGACGTCGAACGAGTGCGCGAGCCAGAAGACGGCGTGATAGTCGTTGAGCAGATTCGACATCATCGCGTTCTCGGCCACCTTGATCAGCGGCGTGAGGTAGGCGGTCAGCGCGAGCTGCGCTTTTTCCTTGGCGTTCGGATTGCGTGTGACTTGCCACGCGACTTCATCCGTCAGCCAGCGATCGAGTTTGGTGTCGAGCTCTTTGATGACGGCCGTTTCGGCCAGCGCGAATCCGAGGGTGGTCGGCTGGGTCTCGTCGGCGAGGAAGATTTTGTACGGATCGGGAAGGAGCGACTCCGCGTGCGGGAACAGCTCCGACAGTGTTCGTGCGTAGTCGACGGGTAGGAGAAAACTAGAGGCATCCGTACGGGCGGAGAGGTACTCGATGAGAATGGAAGACATGACCCGAGGGGTGGAAGTATAGACCCCCGGGAGCGTGAATGCAGACGGGAGGACGAGGAATGTTGAATGTTAAGTGTTGAATGTTGAATGGCATTCAACATTCAACATTCAACATTTCACATTCCCCGTTCTCCGTTTCTCGCGATGCTAAACTGACCCCATCTTGAAATCTCCCGCTCCCGTCTCCGCAATCTGCGCCCGTTGCAACGGCTCCGGGTGGGTTCCCATCGAAGGCGACACGCTTCGCGTCGAGCCGTGCGGATGTCAGGGCGATCTCCGGCGGCGTCAGCGCATCACAGCCTCCGGGATTCCGCCGCGCTACTTTCCACATTGCCGCCTTGTCGATTTCCATGATCGCAACAGCGCAGCGCTCGTTTCGGGGAAGCGCGCGGTGCAGGAATTCGCCGATGCCTGGATGCCGGGAGTCGACAACGGCCGCGGGCTTCTTCTCATCGGTGGGTGCGGCTCCGGCAAAACGCATCTCGCCGTGGCGGCGCTGCTCGAGATCATCGACACCGGCAAACCGGGACGCCTGCTGTTCCGAAACTTCCAGGATCTGATCCAGGAAATCCAGGGCTCGTTCGATTCCGATGACGCGCCGAGCAAATCGGAGATTCTGCGGCCGCTGCTGGATGTCGATCTTCTCGTTCTCGACGAGCTGGGCTCGCAGAAGCCGTCGCTGTTCGTGCAGGACATCCTCTACTACATCATCAACAGCCGGTATAACGCGCAGCGGACGACGATCTTCACGACCAACTACGTCGATGATCTCGACGATCGCATCGGCTCGCGATTGCGCAGCCGGCTGTACGAGATGGCCGAAGAGATCAAGCTGACCGGCGTGCCGGATTATCGAAAGACGTTTGCGCAACACCACTGACGTCCTTCGCCGCGCTCTCGACAACACACTGGCGAACTGGCCGCTGATCGCACTTCGGATCGCTGAGAATTTCCTGCTGGTGCTGCTCTTGATCGGGTCGATCGTCGCGGCCGTAGTGCCGCTCGGCATCGCAGCCGTGTTCTCGAATTTCGATCTCAAGAACACCGAGGAGCCGGCGCAGGCGATTGCGGCACTCATCGTCGAACACTGGGCGCTCATCGTTTACGTTCTGCTGATTGTGACCGTCGTGTTGATCGTCCTCATTGGCATTCACGCGTTCGTGGAAGCCGGCAGCACGCGGGTGTTCGTCGACGCGGAGCGCAACGGAAGCGGCGTCGCTCGCACGCGCGAGTCGTTCCGCGCTTTCAACATGGAGCGCTGGCTGCAGGGTGGACGCGCGTCATGGTGGTCCGTGTTCTGGATCTACAACATCGTGTGGGGCGTCGGCGGACTCGTTCTTCTCATTCCGCTGCTGCTGACCATCGCCGCGCTTTTCATGGTCAGTGCGCCCGGCGGCCGCATTGCGGTCGCATGCGGCGGATTGTTTCTGACATTCGTGGTTGTCGTTCCGCTCGCGCTCGTGATGATGGTGTTGACGCAGAAAGCGATCACTGTGGCGGTTGCCCGCTCCGCCGCTGCACGTCCGGCCGTCCGCGCCGGATGGAGCGAGATCCGCCGCGACCTCGGCCGTCACTTCGCGGTGGCGTTCATCGCCTTCGTGATCGCGTTAGGCGGATCGATGATCATCGGCAGCTTCACAGGACCGATGTCGATCTTGCGCGATGTCGGACACTTGCCGCTAATGAGTATTGCCTTCGCGCCGGCGCAGATCTTTTCTTCGATCGCGCAGACGGCGTTCTCGGCTGCCGTCGGGCTGTGGTTCATGGCCGCCTACGTCGCGTTGACCGAGGAAAAGTAGTCTCAGGATGACGTTTTGCATAGACCGCACGCATGAAGCTTCGCTTTGCCGCCGTCCTCCTTCTGTTCGCCGCCTGCGCGCAACCGCCCGCGCCGAAAGTCACTCCGCCCACGGTCGTCCGTGCGAGTAACGCGCTCACGCCGGTCGCCTCGGTTGCGAAGACGATTGTCGAGCCGCGCATTCGCGTCGGCCTGTTGAGCGATCAGGCGTCCGTCACTTTTCCGCGCATCGACGGCGGCTACTACGTGATCGCCGACAGCGGCGCGTCGACATTGCGGCGCGGATTGACGATCAGCGCTCCGCTCAGCGAAACGACGATTCGATACGCTGTGCAAGCCGGCGCAATTTCCGACAGAGGGAGTGCCGACGCGTTCGCAACGCGATTGCGCACCGACACCGGACAGCGCGTCGACGCGATCTTCGATCCGGCCGCCGGGCTGTATCGCATCCTGGCCGGCGATTTTCCCGACACGCAGTCAGCGCAGCCGCTGCGGAATCAATTGATCGCCGGCGGCTACGGAAAAGACATGATGGTCGTGCGGCGTCCGACCGACCAGCAGTTCGAACGCCGGCATCTGATCGTCGATGACGAAGGCGACAAAGCGACGCTGCCGGGCGAATCGATTCTCGTCATGCCGGTCAGCAGCGAGACGATCACCATCGATCAGAAGGCCTACCGCACTGCCGCGCGCGTCTTCATCAACAGCCGCGGCCTTCTCAACATCATCAACGAGCTCAATCTCGAGGACTATCTCCGCGGCGTCGTGCCGGCGGAGATGGGACCGAGGATCTACGATGAGGTCGAAGGACTGAAGGCCCAGGCCATCGCCGCTCGCACCTACGCCATCCGCAACCTCGGCCAGTTTCGCAGCGAGGGATACGATATCTGCCCCGGTCCCGCCTGTCAGGCCTACGTCGGTTTCTCGGGGGAGCAACCTCTCAGCGATCAGGCGGTTCGCGAATCCGCCGGCTTGATCCTCACGTATCAGGGCCAGCCGATCGATGCGCTTTACACCGCGACATGCGGCGGCGAGACGTCGGATGTCGGGACGATGTTCCCCGCTCGCAACGAGCCGTATCTGAAGCGCGCGCGTTGCGTGGAGCTCGACATGACATCGATTGCCGGCCGCGCCGACAGCGGAATTCTCAACGAGCAGCAATTCAACTCCCAACTGTTCGCAGCAGCCGCCGGCGTGGCGAACACCGACTCGTGGGCCGGCGCCGACGTGCAGCGCGCAGTCACCGCGGCCGCCAAACTCGGCGGCCTCAGTGTAACGCCGGCACTCCAGCCTGCGTCCTCCCGCCGCGGCGACGTTCTCCAATACCTCGGATCCATCTTCGGTTTCGATCACTACGCCGGCGTAGTGACGCTGCCCGAGGATCGAAAGTATTTCTTCGCGCAGTCGGCCTCCGATCAGCGCGCGTATCTCGCCGCCGCTTTTCTGATCAAGTATGGATTCCTGCCGTCGCAGCACCTCGATCGCATCGACCTCAACTCCGCGATGCCGCGCGACGAGCTGTACAACCTGCTCGCATCGTGGCTTCGAAAACACAGCGCGCTCGGCGAGATCACCGGGAAGATCCTTACCGTTGACGGGCGGCAGGTCGCGCTCAAGACGGAAGGGAAGGCGACGGCGTTCACGCTCCCGCAGAACATTCCAATCTGGCGGCGGCTCGGCGATCGCTATCAGGAGTACAAGACCGTGCCCGTGATGATCGGTGATCGCGCGCTTCTGCAGATCGACGAACGCCGCGTTCCGATCGGCATGGTCGTGCAGGCCAATGTCGACGGCGCGTCATTCGATCGCACTTCGAGCTTCGCGAGCTGGACGCGCAGTTATCGTGCGGACGAGCTGGTGACCTCGATCAACAAACGGAATCCGATCAAACAACTTGCCGGCTTGCGGCCTCTGACGATCGATCTGTCGCAGCGCATCGCGGAGATGGAGGTCACCGCCGAGGGCGGGCGGACGTTTGTGTTGCGCGGATTGCCAATACGATGGTCACTGAACGTTCCCGATAATTTGTTCGTCTTCGATAAGACCGTCGACCCGGATGGAATGGATCGCTACACGTTTTACGGAAAGGGATGGGGACACGGCGTCGGGATGTGCCAGGTGGGTGCGTACGGGATGGCGTTCCGCGGCTGGAAAGCGGAGCGGATCCTGAAGAATTACTACTCGGGAGTTGAGATTGTTCCCGTAACGCCGGCGGCCTCGCCGGCTGTTCCGCCGGCCGCTGGCCGGCGCCCTTCGCGATAAACCACGTGCCGGCGAGGCCGCCGGCGTTACGGTTCGCTCCCCAGAATCAGCGTAGCCAGTGCGACCGCCAATCGCCGATCCAGGTCTCCCGCGATGTCGAGAACATCGATCTCGCCGCTGCTGTCGGGGCGGCGCACGATCCAGCCGGCGCCTTTGCCGAGATAGTTGATCTCGATGTTCGTCTCGTAGCGCGGACTGAACTTTCCCGCGAACTTTCTCACCATCGCGCGCGAGAGCGACTCCTCGGCTGCATAACCGATCGGACGATCGTCGTGCGCATTGAGGATGTCCCAGCGGTTCCGTCCCAGTCGCGACCAGACGCTTTTTCGCAAACGTCCAATGATTCTCTGGTCCTGCGTTCCGACGGCGTACGTCACGATCGGCAAGCTGACGTTGCTCTGCTGTGCGATGAGCAGGACTGGATGGGCACCTTCGTACAGAGTGACGCGCGTCGTCGGGACCAGCATCGCGATGACGACCATGAACGCCGCGCTCAGAAGAAATGCCAGCGTGGCCGGAAATGGACGGTGGTCGAACAACAGGAACAGCACGGCCGCCAGTCCCGTGACCGCGACGATCACGGAGACCGTCAACGCCACGATTCCGACCACGCTGGCGAAGCTTCGATATGTCAGAACCGGTTCCCCGCCGTCGCTGCGAATCGTGACCACCTCGCCCGCGCGAACTCTCGTCGTGAATCGATAACGCGATCTCGAAAACGGACCGGCCGCCGCCCGATGGCCTTCTGGCAACGGCTCGGTTGCCGGCTCCTCGACCGGATTCTCAGTTAACTTTTTTTTTTAGGTCGTCCGATCCGATTTTGTCATGCGGCTGA
>WNFJ01117617.1_pt1 | contig 12236 bp, 10 predicted proteins | sample 5400461 | NCBI WGS metagenome assembly WNFJ01 (sample SAMN13153349, study PRJNA577476) | soil metagenome | isolation source: 115 cm saprolite on Douglas fir-dominated hillslope | place: USA:California | collected 2013-09-17
TCGAAGAACCCGATCATCATGATGCGAAAGTACAGCCCCGGCGCCAGTGACGGACGTCCCAGTTTGGCATGGTAAAAGCCCGCGCAACTCTCCTCGCAGTGGCTGTCAAAGCCGGCCTTGTCAAGAGCTTCATTCAGGCGGTTGTAAAAAGGATGTCCGGGAGCCCCGGGCAACTCCGTTCCGTACCACAACGGCTCCTGCCGCTCCCTGCTCTTCCGCGTACCCATCGCCATAAACCAATCTTAAAGTCAAAACATTTTCAGGTAAAGGTGTTTTCACTTTAGACACGGCCTGTTAGAGGTCTACGCTTGGCGACAAGTGACGGTTGGGCTGACTCGATGTCCGCACTCGCGCCACAAAGCGCATTTAGAACGAAAACCCGATGAGTAGTTCCGGTTGGTTTTGCCGCGTAAGAGTTGGCGGCGATGTACGGGCCGGACTGTCCGCCGCCCAATGCGTGTAACGAATCGTAGGGACAATCTTAAACCGAGTCAGCCGCACCTCGGCTCCCGCGCCAGCAGTGATTCCGTAGTGAGAAGGATTAGAAGAATTCAGGTTGCCAGCCGTGCGGAACGATGGACCTCCTTCCACGAAAGGCTTCGCCCTTCGGGACGGCAGCGTGTACTTGGCCAGCACGGGCAATTGCCACGTGACAACGACGGAAGGGTCGTCCTGGTAGCGCAGGCGACGATAGAGCCCATCAACTTCAACCGACAGGTGTTCGCCAATCCTTGTTTCCACGGTAATTCCGGCTACGAACGGAAAATCAAAACTACGCTTGACGGCGCCGGTATAGGGCAGTATCGGCAGTGATGAAGACTGAAAGTCGCCAGTCAGAGGAGCCCCGACCGCAACCCCAAGCCACAGCCGTTTGACGTCTTGAGAGAAAACGGGAACCCAAGCACCAACGGTTAGCAGCAAGAGAGTCGCACTCCGGATAAGCTTCATCTGGCCATAGATGCCTGCACTGGCGATCCCGTTCCAGTGGACGTGAGACGTACCGGGCGCAACACGCAGCCCCGGTGTTTACGCAGCCCACTTGGACGTAAGCAACGCCAACTCGGACTTTGGCCAGGCCGGTGGGTCCAAATTCGGCGTTCTGAGCAATAGATCCTGCCTAGTCGTTAAGTGGCGACGAATCTGGGTTGCGCTCGATGCCGGACGTCAGCCGCATCGTGGGTCTACGCTACGGCGTCAGGGAGGATCTACGCCTTCGGCTGGCAGGGTGGTTCCGCCACAATGGTCAATATGAAGGCTCGAAGTTGAGGCCAATACCGGTGGTCAGCCGTGGAGTCTTACGGCTGGAGTCCGTCCCATGACCAGTGTGGGATGCTGAGGCCGTTCGGCACATCATCGTCGGACTCGTGGTAGCGGGACATCGTTGTCGTGGTCGCCCAGGCGAAGTAGTCGTGCAGCACTTGTCGCAAGGCACCGTCATTGGCTAGTCCGACATCGGCCAGAGCCTGGTCGAAGCAGGCAATCGCGCGGCGATCCATTTCATCGTGCTTCCCGTTCCCGCTGTGCATCTTGACGACGGTGGTCTCGTCGCCATAGGAATCGGAATACGTGGTCGGGCCACCGAGTGCCTCGGCCCAGTAAGCGGCGAGTCGCTCGACATGCTGGGGGTGGAAGCCGTGGCTGAACGCATGGGCGACCACGTCGTCGGCCATCACCCGACGATGCCAGGCGTCAGCAAGACGGCGCAGCCCGTCGTTGCCCCCCGCCGCCTCGAAGACAGTTTGCATGCATCCATGATGACAATCCTCCCGTGTCTCTGCAAGACGATGGCCCCGGCGAGTTCGGCCTGGGCCGCGCCATCTGACGGGACCCGCTAAGTATGGCTCCCGGCTTGTCGGCAAGGGGCGAGTGATCCATCGTCTCCGGCTTGACCAGCCTCTGTGGGTTTTCTGATCAACACTACGGCGTTAGCCGGGAGGGGAGCGACTAGAGCCCATTTCTCGCCTCGTCATCAGCGGCAATCCGGCTTAAGGGCCGGCTGCAATCTACTCCTTGACAATCTAGGAGTGTAGGCGCATAATCCTAGATTATCTAGGAGGCTCGTTGAATGGCTAAGAAAGGCGACATGCTCCAGGGCACCATGGAAATGCTCATCCTGAAGGCGCTTTCCCTTCAGCCGATTCACGGATACGGAATCCTGGTTCGTATCCAGCAACTCTCGAAAGAGCGTCTACTAGTTCAACAGGGTTCTCTCTACCCTGCGCTCTACCGTCTGGAATCCCGAGGCTTGATTCGAGCCGAGTGGGGAGAAAGCGAGAACGGCCGCAGAGCGAAGTTTTACCGGCTCACTCCCGCGGGTAAACGGCAATTGAAGATCGAGACTGAACAATGGAACCGTCTTAGCTCAGGTGTAGTTGGAGTGCTGGACGCGTTGCCGGAGGAGCCATGAGCCTCATCTCCCGCGGCGCCGCCGCATTACGGAGCCTCCTGTGGCGAGGCCGCATGGAGAACGAAATGGACGCCGAGATGCGTCTACACATCGAGGCTTATATCGAAGATCGGGAGCGCTCAGGGATGTCCCGCGCGGACGCTGAGCGACTCGCGCATGTGGAATTCGGTTCAATCGAAGGCACGAAAGAACAGTGCCGAGAGGCCAGAGGCTTGCGCGTGTTTGACGAATTGTCGCAGGACCTGACGTACGCCGGCCGGAACCTGCGGAAGAGCCCGGGCTTCACAGTCACTGCCGTACTGACCCTGGCTGCGGGCATCGGGGCGAATACTGCCATCTTCAGCGTCGTCAATTCGGTGCTGCTGCGCGCTCTTCCGTACAAGGACCCGGACCGGATAGCAATCCTGTGGAGCGATGACCGGAAGCACAATCTACACGAGCAACTGACGTCACTTCCGAACTTCGAAGATTGGAAGGCTCAGAGCCGAACTTTCGTGAGGGACAAGATCCGGAGAGTATCCAGATGTCGTGGACCACCGCCGATCTGTTTCGTCTGTTGGGCGTTGCGCCTTTCCTTGGACGTACCTTCTCAGTCGAGGAGGTTGAACGCGGCGAGCAGGTAGTGGTGCTGAGCTATGGACTCTGGAAACGTCGATTTGGCAGCGACATGGACATTGTGGACAAACGCATCACGCTAGCGAACCTGCCGGGACAGGTCAGGACGTCCCGAGTGATCGGCGTGATGCCGGCGCAGTTCCAGCTTCCGGACGGGAACACGCAATTGTGGGAACCAGCTACACTTTGGCCCGCCTGGTCACAGAATCGAGCGAGCCGGGGTGCCCTGCGATGGCGGGTACTCGGGAGACTGAAAGATGGCGTCAGTTTCGAGCAGGCGCAGGCAGAAATGGCGACGATCGCTAGCCGCCTGGCCAAAGCGTATCCCCAATCTAACTCGGACTACGACGTAAGAGTGGTGCCCCTCGGTCTTCAAATTGTGGGGAACGTGCGTTTTGCATTGGTGGTGCTCTCGTTTGCTGTCATCTTCGTGTTGCTCATTGCGTGCGTAAATCTGGCGAGTTTGCTTCTGGCTCGCGCGGCGAGCCGTGAGCGGGAAATGGCGGTCCGAATGGCCCTGGGCGCGGATCGATGGCGCCTCGCGCAGCAAATGTTGACCGAGAGTACAGCGCTCTCGATGGTGGCCGCCGTACCGGGTCTGATACTTGCCGTGGTGGGTGTCAGAGCCCTTGTCGCCTTTGCTCCAGCGGGTATCCCTCGGCTTGACGAGATCACGGTCGACTCCGCCGCGCTTGTCTTCACGTTTTGCATTTCGCTGGTTGCTGGACTTCTTTTCGGGATGGTACCTGCGTTTGAAATTTCGCGAAATGATCCCATCGAGTCGATAAAAAAAAGCAGCCAAGGCAGCGGCGGCAGAGTAGCCCGCACACGCGGATTGCTCATGATCGCGGAGTTCGCCGCCGCCGTGATCCTGTTGACGGGCACCGGCCTCCTGGTCCGCAGCTTTATCCTTATTCGGGCCGTCGACCCAGGCTTCCGCCCGGAGCACGTCCTGTTCGTGGAGATTCCGCACAGTTGGTCAAGGAATACTCCCGAGAAGCGAGTGGCATTCTGCAATGAGGTGGTGGACCGCGTGCAATCACTACCTGGAGTGCGAGCCGCCGGAGTCACAGCGAATTTCTTCATTCTGCCGGAACCCGAAGGGAAACGTCTGAATTCCGTCTCGATCGAGGGGCGCGCGCCGGTGATCCTAGATCAACTCACCGGCAACGCGGTGAGTCCCGGTTATTTTCAGGCGCTGGGAGTGCCTCTATTGCGGGGCCGTTTCTTCTCGGACCGGGACGGTCCAAATACTGTACCTTTGGTAATTGTGAACCAAGCCCTCGGTCGAAGTCTGTGGCCAGGTGAAGACCCGGTTGGAAAAAGGTTTTCGCTAAGCTCCGGGTCACCCGCAACCTGGCACACGGTGATCGGCGTGGTCGGAGACATGCGCCGCGAACGGCCGGAGCTTCCGGCGACACCTCAATACTTCCAGCCGCAAACGCAGCGGTCGATTTGGGATACAAATTTGGTCGCACGTCTCTACAGCGGTGCCGACTCCCGTGGACTCGCAGCAGATATCCTCGCAGTCATTCGATCCATTGACAAGACCCAGCCGCGCCCGAAGGTTGCTGCGTTGGAGGAGCTTCTAGGGGAAATGGAATCCACTCGGCGTTTCCAAACCTCCCTACTCAGTCTGCTGTCCCTGATTGCTCTGGGGCTTGCCTCAGTGGGCATTTACGGACTCATGCACTACTCGGTCGCACAACGAACGCGTGAGATCGGCATCCGGATGGCTTTCGGCGCCCGGAGAGGCGATGTGCTGCGTATGGTGATCCGGCAAGCGTTGGGGCTGGCGATGACCGGGATCGCGCTGGGCATGGCCGGCGCGTACGCAGTGGCACGTACAATTTCGACCCTGCTATACGGCGTGAAGCCTACAGATCCTGCGACGTTCGCCGGAGTAGGGTTGCTAATCCTGGCCGTAACGTTGACGGCCAGTTTCATACCGGCGTTGCGGGCTACCAAAGTGGATCCAATGGTGGCACTGCATTACGAATGAATCGCGATCTACGCCCCCTCCCAGCGTTTGTCCGCACGCGCCGTTCCCGACTTGTTCAAGCATACGACTACATATTTCTTGGCCCCATAAAATGCGGTTTTGTCCGCTTGTCCGCTCAAACGGACGATCAGTCATCTCGGAAGCTGGAGATGGCCGCTAGTCGTCCCCATGCGCACACCGAACACATAGATCGCGTGTAGTCGCGAAGTGGCGAGCTATCAGCTTATTCGTCGTGCAGGCAACCATCGGATCGAGTCGCGAGGTGCGCCGAGCTGACAGGACGCCTCCGATCCTGGATGCTGCTGCGAACGCGATTCGCGGCGGCTTCCGGGTCGCGAATGGTCGCGGGCCATGCGGGATTCAATAGCGAAGATACGTGTCGAACCACGAAAATAGCTCTCCCCACAAGTGCCTGATATTGGCAGGCGAATCGATGGCGTGCTCCTCTCCGAAATAGCGCACGAATCGTACGGGTCTTCCGAGTCGATACAGCCCCGTATACATTTCCTCTGCCTGCCCCATTGCGAGATCAAAGTCGCCCGCGACCATCAGCAGGGGCGTCCGAATTCGATCCAGAAGAAGCAAGGGGCTATTGCGGACGTATCGATCCGGAACCTCCCAGGGCGGTGCCGCCATGCGGAACTGGCTCACCTCAAGTAACCCCGGCCCGAGCAGACGGGTATTGGCATCAGTGTAACGATCGTGAGGATCAAACTGGCCATAGAAGCTGAGCATGTCCGAGGCGCCAGCCATCGCTACTGCCGCCTTAAACCGTTGGGTCCCGGTCAACAGCGCCAACGTCGTATAGCCTCCATAACTGTGGCCAATCAAACCGAAGCGATTCCCATCAGTGATCCCGGCCGCAATCGATTGATCTACAGCGGGCATGACCGTCCTGGCCATCTCTTCTAACGGATCGGAACCGCTGCCGTAAGGGGACATCGGCATACTGGGGAAGAGTACGACATAACCGTGCGCGGCGAGCACCTGCGGGTTGTCCCAAGCGTTGTCCGCCAGGGTACGCCCGGCAGAATCAATCGTCCTGTAGACGGCTCCGCCGTACACCCAAACAATTGTTGGGTAGGCCTGACCAGGACGGTAGCCAGGCGGAAGCAGGGCGATAGCATTCAGACTTGCGCCGTCAGTGCTCTTATACTCGACCATCCTTTTCTGTCCCGCAGCAATTCCTTGTAGTTGGGGATTGATCCTGTGGATCGTGGAGCATGCTTCAGTGTCCATCTTGCAGATCTTGACCGTCGTGCTATCCGGCTCATCCTGCTTAAAAACCAGAATGCCCGAAGCATCGTCACCAGCCAGAAATCCAGCCCCTACACCTGGCCGTGCGATATGGTGCAGCTTCGCGACACCTTGCGAAAGGTCCAGCCGATAGAAAGAGTGGCTGGCATCCGTAAGCGTAAGAACAGCACCCGGAGCGAGTGAATTTTCCGGGATGGACAGGCCGGGCTGATGTGCCTGCGGGAGCAAATCCGTAACGGTGCCTCGTTGCGGATCGATACTCCATACGCTGTTATCGGCAACCGTGAGCAAACGTTTATTTTGAGCGTCAGGCAACAGCTTGTCGGGCGTACGCACGAAAGCCTTCGTGAGATTGACAGAGCGATCGCTAGAAGCAGCGAGGAACCAATCCTGTATATTGTCTGGAGGAGTACCACGGATGATCATTCTGCCATCTGGAGCCCAGACGGCATCGGAAACGTTTCGGACGGATACTCCGGGCGAGGCGCTGCCGTCTTCGGCCGTTACCACCCATGTACGGGCATCGGTAAGATCGCTGCCGGCAAGCAGCGGAGCAAGAATCGAAAACCGGGTACTATCCATGGACCACCCGGCAATCCTACTGACATTGCGCACGCCGGACCAGAGAATATCCCGCCCATCCATCGAGAGCACCCCGAGTCGGGTCAGGTAACCGGACGAGGGTGGCTGGCCGGCCTTCATCGGTTCGGCGGCAAGCTGGGTCAACACAGCTGCGTGCCGCCAATCTGGCGCAATGGAGACCCAACGGCGACCGGTGTAGGGGACCGAGCCGAGCATTTTGGCACGCGACGTGACAACGTCAATTTCATCAATTTCGTCAAAGGAATGCGGCTCATCCGCGCCGATTCCCGCCTCCCGAATGCTTGCCGTGGGTTGCAGTCCGCGGTGAGCGGCCGCCCATTGCTTCGTGGCGAAGCGCTCGATACCAATGCTGCGCGTCAGAGCAGATCCCAATTCTCCGGGTGGCAGTGTGGTGGCGATCAGAGTGGTCGGGTCGCGCCAGACGAAAGAACCAAACTCTCCCGTCGGAGCGAGGATCGTCGAATAGCCAACGTCCGTACCGCGCTGACTCACTGCTGTGATGGCGCTGTTCGCCGCTTGCCATACGAAGATCCGAACGGCCGTGGCGCCCCTGGTCGAAAGCATGGCCAGCCGCCGCCCATCAGGCGACCAGCGCGGAGCCCAGAATCCGCTTGCGTCTGACTCACCATGGGTAATGTTGGTCGCTGCTCCCCCCTTGGTCGAAACTAGCCAGACATCAGCGCGTTCCGCGCTGGCAAGACCAGCCCACGCGTATTGATCCCCTGGATTGCGTTTTCGCTGCACTACAATGGCGATGTACAGGCCGTCAGGTGAAATGGCAATCGGTGAGAAAGTCGTCCATCCCACGGAAATCGGTGCGATCTGCGCGAGTGACAGCAAGTCATCAACGGTGAAGAGTCGAGTGGGTTGCACAGGTTGTCCTGTGCCCGGTTCCGCGAATAAACACAGGAGGGCAAAGCCAGCGAAAAGAGCGCGCATTCTAAACGTTGAATTGCAGCGGTCGGCGTGGAGCTCGCCCATTGAATCAATCCTCAGGTCGCATCCTTAGGTAAGCATGATCTATTGGTATTCTCGCCGATTTCCCTCGATCGCGCATTCCGAAGGGAAACCTTACCCCGTATTTGAATACAAGCATGTGCCAGCCGTGCCCGGCTGTGCTCTGGCGGCTGAAAATACATGAATCCTCCCTAATCGCGATGTGGCGGGGAATCCAGACCCTCCAGACACCAAGTTTTGCCGAACAAACGGATGTCCGGCCCCACAATCTGGAGACTTACGATGAACTCGCCCATCCGCACGACGACGACTCCGGGGAATAACCTGCCGGCGCAACGGGAGCAGATCGGCTTGCATGCCGTAGCCAGCGGAGTGGACGACTTTCTGGCGCGGGCCACCAAACAGCGTTGGTCTCCGCGTCAGATCCTGGAACATCTAGCTTAGTACATGCTTTCGCAAATACGGTCGCGTATGGAGTGCCCGATGAGCCCGTTCGGCGGTCTCGGTCTGCGCTAGCTAAGTACACCACTTCAGAAGTTCGCCGACGTATTCCCCGGGTCACAGTGGAGTAGGCCTCCGGCCTGCCCAGCGCGCGCAGCGCGCATTTCGGCGCGTGGGCAGGCCGGAGGCCTACCCTGGGTTGGAACGGCGCTTGCGCCTTGCCGAGATCAAGAAGTTTAAACCTATGGCCGATTTCAACTGGGCCTGGCCCGCGAAAATCGAACGCGACGTTATTGAACGGGCTCTGACTTTGGACTTTTCTCCCGGAAGCCCGCAACCTGATTCTGGTCGGCAGCAACGGTCTGGGCAAGACCATGATTGCCCAGAACATCTGCCACGCGGCGGTACTGGCGGGTCCCTCTGTGCTGTTCCGCTCCGCGGCGGCTTTGCTGGAAGAGTTACATCGCCAGACTCCCGAAGGTCCCGGCGAACGTCCAAAAATCTACGAAAAACGCCTGAGATCACAGAGTTTGGCCGTTCTCCGCCCCTTGGACTTGGGGAATGTGCGAACTTTCGCGGCCGCCATGCGTATTATCCATATGCGCCAGTTGATCTTTTTTACAGCGGCAGTCATTTCGTCATGCCCCGCGATTGCTCAAAGCGGACAAAGGGTTGATGGGCAATCTCAAACGCGCACCCCTCTGCGATCTGATAATCAGCAGCCAGCGGCGAAGGCTGTGCCTTTTCCACTACAGCTTGAGATGCGTGTGCCATTTGAGCCCACGGCCTTCCCGAATGGAGCCCGGATGCATCTCTTATACGAGTTGCATCTGACCAACTTCGCCACATCGCCTCTTTATGTGAGCCGGATTGAAGTACTAGACGCGGATGCCGCAGCCGCCGAACCGATTGCCACCTTTCAGGCAGAGCAACTCGCAGCCATCTTTCAGGCCGTTGGCGGCAACACACCTCCCGGTCAGAATGGCAGTCTCGCAATCCCCAATGGCCGAACGGCCGTCGTTTTTATGTACATCCCATTCGACCGCGGCTCTCACACTCCGGATAGACTGGTTCATCGCGTGATGACCACCGATTCCGTAGCAACAGGCGCGGTGATCGGAACGCATCATACCTCTCTGCATGTGCTCGGACCGCCACTGGAAGGACCAGACTGGCTCGCAGAAGATGGCCCGAGCAATGATCCTGATAATCATCATCGGCGCGGAATTCTCGTTATCGATGGCCGCCCCATAATTTCAAGACGGTACGCCATCGACTGGAAACAGATCAAAGATGGGGTTTCGTTCTCTGGAGACCCGCTGGATAAGCGGTCTTATTACGCTTATGGAAAGACCGTCCTTGCCGTTGCGAATGGCCGCGTCGTCACGGCAAGAGACGGTCTTCCCGACAACATCCCCGGACACAACGAGGCGTTTCACCCCGCTGTACCCATCACGCTCGACACAGTCGCCGGCAACACCATTACGATCGATCTGGGCGGCGGTCAGTTCGCCTACTACTTTCATCTACAACCCGGAAGCCTGCGCGTCAAAGCAGGCGACCGCGTCCGGCGAGGCCAAATGCTCGCGCGCGTCGGCTGCTCCGGCGACGCCCGCGAGCCGCATCTGCATTTCGAAGTCACCGATTCATCGAAACTGATCGCAGGCGAAGGTTTGACCTATGTGATAGACCGCTACCGCACTATGAGCGCGGGTGGCGGGTCTAGAGAACTGCGCATACGCGAGCTTCCCATGAATAACAACCTCCTCGAATTCGCGGGAGACCGCGAAAAATAGGAAAACACAACGGACGCAGCGATATTCGTTGCTGTACACGCCGCTGCACCATTGCAAGTTCAAGACCCGCAGCAGAACATCGGCACCGACTTATTACGAAGCCGAGCCCACTCAATCCCCAGACGGAGCAGAGACGCCATCTCGGACGAAGCCGCGAGCAATGAGCGGCTTCCGACGCTCTCGGCGTGATTTCGGAGTGCACCTCATGACCATGCGTAGATCACAGATGACTGGGACGGATGATCGCGCCTTCGGCGCGGATGATGTCGCCGCCACCGCTATCCTCGGCAGAAAGTTCAAAAAACTACGCCTTTTGATGACCGACAACACTTTGCGGATTCGGCTCTGCACCAATTCTTGGCGAAGGGTAGATCTCCGGAACGGGCGTCGTCCGTCCTTGTGAATCGAAACCTCACACGACCTCATGCGGCGTCGCGCAACCTGACGAACATTGCGGGTGCGGTCATGAAAGGCTGTTCCCGACAGCCAGCGAGCCTTAACACGTTGCACTGTCTCCTGGGTTGTGATTTCATCGAGGAATGCGTATCAACAGTGTCCTCGCACCGATCGCACTCCTGGTTGTCCGTCTCTTCGGCCAAGCGCAGGTCCCCCCAGAGGCGAATGGGAGAATGAGCAACCTGTCGCCCGGTGTCGTCGAGAATGTGCAAAAGTACATCGCGGACCACCACGAGAGTCCTGAGGAGTACGTCGTCAGGCAGTTCGCGACTCACGACATCATTTTCCTGGGCGAGATGCACGGCGTCCGGCAGAACCTTGAGTTTCTCCAGCGACTCCTTCCGCGTCTTCACGCGGCGGGCGTCTATAACCTCGGTTATGAGTTTTCCGTGTACAAGGATCAGCCCAAGATAGACCGGCTCCTGACATCGACCAGCTATGACCCAGATATCGCCAACGATCTGCTTAACGAAATCGATCTGACCTACGTCACGCAAGAATACACGGACGTGTACAAGGCGGCTTGGGATCTCAATCGCAAGCTGCCGCCCGGAGCGCACCCTTTTCGAATTGTTGCCTTGAACATTGACGAGAACGGCCAGACGCCGAGCGATGCATGGGGCGGTCAAAGGCTGAATATCCATGATCAAACCAACATCTTTTGGTCGCAAGTCATCAGCAAGGAGTTTCTTGCCAAGCACGAGAAGGCGCTGATCTATTCCGGCTCTGGACACGCCTACACACGCTTCTTCTACCAGCGAAAACAGGATCACAGCATTTCCGCCGGCAACCTCATCCACAACGTCGTTCGAGATCGAGCGATGACGATACTACTCCACGGCGACGGTGACCGGAAAGATCTCACACAACAGATCGACGAGCTTATCGGGACCGGCGCTCACCCGTCCGGGTTCGACATCTGGAACACGGCGCTTGGAACGCTGCCTGTCCCCGTGAACGGCTACTTGTTTGGGAAGCAGAATTGCGGGCCGTTTACGTTGGGAGATGTGGCGGACGGATACCTCTGGCTCGGTCGCCGCACGGATTTGACCGGCGTGCGATTCATCAAGGGATTCGTTACACCGAAGAACATCGCCCAGATAGAGACCCGTTGGCGCGGGGACCATCCGCGCAACCGTGCCTACACCAGGGAGGAAATGGAAGAAGCTGCGGCGGACAATTGGCGGCATCTCCAGGACGTGTTCAAATGCCGAGCTTTGCACCGCCGACAATGCCTCACTTGCCCGTGCAGTCGGCAAGCCTTCCAGCAACTCTGGGAATACAACTCGCCTGGCTGGGCAGGCGAGCTTCTCGACGAGTGGTGCCGCCAGACCGAGCGCTCCCGTATCGAGCCTATGAAGAAGATCGTCCGCTCCCTGCGCCAGCACCGGGAGCTCATTCTCAACTACTTCCGCGCTCAAAAGCTGATTTCCAGCGGGGTTGTGGAGGACCTGAACAACAAGGCCAAAGTCCCACGACACGGACGCACGGCGGGTGGGGCTCCACATAGGAGACAGTGCCGACAGCGCCAATAGCAGAGAGATCGCGCGAGTCCAGTACGAATCGCGGGTTCCTGAATTCCTACGAGAGAACCGGCGATAGGGGGGAATGCCCGGGGTTCCGTTGAAAGTAACGACTCCCACGTAATCCACTCTACGACGCCTTTCTCGCCTTGACAACGGCTTTCTTAGACGGCGCCAGC
>WNFJ01257102.1_pt2 | contig 12236 bp, 10 predicted proteins | sample 5400461 | NCBI WGS metagenome assembly WNFJ01 (sample SAMN13153349, study PRJNA577476) | soil metagenome | isolation source: 115 cm saprolite on Douglas fir-dominated hillslope | place: USA:California | collected 2013-09-17
CTTGCTGTTACCGCCGCTCTGGTGGGCGCGGGTCTCGGCGATTCCGTCGCTCTTCTCACCGACGGCCGATTCTCCGGCGCCACCCACGGGCTCATGGCTGGGCACGTCGCGCCCGAAGCCGTTAATGGCGGCCCGATTGCGGCCCTCGCGGACGGTGACACGATTGTGTTCGACATTCCCAACCGGCAATTAAATGTCGAACTCAGCGAGGCGGAGATCCAGCAGCGCCGTGCTGGATGGAAGCCGCCAGCCCCGCGCTACACGAGCGGTGTCATGGCCAAGTATGCCTTGCTGGTTTCTTCTTCTTCTCTCGGAGCAGTCACTTCCGTGCCTGCTTCCTTTTCAGGAACAGCTCAACCTGTCTCGAACGCGAGGACCCTATGAAGCTCACCGGTGCGGAAATTCTTTGCGAATCGCTGACGCGTCTCGGTGTGCGCGAGATCTTCGGCTATCCCGGCGGCGCAATTCTTCCGGTCTATGACGCGCTTGGCAAATCGAAGCTGCACCACGTCCTTGTGCGGCACGAACAAGGCGCCACACACATGGCCGATGGCTACGCCCGCGCCAGCGGTGGCATCGGCGTCGCCATGGCCACATCTGGTCCGGGCGCAACGAACATGGTTACTGGCATCGCCACCGCCATGCTGGACTCTTCTCCGGTCGTGTGTATTACCGGCCAGGTCAGCAGCAAAGTCTTGGGCTCGGACGCGTTTCAGGAGATCGACATCACGGGCATCACCATGCCCATCACCAAGCACAAGTTACGAAGGCCGAGGACATTGCGCGCACTATCCGCGAAGCCTTCCTGATCGCCAACAGCGGCCGCCCCGGCCCGGTCCTTGTCGACATCACCAAAGACGCGCAACAGGCTTCCGTCGAATTTAACTGGGAAGCATCTGCGCCAAGACTTCCGCCCAAGCGCCAGCGCAACAATCACGATCAGGCCGAATTTGACCGCGCCGTCGAGATGCTGAACACCGCCAAACGCCCCATCATTCTGGCCGGCCACGGCATCCTGGTTTCCGGCGCGATGCGCGCCTTCGAACAGTTCGTCCGCGCCGGCAATTATCCTGTCGCCATGACGCTGCTCGGCATTGGCTGCTTCCCTGCCAATAATCCTCTAAACCTCGGCATCTACTCATCCCCGTGGGCATGCGTTTTGACGACCGCGTCACCGGCGACCTGCGCACTTACGCCAAGAGCGCCCGCAAGATCCACATTGAGATCGACCGCGCCGAAATCAACAAGAACGTCAAGGTTGACGCCGCCCTCGTCGGCGATGCCCGTGAGGTTCTTGAACGGCTCACGCCACACATCGAAACCCGCGACCATGCCACCTGGGTTCGCCATATCAATGAGCTGAAAGGCGATTCAGCGGTACGCGACATTCAGAGCCTTCCCGATAGTGGCCACCTCTACGCCGCGCATGTCATCAACGACCTCTGGAAAGAAACCCACGGCGAAGCCATCGTCGTCACCGACGTCGGCCAGCATCAGATGTGGGAAGCGCAGTATTACCACCACAATTGCCCCCGCACGCTGATCACTTCCGGCGGACTCGGCACCATGGGTTTTGCACTTCCAGCCGCCATCGGCGCGAAGTTTGCAAAGCCCGGCTCTGAAGTGTGGGTCGTCGTGGGTGACGGCGGATTCCAGATGACCATGAGCGAACTGGCTACCATCGTCCAGGAAAAAATCAACATCAAGATCGCCATCATAAATAACGGCTATCTCGGCATGGTCCGCCAGTGGCAGGAGGTCTTCTACGACAAGCGCTACGTGGCCACTCCGCTCGTCGCGCCGGATTTTGCCGCGCTCGCCAATGCCTTCGGCATCCGCGGCGAGCGCATCACCAAGCGCGCTGAAGTGGTGCCCACCATCCGCTCCGCGCGCGAATCGGACGAAACCGTGCTGATCGATTTCCGCGTCGAACAGGAAGACTCCGTCTACCCCATGGTTGCCGCGGGCGCTTCCTTGAGCGACATGATCCGCCGGCCGAACAATCCGCTCGTGGAAACGGCGACGGAGCCATAGGAGAAATAGAGAAAACATGCAAACACTTGTGGCCTATGTCGAAAACAAACCCGGCGTCCTCAATCGCGTCTCTTCCCTGGCGCGCCGCTTGGCCATCAATATCGATTCGCTTACGGTCGGTCCAACGGAGAATGAAGAAATCGCCCGTATGACCATCGTGGCGCACACCGATGAAAGAGGCGCGCATCGCCTCGAAGCCAGCCTGGAGAAACTTGTCGACGTGCTCCTCGCGGAAAACATCTCTGGACGCGCGCTGCTGGAGCGCGACCTGGCCTTGATTAAAGTCTCTGCGGATCAGCAAAATCGCCCGCATTTGATGGAATTAATCAAAGTGTTTCGCGCGCGCGTCGTCGATGTCGCTCCGGAATCACTCATCATCGAGGTTTCGGGCACGGTCGACAAGATCGATGGCCTGCTCGAAGTGCTTCGGCCTTTCGGTGTGCTTGAGATGGCCCGCACCGGCCGGATTTCCATGACTCGTGGCGGCGATTTGTTGCAGCCTCCGGCTTCGGAATCCACAAGCGCCGAACTCGAATCCACGGGCTCAACTGCAACGTGATAGCTCTTGGAACGAAACGATAGTTACGAATATCCGGACGCTACGCGCGGGCGTCCTTAAAATAATCTCGCGCCATCGAAGCGAATGCTCGGCCGCACGGCGGCCGGCGAGAGGAAGAGAATGGCAAATCTCTACTACGACAATTCCGCGGACGTTTCACTTATACAGGCAAAAAAAGTCGCCATCATTGGCTACGGATCGCAAGGTCACGCGCACGCCCTCAATCTCCGCGATAGCGGCGTGTCCGTCCGCGTGGGCCTCCACGAAGGGAGCGCCTCACGCGCCAAAGCGGAAACGGCAGGCTTGACCGTCAACTCGCCCGCAGAAGCCGCTGCCTGGGCTGACGTCATCATGATCCTCGTTCCGGACACCAAGCAGCCGAAGTTATATCGCGGCGCTATCGAGCCAAATCTCAGGCCCGGCAAGACTCTGATGTTCGCGCACGGCTTCAACATCCGCTTCGGCACGATCAAACCGCCTGCCGCCGTGGATGTTTCCATGATCGCTCCAAAGGCCCCCGGTCACCGCGTTCGCGAAGTCTTCACCGAAGGCGGCGGAACGCCTGCGCTCCTGGCGGTCGAGCAGGACGCCAGCGGTTTAGCGAAGGCGCTTGCCCTTTCTTATGCCAAGGGACTCGGCTGCACGCGCGCCGGCGTTCTGGAGACCACTTTTACCGAAGAGACCGAAACCGATCTCTTTGGCGAGCAGGCCGTACTCTGCGGCGGCGTGAGTGAATTGATCAAAGCGGGCTTCGAGACACTCACGGAGGCAGGCTACCAGCCCGAGGTCGCCTATTTCGAATGCCTCCACGAGCTCAAGCTCATCGTCGACCTGATTTACCGCGGCGGCCTCAGCTACATGCGTTACTCCGTCAGCGATACCGCCGAGCAGGGAGATTATTCCGCCGGACCGCGCATCATCACCCGGCAGACGCGGGAAGAGATGCGCAAGATCCTCGCGGAGATCCGCAACGGCAGTTTCGCAAAGGCCTGGGTCGAAGAAAATGAAAAGGGCTGCCCGAACTTCCTGGCCACGCGCCAGCCCGAGCAGCAACACTCCATCGAGCAACTCGGCCCCAAACTTCGCGCCATGATGCCGTTCCTACAGCCGGTGATTGCCCCGGGGTTGGAAATCAAAGCTGCCGCATCAAAGAAATAATATTTAACCGTTTTACTTGCGATTTTTCGCTTTGCCGCGCCGAGCGCAGTTGACAGGCGGCCGGAAGTGGGCGATTCTCTCGCGTCATGTTACGCAAAGATGCTCGTTCACTGGCAAGCGCCGCTTCGCTTCGCCCCGTTCTTTGCTTACTGCTTCTCTCGACCCTGCTCATCGCCAAGGTCAGTGCGCAGTCTGATGCTTCTCTTCCCCAGCGCATCCAAAAAGTTATCAGCCGCCCCGAATTTGCTCACGCCAATTTCGGCATCGAGTTCTATTCGCTCGACACCGGCAAAGTCATCTACGCCCTCAATACTGACAAATTGTTCGTGCCTGCTTCGACCACGAAAATCCTCACCGAAGGCGCCCTCCTTGCCACGCTCGGCCCCGATTACCGCTTCCACACCCGCGTCTACCGTACCGGCCCAATCGACAAGCACGGCACACTCAAGGGTGACCTCATCCTTGTCGCAAGTGGCGATCCCAATCTTTCCAATCGCGTCCAGCCCGATGGCACTCTCGCCTTCGTCGATCAAGATCACTCCTACGGGGGTCCCGCTCTTCCCGGCGATCCTCTGCTGGTCATCCGGCAACTCGCAAAAGACGCCGCAGCCAAGGGCATTCGCAAGATCGAAGGACGAGTGGTGGTCGACGCCACTCTTTTCCCCGACGGCCCACGCGAAGGGGGCACAAACGTCGTTCTGTCCTCCATCATGATCAATGACAACGTCATCGATCTCATTGGCACGCCGGGCGCAAAGGCGGGCGATCCCGTCGCTCTCCGGTCCTCGCCACAGACTTCTTACATCAAATTCGTGAATCACCTGACCACCTCCCCTGCGGGAATCAAGCTGTCCTTCGAACCGTCGGATATCGCTACAAATCCCGATGGTTCCGTCGTGGTCACACTTTCTGGGAGCTTGCCTGTCGGCATCACTCCCCAAACCGCGGCGATCGCTGCGCCATCGCCGACAAAGTTTGCGGAAACCGTATTCCGCGAAGCACTGTGGGCTGCAGGCATTCAGTTCAAGCTTGGCCCTGCGCCCAGCGGCATTGATTTTTCCTCCTACACACGTTTCTACTCGGCGGAGAATCAGGTCGCCGAGCACGTCTCGCCTCCACTCTCGGAAGAAATCAAAGTCACGCTCAAGGTCAGCCAAAACTTGCACGCCGGCATGGGGCCGTACCTTCTCGGCACTCTCGTTGCAAAAGATGCAAAGAGCCCTCTCGACGCTGGTTTCAAGCTCGAACATGATTTTCTTCAATCAGCGAAGCTCGATCTCTCCGGTGCCGCGCAAGGCGATGGAGCGGGCGGCGATTGGGCCGACCTTTTCAGCCCCGATTTCATGGTCCACTACCTCACTTACTGGACCACTCGCCCTGACTACCAAGTTTTTTTCAGGGCGCTCCCGATTCTTGGCAAAGACGGTACGCTCGCGAAAATTCAGACAAATTCCCCCGGCGCTGGTCACGTCTTCGCAAAAACCGGCACGTTCGGCTCCGAAGACAAGCTGAGCGGCAAGATGATGCTGAACGGCAAAGGCCTCGCCGGCTACGTCATCACCAAGGACGGTAAGAAACTTGCGTTCGCTGCCTACGTTAATCACGTCTCACTTGCCCCTGATCCGGATGCCGCGCAACAGGTGGCCGGCCAAGCCCTCGGAGAAATTGCCGCAGCGGCTTACGACACCAACCTGGAGAGTGCTGCGAGTTCAGGGAACTACGATCTCATCATACGCAACGGGCACATCATCGACGGCACTGGCAATCCCTGGTTCGCCGCCGATGTCGCCGTCAGCGGCGATCGCCTCGCCGCCATCGGCGATTTACGCGAAGCCCATGCCCAGCGCGAAATCGATGCCAAGGGCCGCATCGTCGCCCCTGGCTTCATTGACATGCTCGGTCAGTCCGAAGACTCTCTCCTCCTCGACAATCGCTCGTTGAGCAAGCTCTCTCAAGGCATCACCACGGAAATCACCGGCGAAGGCCATTCCATCGCTCCGCAAAATGATAAGACCATCGCACCTCAAAAACCGTTTCTTGACCACTACAAACTCACCATCGATTGGACCACTCTCGACGGCTATTCCCGCCGCCTCGAAAAGCAAGGCACGCCGCTCAACATCGGCACCTATGTCGGCTCCGCGCAAGTCCGCGAAGCTGTAATTGGCGACGACAATCGCGCCCCGACGCCCGCTGAGTTGGACCAGATGAAATCCCTGGTCGAACAAGCCATGAAAGACGGCGCTCTGGGCCTCTCCAGCGCGCTCATCTATCCGCCGAACATTTACGCAAAGACGGACGAGCTTATAGCCCTCGCGCGACTCGCCGCAAAATACGGCGGCCTCTATGCCACGCACATGCGCAGCGAAGGAGCTTCGGAAATGCCCGCACTCGCCGAAGCCATCCGCATCGGCCGAGAAGCCCATCTGCCGGTGGAAATCTTTCACCTCAAGGTCAGCGGCAAGCCCCGCTGGGGCAGCATGAAGAACGTCGTTGCCGCCATCCAACTCGCGCGCGACTCCGGCCTCGATATTGCCGCGGACATGTATCCCTATACTGCCGGCGCTACCGCGCTTGCTTCCGCGCTTCCGCCCTGGGCTGCTGATGGCGGAGTCCAGAAATTGCTCGAGCGCTTGAAAGACTCCGCCATTCGAACGCGCATCAAGAAAGACCTCACCGGCGATCATCCCGACTGGGAAAATCTTTACTACGATTGCGGCGGCGCTGCGGGCGTTCTTATCTCTTCCGTCCAGAATCCTGAGCTGAAGCAATTCGAAGGCAAGACCGTGGAAGATGTTGCCAAGTCCTGGAAAAAATCACCGGAAGACACGCTGATGGATTTCGTCCTTGGCGACCACGCACAAACCGGCGCGATCTATTTCATGGCCAGCGAAGAAGACCTCCGCACCGGCCTAAGCCAGCCCTGGACCAGCATCGGCCTCGATGCCGGCGAAATGTCTCTTGACGGCCCCCTTTATGAACCACACGCCCATCCCCGCAGCATGGGCTCCATGCCGCGATTCCTCGGCCACTACGTCCGCGACGAACATCTCTTGTCCCTCGAAGCCGCGATTCGCAAGATCACTTCTCTTCCCGCCCAGCGCGAACACCTCGAGAACCGCGGCCTTCTAAGACCCGGCTACTTCGCCGACATCGCCATCTTCGACCCCGCAACCGTTATCGACCATGCCAACTTCACAAAGCCCGACCAGCTCTCTGTCGGCATCGACTACACCATCGTGAACGGTCAGATTGAATTCGATCATGGGAAATTGACCGGCGCGGCAGCCGGCCAAGTATTGCGTGGCCGCGGCTGGCACCTAGAAGCTCATTAAATCTAATAATTCAATGAAAAAAATCTACTCAGGTACCTCGGGTTGGGCGTACACGGCTTGGAAGCCCGACTTCTACCCTGCAAAGCTCAGTTCCGCCAAGTTCCTGAACTACTACGCCAGCCGTCTCAACTCTGTGGAAGTTAATTACACGTTTCGAATCCTGCCGACCAAGAAGCTGCTCATGGATTGGATTGCCGCAACTCCGCCCGGCTTCAAGTTTGCCGTCAAGGCGCACCAAACGATCACGCACATCAAACGTCTCCGCAACGTGATGCGGGTGACGTCGAAATTCATCGCTTCCTTGCTTCCGTTGCAAAAGGCAAGCAAGCTTGGTCCGGTGCTGTTTCAATTGCCTCCAAATCTGAAATGCGACTTGCCGCTACTGACAGATTTCCTGGCTGGGCTGCCGCACCATGTGCGGATGGCCTTTGAGTTTCGCCACGATTCCTGGTTTCGAGACGATGTCTTTGCCAGTCTGCGCAAAGCAAATGTGGCTCTGTGTCTCGCGGAGAGCGGCAAACTGCAGACACCCGACGTCCACACTGCTGATTTTTCCTATTTGCGTATGCGCAAGGAGAAATACTCAGCCAAGGCTCTGAAGTCACTCAAACAGAAGATTCTAGATCTTGCTCAGAAAGGTGAAGTCTATGTCTACTTCAAACACGAAGAAACCCCGGAAAACGCCTTCCATGCGGAGGAGTTGCTGTAAGCGATCAATGTTCAATGCCGACGATCTGGTCTAGATCGCTCAGCTCAGTTTAGTTTTCCCCATCTCGGCCACTCGCCGCTCGTAAGTCATTTCCACCAGGCCGTGCTTTCCGTAATAGCGCAACACGATTTTATGTCCCGGCTCAATCTTCGCGCGTGTCTTGATCAGGGAATCAGAGAGCTCTACCCACTCCCCATTTACCAGATAATTTCCTTCCCAGCCGCGCAGTTCGAAACGCCCATCGTTCTTTAGAATCAGCGGCGCAGCTTTGCAGGGGATCACCTTCCCGCGCATCTTCGCCTGAGCGCACTGGTAGCGCCCGGAAACATCCACGGTTTGCGCTTTGGTTTGTGGCGTGAGGAAAAGTATGAGCGCAGCAGTCGCGATGCAACGCGCCAGAGTCAAGCCCACCCGGCCATCCCCCATTGGGATCTCCACTTCCAGGTCGCTTAGCTGCGGGCGGCAGTCCCTGGCCATTGGTACAGGTGCAATTCACCAACCAAGAAGCTATACTGTAACACGTTTAGTTACAATGACTTACAACCTGGCCGCCCGGCCAGGAATGGTCTGAGGAGTACAATACTTCCCCTCTAACCACCCCAGAGGGAACTCTTTTGCACCGCCGAGGCGGGCACTATTCCCTCCGAATTCAGCCCGTCGAACTATTCGAGTGGCACTTCCGCCACCGCTTGGCCTTGCGACTCTCGCAGGGGCAATTCCATCATGGGTTGTTTGGCATTTTCTCCCCAAGGCCCTAGAATGCAGAGGACGTGGGCCAGCTTTCGGGCTAAACTGATGTGCTGATCCCTCGTTTGCTACGTCACGGAGACCACCGATTTGTCTGAGCAGCGCCCAGCAATGCGGCACAGGGCACCGATTGCCCCCCGCGATCAGCGTCTCAAAGCGCAGATCGACGCCATCCTTGCCGCCCGCCACTCCGACCCCTTTGCCCTCCTCGGCCCGCATCCCGTTGACGGCAATTGGACGGTGCGCCTTTTCCTGCCTTGGGCCGCGGAAGCCTGCATTTCCTTGAAGTCTCCGGCCGTAGGAAGCGCCACGCTCTCCCCTGCCAAAGTCACCGACGCGGTGAAACTTCGCCCAGAGGGCTTTTTCGAAGCCACCTGGCCTTCCAACCAATCCGCTCCCCCTGCCCCGGGCAGTTACAAGATTCAGGGACGCACGCACTCCGGCGATTCATTTGAAATCTTCGACCCCTATGCCTTTCCCATCGTGCTCAGTGAATTCGATCTCTACCTCATGGGCGAAGGCCGCCACTACGACACCTACGAAAAACTCGGCGCCCATGTGATCACACTCGAAGGCGTCCGCGGCGTGCACTTCGCCGTTTGGGCCCCCAGCGCTAAACGCGTCAGCGTCGTGGGCGATTTCAACCGTTGGGACGGCCGCGTCCACCCCATGCGCGCCCGCGGCTCCTCCGGTCTCTGGGAAATCTTCGTCCCCGAGCTCACGGAAGGCGCCATCTACAAATATGAAATTGTCGGCCCCCGCGGCGACATTCTCCCCCTCAAAGCCGATCCCTACGCTTTCCGCTCTGAATTGCGCCCCAATACCGGCTCCGTCGTCGCCAGCCTGGAACATCACAAATGGGCCGACGCGGATTGGATCGCACAACGCGCGCAGAAAAATTGGTTCGAATCACCAATCTCCGTTTACGAAGTCCATCTCGGTTCCTGGCGCCGCATCCCGGAAGACCACGATCGCTGGCTCACCTACCGCGAGCTAGGCGATCAGCTTATCCCCTACCTCAAAGATCTCGGCTACACGCACATCGAACTGCTCCCCATCATGGAGCATCCCTACGACGGCTCCTGGGGCTACCAGACTCTCGGCTACTTTGCCGCCACCAGCCGTTTCGGCACTCCCGCCGAATTCATGGAATTCGTGGATCGCTGTCACCAAGCCGGCATCGGCGTCATTCTCGATTGGACCCCCGCGCACTTCCCCCGCGACACCCACGGCCTCGCCCAGTTCGATGGCACCCATCTCTACGAACATTCTGACCCACGCCAGGGCGCGCATCCTGACTGGGGCACGCTCGTCTACAACTACGGCCGCAACGAAGTCCAAAACTATCTCATTTCCAACGCCCTCTTCTGGCTCGACAAGTACCACATCGACGGCCTTCGCGTGGACGCCGTCGCCTCCATGCTCTATCTTGACTACTCGCGCAAGCCCGGCGAATGGGTGCCCAATCAATTCGGCGGCCGCGAAAATCTCCAGGCCATCGATTTCCTCAAGCGCATGAATGAAGTCGCACACGGCAAGTTCCCCGGCGTTCTCACCATCGCCGAAGAATCCACTTCCTGGCCTGCCGTCTCCCGTCCCACTTATCTCGGCGGTCTCGGCTTCAGCTTCAAATGGAACATGGGCTGGATGAACGACACGCTAAATTATTTTTCCCACGATCCCGGCCATCGCAAGTACGAGCATAACAAGCTCACCTTTTCTCTCCTTTACGCCTTCACCGAAAATTTCCTTCTCCCCTTCTCTCACGACGAAGTCGTCCACGGAAAAAACTCGCTCCTTCACAAAATGCCCGGGGACATGTGGCAGCAATTCGCCAACCTCCGGCTGCTCTATGCCTATCAATACGCTCACCCTGGAAAGAAACTCCTCTTCATGGGCCAGGAGCTCGCCCAGCGCCACGAGTGGCGCGAAGCTGGTAGCCTCGACTGGCATCTCCTCCAGCACGATTCCCACCGCGGCATCCAGCGCCTCGTCGCCGATCTTAACCATCTTTACGCCGCCGAACCCGCCCTCCATCAGGTCGAATTTGACTGGCACGGATTCGAATGGATTGACGCCAACGACGCCGACAACAGTGTTCTTTCATTCCTCCGCCGTGGCAAGAATCCCGAAGACCTCATCCTCGCCATCATCAACGCTACTCCCGTGGTCCGCGACGGCTATCGTCTCGGCGTTCCGCAACCCGGCTTCTACCGCGAAATCATGAACACCGACGCCGCCCACTACGGCGGCTTGAACGTTGGCAACATGGGCGGCCAGCAAGCCTCTGATCAGCCCGCCCAGGGCCGCCCCTATTCCCTTGTCCTCACCCTCCCACCCCTCGCCGCCACCTATTTAAAATTGACTCCGCAATCCTGACGAGACCCCATGAGTTCACCCATAATGGAACAGGTAAAAGAACCGCCTGATAGCTCTCAGTCCGATCCCGGCGTGTCACCCCCGAAGATGTTTCTCGTCAACACCAAATTCATCAACTGGTCCAGCATCGTCTTTGCCGTCTTGCAAAGCGTGTGCACCGCCGTCATCGCCATCAGTGGACTTCGCGTGGCGATTGGGTTGGGCGCATTGGCGGCGGCCGCCGGCGTCGACGCACCCGCCCGCGGCTTCCACCAAAACGCCATCCGCATCCCTATGATGGCGTTGGCTTTGGCCGGAGCATTGCTCAATCTCTTTGTCCTCTGGCGCGTGCGCAAGCTGCGCAACCGCCCGGCCGCGCAGTGGCGCCAGAAGCCGCTCTCCGCAAAAAAGAAAAATTCCGAGCGCCTGCAGTACGCACTCTCGATTTTGACCTTGATTTTGTTGGCTGCCGAGTGGTTCACTCACCCGCTGATCCACCGGGTGCGTTAGGAAAGTAAGTGCTCCCGCATTATTCGCTGCCGGAATCCTTCTAAGATATCTCCAACTCTCTTGCCAGCCGCGCGTGCAGCCGTCCGCTGTATCCCACCGGCAATTCAAACGTCCGGTCGTCCGCCGCCAAGATCAGGATATTCCGCGTGGAATCCAGTATCGCTGAGCAGATTTCGCAGTGTTCGAGATGCCGCTCGATATCCTCGCGCAGTTTGGCGTCCACGGTATCATCTATGTAGTCCGAGATGTATTCCCAAACGTGTTTGCAATTCAGTTTCATAGCGCCCTCCCGAAGAACCCCCTGCGTGCCGGAGCCGTAGTTTTCAGGAATGGCGCAAGTCGCTTTTGTAGCATCATCCGCGCGCGGTGCAGCCGCACTTTCACCGCGCCAGGAGTGATTCCCAGCGCCTGCGCCGTTTCCTCCACGTTGAGTTCTTCCAGGTCTCTCAAGGTAAACACTTGCCGGTAGATATCGGGCAATTCCGCCACGGCCACTCGCAGCGCCTCCCGCAGTTCCTTCTCTTCCAACGGAATTTCCCGCCAGTCCGTCAGCGGCGCGGGTGTGTAATCTCCTTCGTGACTCTCTGCCAGTCCCTCAATCGAATCCTCCGCCGCCCCTTTCGCCTTTCTCAGCCGTTTCCGCCCTTCATTGATCGCAATGGTCGTCAGCCAGGTGCTAAATTTGGCCTCCCCTCGAAACGATGCCAGGTGCCGGTACGCGCTGATCACCGTCTCCTGCGCTCCGTCCTCCGCCTCCGTCTCATTCTTCACGATGGCGAACAGCGTCAGGTACACCATGCGCTCATACGGCCGGATCAGCTCATGA
>WNFJ01091201.1_pt1 | contig 12235 bp, 12 predicted proteins | sample 5400461 | NCBI WGS metagenome assembly WNFJ01 (sample SAMN13153349, study PRJNA577476) | soil metagenome | isolation source: 115 cm saprolite on Douglas fir-dominated hillslope | place: USA:California | collected 2013-09-17
GAAGGCCCGGATGCGACCCACCAGGTCGAGCCCCTTCTGCTGGAGTTCAGAGTTTGTAGCCCGGGAGTAGGCGGTTGAGTCGGTAGGGATCAGGTGGAGGCGTTCCCGATACTCCTGCAGTTGCTCGTCCTTCACTTCGATGCGGTCCTTCCCAGCGTCCAGTCTTGCGCGCAGGGTCTCAATGATTGCCTCGTAGCGCCAGCGAGCTACGAGAAAGGCTGCTGTGAAGGCGAGCACGACGAGGAGGGCGAATGTGAGCGGAGCGGAGGAGAGGGTGTCCCATTCACGCCCGAGGTATTCGAGGAAATCAGACAAGGTGAGGAGGCCCTGAAGGCATGTCAGCTAGGTGTCATGGCCAATGAAACCGCCTCCTTGGTACCGGACGCGCATATTCTCCTTGTCGCACCCGGTCATGTGGCTGCACTTGGGGCATTGTACCTGGTTCCCGATCAGCGTGGACGCGTCGAACGTCTCAATGTCCCCGAACGCGATCGGGGAGGGAATCCAGTGGCCGCAGTGCGCGCACCGGATGTGGACCTCCTTCACCTTGGCCTTGGCCATGCTGCCCTCCCGAGCTGCCGCCCGCCTGCTCCGTGAGGTGTGGGCAAATCTGTGGGCAAACCGCCGCCGGGGCGGCTCTCATAAATCGCCTAACTCCAACGGACAGGGTGGGATTCGAACCCACGATACGCTTGCGCGCATACCGGTTTTCGAGACCGGCCCCTTCAGCCACTCGGGCCCCTGTCCCAGCCCGCGCGGTCGCGACTCTGGTTCGCGGCCGCCGCCCGGCGAACTCACACAACTTAATACCGGGTCGCCGCCCCGCGACGACCCCGTGCGTACCACGGGGGTTCCGCTGCTCGCCGCATCGGCGTCGTCGGCGTGGTCGTGGCCGCGGTCCTCGCCGTTCGTGTTGCTTGGCCTCTCCGTCCCGCTGTTGATACAGCGAATACGCTGAAGTAGCCTCACTGGGTGCAGGGGTGAACAGTTCGGACCACAGGTGACACCTGGTGTCAGGTGATCGGTAACCCTTCGATTCCAAAGGCGGCGACCGTCGTGCCTACGCTGCTCACGTTCTTTGTCGTCAGCTACGCGGTCACGTGGGGCTGCTTCTACGTAGCGGCGGTCACGCCAGCCGCGGGACCGCGCGGGCTTTTGTTCTTGCTCGGTGTCTTCACGCCCGGATTCGTAGCGCTGTGGCTCACCAGTCGCGGCACGGGACCGAGCGGCGTGACGGCGTTGCTGCGGCGCCTCGTCGATTGGCAAGTCCCCGCGCGCTGGTACGTCTTCGCCGTCAGCTACATTGCAGCAATCAAGCTGACCGCGGCGCTCGTGCAGCGCATCGCCACAGGCGCGTGGCCACGCTTTGGCGAGGTGCCCTGGTACCTGATGCTCGCCGCGACCGTAGGCTCCACGCTCATCGGTGGTCAGGCAGGCGAGGAGCTCGGGTGGCGCGGGTATGCGCTGCCGCGGCTTGCCGCTCGTCTCGGCCTCGGAGGCGGGAGCGTGGTGCTCGGCGTGCTGTGGGCGGGCTGGCACCTTCCTCTCTTCTTCGTTCCTGGGGCGGACACGTTCGGTCAGTCATTTCCCGTCTACCTGCTCCAAGTCACGGCGCTGTCAGTGGCGATGGCTTGGCTGTACGCGAACACGCGCGGCAGCCTCCTGCCGGTCATGCTCATGCACGCCGCCGTGAACAATACGAAGGACATCGTGCCGTCGGCCGAACTCCACGCCACGAATCCGTGGGCGCTGAGCCACTCGACGGTCGCTTGGCTAACGGTAGCCGGGCTTTGGCTGTGTGCCGGCTATTTCCTATTTCGGATGCGCAAAACGCCGCCCCTTGACCTATCTTGACGTCGCTCTCGTCCGGCTCAGGCCGACAGCGCTCTCGGGAGGACGTGGCGTGCGGCGCCCTGTGAACTCCCTGCTCCGCATTCTGGTCGTTGCCTCGATTGCCGTGCTTGTCCTCGATACCTTTGGGTCTTTGGCCTCGAAGGCGTTCGGCTTCCCGTACAGCTCGCTCGCGTGGGGCTCCCTCATCATCTACGCCGCGACCGGGTTCTTCGCCGCGCGCGGCGGGGGTTTGCAGACAGCCGCTCTAGGGGGCGGAGCTGTGGCGCTTGTGGACACAACGCTGGGCTGGGCGATTTCCTGGGCGCTCGGTCCCGGGCGACCGCTGGCGGGCTACACCGGCATGGGCCCGATTGCGGGCACGATTGCCCTGGCCTGGCTCACGGGCATCGCCTCGGGACTCGTGGGCGGTTTGATCGCCCGTTTTCTCACCCGCCGTCCCGACGTTCCCGGTTAACCCGCGGCGGACAGCGGAGCATGGGCTGCGCCCGAAGGCGCGCGACGCGGTCACGAGCCGTCAGGCGCCAGCGCTCTGACCGCGGCTCGCGGTCCGGGGCATGATGAGGCTGGGAGGATCGCATCATGACGCCGAGAGCCCGAGCCAGCCGCGTTCGCAAGCTCCGCAGACCAATCCGCGTTCTCCTTGCGACCGTCCTCGCACCGGCCTGTGTCGACCCATTGGGCCCTGGCGATCTCTTAGTGGGCACTTGGTCGAGCGCCGACGCGACCCTCATCGCCGAGCCGAACGGCGCGAGCCTCACCATCCCGTGCGTCGCCGTTCGGCTCGCGCCCATCCGCCTCGAGGACTCCCTGACGTTTCATGCGAGCGGGGTAGTCACCGGCTCGGGAGCGCTGCCGCGCGTCGGGGATCCCTTCCCGCTCGCCGGTCGAGTCGTCCGCAATCGGGTAGTGATCCCGTATCCCTGGGTCATTCCCGGGCCCGGGGAGGACACGCTCGCGCCCGGCGACCGGGGAATCCACGTCTGCAATGCCTGAGGCTCGTCGCCTCAGGCCCGAGTGAGGGAGCCGAAAGAGCCTAGCAACGGCAGGCGAATGCCCGCGGTGCCCTCCCTCACCTGCCGCCCACTCGGATGCCTGCCGTGATCGGGACGAACGTCGTCTTCGGGAAGCCCGAGACGGCGTCGACGTCGATGTAGCGCGCTTCGAAGAACAACGCGGAGCCGCCTCCGAGGGAGAAGTTTAGCCCACCACCGAAGTTCCAGGCGACTTTGGTGTCGGAGGTATTAGACGTGGTGCCGCTGGAATCGATGGAGATCGTGACGTGGTAGACCCCGAGCCCACCGAGCACGTAGGCTCGCACCGGGCCGGGGGAGTACAAGGTGTAGGTCAGGTCAAAGTTGCCGCCGAGCAATTTGGTCTTGACGTCGATCGGTTTCCCGAATTGGGCGGTGAGGTCGGCCTTCAATTGGTCGTTGGCGTCGTTCACGCCGTAGGTGCCATCGAGGCGGAGCCCCCAGGGCGAGCGGCGTACTCGAAACGCCAGCAGCGCCATCCCCTGCCATCCGGTATTGAAGCCGTCGCCAAGCCGGTCGGCGTGATAATCGCCCGTGGGGAACGTGACGCTCGCGGCGACGCCGAGCTCGGGGCCGCGAAGCTGGGCGGCGGCGGCGGTCGTGGCGCTTACCGCAGCGACGACCAGAGCGCTTGCTGTCTTCAGGGGCCACGACATAGCCACCTCCTTAAGAGCACGCCAAGGGACCTCACACCGCGGAGTGCATGGCCCGTGCCGTCCCGGGGATGACCGCTCGCGAGCCGCGGCCGCTCGCGCGGACGCGCCCGGGGCCCGAGCGCCAGAGGTTCGAGCCGTGGTGCGACCTCGAGTTTGAGGACAGCGCCGGGGGTCGTTGCGACACGGTTCCGTTGCGAGCCGGAACGACCCGGCGAAACCCCCGCAGCGGCCCGCCGCGTATGTTTGGACGTGGCCGGGAACTGCCGTTAACGACCGGCGGCAGGCCGGTCCCGATCCCCGATGCGAGGAGTGGCGCTCATGAACACGCTGCCGACGAAACGCGAACCTGCCGACCCCAGCCGGACGCCCTCGTGGCGCGAGTTGGTCGAGCGGTTCCGCGACGTCATGAAGGACTTCATCCAAGAGGGTAAGGAGCTCGAGCGCGATCTCGAGCCCAAACTGCTGCCCGCGCTGAAGCGCTTGAAGGCCGAGATCGAGAAGCTGATTGGGAAGCTCGAAGCCCGCGCCAGCGGCAAGCGCGGCTAGAGCGGCGCGAAGCGCGCCGTGAAGTGGCGGAGCCACGGCGCCTGTTCCACGATGCGGTAGCCGCGGATGCGCTCCTTGCGTTCGGCGACCGCGGCGATCACCTCCGCCACGTAGTCGACGTGGCTCTGCGTGTAGGTGCGGCGCGGCAAGGCAAGCCGGACCAGCTCCATCGGCGCGGGGAGTTCCTGGCCGTCCGGCTGGCGCCTCCCGAACATCACCGAGCCGATCTCGACGCCGCGCACGCCGCCGGCGCGGTACAGTTCGACGGCGAGCGCCTGGGCGGGATACTGGGCAGCGGGGATGTGGGGGAGGAGCGCCTGGGCATCGAGATACACGGCGTGGCCGCCCGGAGGCTGGACCACGGGAACCCCGGCCTGCTCCGCTTTCTCCGCCAGATACGCGGTCGAGCGCAGCCGGTACTTCAGGTATTCCTCGTCCAACACCTCGTCGAGCCCCGTGGCGACGGCCTCCAAGTCGTAGCCGGCCAGGCCCCCGTAGGTCGGAAACCCTTCCGTGAGGACGAGCAGATTGCGGCACTCGCGCGCCACCTCAGGGTCGTTCATCGCGAGAAACCCACCGATATTGGCGAGCCCGTCCTTCTTCGCCGACATGGTGCAGCCGTCGGCCAGGGCGAACATGGCTCGCGCGATGTCCCGCGGCGATTGCCCGGCGCAGCCGGGCTCGCGCAGCTTGATGAAGTAGGCGTTCTCGGCAAAGCGGCAGGCGTCGAGGTAGAGGGAGATGCGGTGTCGGTCGCACACGGCGCGCACGGCGCGCAGGTTCTCGAGGCTCACCGGTTGGCCGCCGCCCGAGTTGTTGGTGACCGTCACCATCACGAGGGGCACGCGCTCCCGCCCCACTTCGGCGATGGTGGCTTCGAGCGCGGCGATGTCCATGTTCCCCTTGAACGGATGCCGCGTCGCCGGGACGCGGCCTTCGGCAATGACGAGATCGCGCGCCTCGGCGCCGCAGTACTCGATGTTGGCGCGCGTGGTGTCGAAGTGGGTGTTGTTCGGGACGACGTGTCCCGGCTTCACGGTGACGCCGAAGAGGATCCGCTCGGCCGCTCGGCCTTGGTGGGTGGGGATCACTTCCTTGAGACCCGTGAGGCCGCGCACGACATCCTGGAAACGGTAGAACGAGCGGCTGCCGGCGTAGGTCTCGTCGGCATCCATCATCGCGGCCCATTGGCGCGACGACATGGCGCCGGTCCCGGAGTCCGTGAGCAGGTCGATCAGCACCTCGTCGCCGTGCAGGCCGAACAGGTTGTAGCCGGCGCGCTCGAGCGCCGCTTCGCGTTGTTCCGGCGTCGTGAACGTGACGGCCTGAGTCGCATGGATGCGAAACGGCTCGATGATCGTGCGGAACGCCATCAGGCCGTCGGCCGGTGGGCCGCGAAGAACGCCTCGAGCAGGTCGCCGCACTCGCGCTCGGCCACGCCGCCCAGGACCCGGACGTGGTGGTTGAGGCGCGGGTGACGGACCAGGTCACCGACCGAGCCGCACATGCCGGCCTTGTCGTCGTACGCTCCGAACACGAGCCGCCCGACTTTCGCGAGCACGATCGCTCCCGCGCATTGGGCGCAGGGCTCAAGCGTGACGTACAGGGTGGCGTCAAGGAGCCGGTCGGTCGCCAGCGCCGCGAGCGCCTGCTGCAAGACCAGCAGCTCGGCATGGGCGGTGGGGTCGCGCCGGGCGACGGTGGCGTTGTGGGCGCGCGCCACGATCACGCCGTCGCGGGCGACCGCCGCCCCGACGGGCACTTCACCGGCCGCCGCCGCGGCCCGCGCCTCCGCGAGCGCGGCTTCGAGGCCGACGCGGTCCGCGGGGCTGAGGGGCGGCGCGCGGCGCCCGGTCCCCGGCCCCGCGCCGGGGGCCCCCGGCTCAGGCACGCGCGGGTTCGGGCGCCCCGGTGCGGACCCGCTCGAAGCTCAGATGCGTGCCGTCCTTGGCGCGGTCGACGCGCACGCGGTCCCCTTCGGCGTACTGCCCCTCGAGCACCGCCAGCGCGAGCGGGTTCTGCACCAGCCGCTGGATGGCGCGCTTCAAGGGTCGCGCCCCGTACACCGGGTCGTATCCCTCGGCGACGAGGAGCTGTTTCGCGGCCGGGGTGACCTCGAGCCCGAGCTTGCGCTCCGCCATGAGGCGCGCGAACCGAGCGATCTGGAGGTCCACGATCTTCGCGATGTCCTCGCTCGAGAGGGGGCGGAAGATGATGACGTCGTCCACCCGGTTCAGGAATTCCGGCCGGAACGTCTGCCGCAACAGCTCGAGCACCTTGGTCTCGACCTGCTCCCAGTTCTCGGTCCCCATCTCGAGGATGTATTGCGACCCGATGTTCGACGTCATGATGAGCACGGTGTTGCGGAAGTCGACGGTGCGGCCCTGGGAGTCGGTGAGCCGGCCCTCATCGAGGATCTGGAGCAGCACGTTGAAGACGTCGGGGTGCGCCTTCTCGATCTCGTCGAACAACACGACGGCGTAGGGACGGCGCCGGATGGCTTCGGTCAGCTGGCCGCCCTCCTCGAACCCGACGTAGCCCGGTGGCGCGCCGATCATCCGGGCCACGGCGTGCCTCTCCATATACTCGGACATGTCGAGGCGGACCATGGCCTTTTCGTCGTCGAACAGGAACTCGGCGAGCGCGCGGGCCGTCTCGGTCTTGCCGACGCCGGTGGGCCCGAGGAAGATGAACGACCCGGTGGGACGGTTGGGATCCTGCAGCCCCGCCCGGGCCCGGCGCACGGCGTTCGCGACCGCCGCGAGCGCCTCGGGCTGCCCGATCACGCGCTGCCCGAGCTCGGCCTCGAGGTGAGTGAGCCGGTCCCGTTCCGACTCGAGCATCTTGGAGACGGGGATGCCCGTCCACTTGGCGACGATCTCGGCGATGTCCTCGGCGTCGACTTCTTCCTTGAGGTATTTCCCGTGCTTCTGGATCTCGGCCAGCCGTTTCTCGGCCTCGGCGATCTCGCGCTCGAGGGCGGGGATCTTGCCGTAGGTGATTTCCGCCGCCTTCTGCAGATCCCCACGGCGCGTCGCCTGTTCCGCCGCAGTGCGCAGCTGCTCGAGCTGCGCCTTTTTATCCTGCAGGCCGCTGATGGCGTCCTTTTCCGCCTGCCACTGCGCCTTCATCGCCGTGGAGCGCTCGCGCAGCTCGGCGAGCTCGTCTTCGACGCGTTTGCGCCGTTCGTTCGACGTCTTATCCTTCTCCTTGGCCAGCGCCGCCAGTTCGATTTCGTGCTGGACGATGCGCCGCTCCACCTCGTCGATCTCCTGGGGTAGGGAGTCGATCTCGATGCGGAGGCGGCTCGCCGCCTCGTCCACCAAGTCGATCGCCTTGTCGGGGAGGAAGCGGTCCCCGATGTAGCGGTGCGATAGCGTGGCGGCCGCCACGAGGGCGTTGTCGGTAATGCGCACGCCGTGGTGCACCTCGTAGCGCTCCTTCAAGCCGCGCAGGATCGCGATCGTGTCCTCGACCGACGGCTCGCCCACGAAGACCGGCTGAAACCGCCGCTCCAGGGCGGCATCCTTCTCGATGTACTTGCGATACTCATCGAGGGTCGTAGCCCCCACGACGTGCAGCTCCCCGCGCGCCAGGGCCGGCTTCAGCATGTTGGAGGCGTCGACCGCGCCCTCGGCGGCGCCTGCCCCCACCAGGGTATGCAACTCGTCGATGAAGACGATGTACTTGCCCTGCGCTCCGGTGATCTCCTTGAGCACGGCCTTCAGGCGCTCCTCGAACTCGCCACGGTATTTGGTCCCGGCGACGAGGGCCCCGAGATCGAGCGCCACGACGTGTTTGTTGCGGAGCGAATCGGGCACGTCGCCGTTCACGATGCGCTGGGCCAGCCCCTCGACGATCGCCGTCTTGCCGACGCCGGGCTCCCCGATCAGCACGGGGTTGTTCTTGGTGCGCCGCGACAGGACCTGCATGACGCGGCGGATCTCCTCGTCGCGGCCGATGACGGGATCGAGCTTCCCTTTGCGCGCCTGGTCCGTGAGGTCGCGGGTGAAGCGCTCGAGCGCCTGATACTTCTGTTCCGGCTCCTGATCGGTCACCCGTTGGGAGCCCCGCACCCCCTGGAGTGCCGCCATCAGCGCGGCGCGATCCAGGCCCGCCGCGCCGAGCAGCTGGCGCGCCGTGGTGCCCTTCTCCTCGAGCAGGGCAAGGAGCACGTGTTCGGTCGAGACGTAGGCGTCGCCCAGCGCCTGCGCCTCCTGGTCGGCGCGGTCGAGCGCGCGCGACACCTCGCGCGACAAGGTCGGCTCGGCCGCGGTGCCCGATTGCTTGGGGAAGCGCTCCAGCTCGCGCTCCGTCTCGGCTTGGAGCTGGGTGACGTTGAGGCCGGCCTTCTGGAGCAGCGGGCGTACGACGCCCTCGTCCTGCGCCAACAGTGCCGCGAACAGATGCGCGTCGTTGACGACGGGGTTGCCGCGGGCGCGCGCCAGGGCCCCCGCCTGCTGCAGCGCCTCGGCCGCCTTTACGGTCAAACGTTCTGGTCGGATCATGGCACTGGGTCTCCAAGCAACGTTCGTGCCTCATGTAAGATGCCGAATCGGCAGAGCGCAAGTCAAAGTGGTTCTCGGCCGCCGGGCAGGCAGCGCTCAATTGACGCGGCCGGCGCTCCCAGGTGATGTTGCCAGCGGCCCCTCGGTAAGGACGGCGGTCGTGCCCAAGAATGCTTGCCTGCTCCTGCTCGTGCTAGGCGTCGCTCCCGCCGCCGCCCAGGTACCGCGCATTACCTCGGCCGGCGATCCCAGCGTGAACAGCGACACTATCTATCGGCTGGCCGTCCGCGCGGCCGAGCACCCCGACGACGACTTCATTTACCTGTTAGACGACGGGGTCATCCGACTCGAAGCCGACGGCCGCGGCAGCCGCACCTATCGTCAGGTGGTGCAGGTGCTGACCCGGGAGGCGGCGGAGCGCTGGGGCGAGCAATCGTTCCCGTACGTGAGCGAGCGCGAGCGCCTCACGCTCAACTGGGTCCGGGTGCTGCGCCCGAACGGCCAGGTGATCAGCGACAAGCCGGCCCAGGAGCAAGAGTCGATCGCGCCGGTGGCGAGCGAAGCCCCAGTGTACTCCGACGTCCGGGTGCGACGCATTTCGATCGGCGGCATCGCCCCGGGCACGCTGCTCGACTACAGCTACACGGTCGAAACGTTGAAGCCGCTGACGCCGGGCGATTTCGAGGTGGGCTGGCGCGTGACGACGGGCCGCCTTACGCGGCGGTCGCGCTATATCGTGGATCTTCCGGCGGGGCTCGCGGCGCGGGTCAAGGAGCGGAATCTCCCGTTCCCCCGGCGCACGAGCGAGGCGAAAGGCCGCCGCGTCTACACGTGGGCGACGAGCGAAGTGCCGAAGATCGAGCGGGAGCCGTTCGCGGCGGATTCGAACGGGATCGATCAATTCATCACGATCGCCGCGCCGCTCGCCTGGGCGGATGTGGCTCACTGGTACGGCGCGCTCTCCGGGGATCGCTACGTCATGACGCCGGCGCTCGATTCGTCGCTCACGAGCGTCGTCCGGGGGGCGGCGACGCTGGAGGACTCGCTGCGCGCCCTGCACCGCTGGGTGGCGCAGGACTTCCGCTACGTCTCACTCTCCCTCGGGATCGGCGGCTACGTTCCCCGCCTCCCCGCCGCGGTGCTGGAGACCCGGTACGGCGACTGCAAAGACAAGGCGACGCTGTTTATCGCCCTCACCCGGCGCATGGGGCTGCACGCCTATCCCGTGCTGCTCGCGTCGGGTGGCGGGGTCGAGCGCGACCTGCCCACCGCGCACGCGTTCGACCACATGATCGCGGTGGTCGAGCGCCCGAGCGGCTATCTCTATCTCGATCTCACGTCGGAGCTTACGCCGTTCGGCTCGCTCCCCCCCGCCGAGCAGGGCCAGTTCGGGCTGGTGGTGCGGCCCGACGGCAGCGGCGAGGCGATCACCTTCCCCGCCGACTCCGTCGCGGCGAACCGCGACGTCTCAACGCTCACGGGCGAGCTCACGCCCGACGGCGAGTTCCACGGCCGCATGGTGCACACCGCGATGGGGGACCAGCAGTATCCGCTGCGACGGATGTTCGCGACCAAGCTGGGGCCGGCGGAGCGCGAGCGGGTCACCTTGGTGATCGCCAACACGGTCTTCCCAGGAGCCAGCGGCGACAGCCTGGAGCTGTTCGACGGGCGGGATCTGCGGGCAGAGCCGCGCGTCGCGGTAGTGGTGCGCGGGGCGCGGCTCACCTCCCGCTCCGGGGGCCAAGACATCCTCACGTTGCCGCTGCACAACTACGGCGAGGTCAAGGCGCTCGCCGCGGAGCTCGCGGCCCGGGGGCCGCGGCGGTTCCCCATCAACGTGGGGGAGGTGGCGGGACCGCGCGTGGAGACGGCCGAGCTGAATATCACCCTGCCGCCAGGGTGGCGCGCGTCGTTGCCACCGAACATCGCCGCGACGAGCGTGTTCGGGACCTACACGGCCCGGTACGCCCAGAACGACCGCGTGCTGCACGTCATGCGTCGGCTGGCGGGCCGCGCGGGGACGGAGCCGCCCGAGCGTATCGGCCAGCTGATCGCATGGCTGAACGAGATGGGGGCGGACGACGTGCGCTACGTCGTGCTCGAGCACCCCTAGGGTGCGGAGGGCACCGCCGAGCGGTGCTGGGGGCCGGGGCTGCCGCCGACGCGGCTGGCGATCGGCTGGCACGCCGTCGGCACGCGCCGTCGCTGACCGCAAAACGTGACGCGGCGGCCGCAGAGGCCCCCGCGTCCCGCACCGCCAGTTGCGGGTGAGCGCCGCGATTATTTGATCACGACCATCTTCTTCGAGTAGCGCGATCCATCGACCACCAACTGATAGATGTAGACGCCGGACGCAGCCAGTTGGCCCGTGCCCCGCACGTAGCCGTCCCAGTAGGCGCTGTAGGAGCAGCCGAGCGTGCTCGAGCAACTGAGCGGCAGGTTGTCGAGCTGCTGGCCCGTGCCGCGGAGGATGGGCACGGCAATGATCTGCGCAATCACGTTGTAGATGCGCAGGGTCACCACCGGTCGATGGCCGTTGAGGAACAACTCCCCTCGCAACCGGAAGGGGATGGTCGTCGCCGGGTTGAACGGATTCGGGTGATTCTGCTTCAGCTCGACGCCGGGCTCGGGGGTCTGGCCCACCGCGAAGCGCGTGCCGCCCACCCCGAGCGCCCACAGCCCGAGCCACAGCCCTGCCCAGGCATGCCGCTTCATCCAGCCGCTCCTATCGCGAACGAAGATGTGACGTTAGACCGTTCTCCTTCGTGTGGCGAGTAATCCGCGGGTGCTGCCAGGGCGCTGTTCGCAAAACTAGGGCCCGCCTTTCCCGGCTGTCAACCCGGTGAGCACCCGGGCGTCGCCGGCGCGCCGGGTAATGCCGCGGCGGTCGGCCCATTCGAGCAGCGGGATCAAGTACTTACGCGTCAGGCCCAGGCGGTCGCGCAACGCCGCCGGTGTGGCCGTGCCGAGCTCGCCCAGCGCCGCCTCGAGGGCACCGCGGAACTGCGCCAGCGCCGGCTTCGCGGCATAGCGCTCCTGGTCCATCTGCTCCACGCTGCCCTCGCGCGCCAAGTGGGCGAGCAGGGCCCGCACCGGTGCACCGGCGAACTCCTGCTCGAGCTCCGCCAGCGTGGGCACCTGCCACCCGGCCGCCGCGAGGCGTCGGCCGAGCTGCTCGCGCGCGTCACTGGCCCGGGCGTCGAGCGCCGGTTGCCATCCCACGCGCCGCACCACGCTTTCGGCGATCTCGAAGTGTCGCTCGCTGCTGCCGTGCGCCAGCACCGCATCGACAACCGCGGCCGGAGGGGGCGGCGGGCCCACCGTTTGGCGCAGCGCCTGCAGCGACATCCCGGGATCGAGCGGACGCTCCCCATGGTAGCGCTGGAGCACCTCGCCGAGGTGCAGCGCCGCGGTCGCCACCGCCTCGCGGGCGACGACCGTGTCGCCCAAGGTTAAGAGCCTGCCGGGCGCCTCCGCGATGACGGCCGTCACGCGGTCGGGGGGCACGCCGAGGCGGACCGCCAGGCGATCCACCGGGATCCCGGCGAGCCCGGCTTCGGCGGCGAACGCGCCCAAGCGGATGGCGGGCGGCTGGTCGAGCGCCAGGCGGCGCCGCCGTAACCGCGAGCGTGGCGGGGGG
>WNFJ01110313.1_pt2 | contig 12235 bp, 10 predicted proteins | sample 5400461 | NCBI WGS metagenome assembly WNFJ01 (sample SAMN13153349, study PRJNA577476) | soil metagenome | isolation source: 115 cm saprolite on Douglas fir-dominated hillslope | place: USA:California | collected 2013-09-17
GCAGGGCGGCAGGCAGAGCTCGCAGCCCGTGCAGCGCTCGGCAAGAACGGTGTGCATGTACTTGGCGGCACCGACGATGGCGTCCACCGGGCAGGGCGCCAGGCACCGGGCACAGCCGATACAGCGGGATTCATCGATCCACGCCACGCGCGGCGGGGTCTCCACCCCATGAACCGGATTCAAGGCCTGGACGGGCCGGCCCGTGAGTGCGGCCAGGGCCGCAATGGTTGCGCTGCCGCCCGGCGGGCACTGGTTGATCCCGGCCTCGCCGCTCGCGATTGCCGCGGCGTACGGCTTGCACCCGGCATAACCGCAGCGTGTGCATTGAGTCTGCGGCAGCAGGGCGTCGATTCGCGCCACGACGCCGGGCGCGGGTTCGGTGTTCATGTCACTTGATACGCATGCCGGGTGCGGCGCCGGAATCCGGGGACAGCACGAAGATCTCCTTGCCGCCGGGCCCCGCCGCCAACATCATTCCCAAGTTGGCGACCACCACGATCAGCCGGCCCACCAGCGACTCAGGTTCATATGCCGCGCGGATGCCGGCGAAAACGCTGCGAGTCCCGAGCTCGCCCAGGTCGAGCGTGAGTTTCAGGAGCTTATCGGCGCCCGCGACCAGCTCGGCGTTCAGGACTTTCGCCGCGCGCAGGTCGACCCGCAAGAAATCGTCGATGGAAATCAAGTTGCCCTCGACGGCCGCCGCATTCGCAAGGATCGCATCCGACGCGGCCGCCGGCGGGGAAACGATGCGCGCCGTTTTGGAGGCCGCGGCCGGAGCTGCGGCGGGCGCGGGTTCGTTGTCCGTCTCGAACAGCGCATCGAGCTGCTTCGGATCGACACGAGTCATCAGGTGCTGGTAGGAGTTGATTCGCACGGGCAGCACGTCGACGTCGCTCCACGCGAAGGGCCGATCAAGCCCGAACAACTCGCGCGCGACGCGCTCCGCGAGAGCCGGCAGCACAGGCGCGATGAGGATGCTGAGGAGCCGGAACCCTTGCAACGCCCGTGAACAGACGTCCTGAAGCTCCGCCCGCTTGGCCGTATCCTTGGCGAGAACCCATGGCTGGTGCGCATCGAAATCATGGTTGATTCGATCCGCATGGGCCATGATCTCGCGCATCGCCTTGCCGAAATCGCGCGTTTCGTAGAATTCGGCCACGCGAAGCGCAATGTCGTGCGCTTCGCGCGCGATGGGCGCGCCGCCGCCGCCGTACTCGAGTGCGCCGCCAAAATGTTTCGTGATGAAGCTCGCGGCCCGGCTCGCGATGTTGACGTACTTGCCGATCAGGTCGCTGTTCACCCGCGCGACAAAGTCGTCCGGATTGAAGTCCAGATCCTCGACGTTGGAATTCAGCTTGGCGCTGATGTAGTAGCGCAGCCACTCCGGATTCATCCCGATCGCGAGATATCGCAGCGGGCTGATGCCGGTCCCACGGGACTTGGACATCTTCTCGCCGGATACCGTGATGAAGCCATGCGTATAGACGTGATCGGGCACTTTGTAGGGAGCTCCCGCGAACTTCAGCATGGCCGGCCAGAACAGTGTGTGGAAGTAAATGATGTCCTTGCCGATGAAGTGCAGCTGTTCCGTGTCGGGAGCCGCGAGAAATTCCGCGAAAGTCCGATTCTCGCCGCGCGCGCGTGCCTTCCCGGTATCGAAGTAGTTCTGCAGTGATGCGAGATACCCGATCGGGGCGTCCAGCCACACGTAGAAATATTTGCCGGGCGCGTCGGGGATCGGAATGCCGAAGTAGGGAGCGTCGCGGGAAATGTCCCAGTCGCCGAGCGCTTCGTCGCCCTTGCCCGAGAGCCACTCGCGGGCCTTGTTGACCACTTGCGGCTGCAGCCGCTCCGGCGTGGCGAGCCATCCACCGAGGAATTCGACGCATTTGGGATCCGACAGCCTGAAAAAATAGTGGTCGGACGTTTTCATGAGGGGCTTCGCGCCCGACAGCGTCGAGTAGGGATCGATCAGGTCGGTGGGCGAATTGACGATGCTGCAGACTTCACAGGCGTCGGCGTACTGGTCTTTGGCGCGGCAGTTGGGGCATTCGCCCTTGATGTAGCGATCCGCCAGGAACATGGCCTTGACTGGATCGTAGAACTGCTCGATCGCCTTGACGTAGATGAGTCCCGCGGCTTTCAGCCGGCGGTAGATGTCCTGGGACAGCGCCTCGTTCTCCGGCGAGTCCGTCGAATACCAATGATCGAAGCCGATGTGAAAGCCTTCCAGGTACCGGGGCCGGTCCGCAGTGACGCGCGCGACCAGTTCCTGGGGGGAGACGCCCTCTGCTTCGGCCTTGAGCATGATCGGCGCGCCGTGCGCGTCGTCTGCGCAGACGAAATGCACGACATTTCCGAGCATCCGCTGGAAGCGGACCCAGATGTCGGCCTGTGGATGTATTCCATGATATGCCCGATGTGGAACGGGCCGTTGGCGTAGGGCAGGGCGGTGGTGACGAAGAGTTTGCGGGTCATCCGCACAGTTTACAGCGCGCGGCAGCTTTTCGCAGGCGCGATCAGGCGCCCGCGATCGCAGAGATCGCCACGATCACGGCGGTGACGGCGGTCGCGCGGGCCTGGCGGCGATGTCCGCCGCGGCGCTTACGACGCCTCGCGGAACTGCTCGAAGCGGGATTTGTTGATCGCCTTTTTGAAGGCTTCTTTGCCGGTGATCTGCCGCTGATCCATCAGCGCCTGAATCGCCGTATCCATCAGCCGCATGCCGACCGCAGAACCGCTTTGCATCGCATTTTCCAGCTGGTCCATCTTGCCCTGCCGGATCAAATTCGCGACCGCCGGCGTATTGACCAGGATCTCCAGGGCGGCGACGCGGCCCTGCTTGTCCGCTTTGGGGATGAGCTGCTGGGATACGACGCCGCGCAGGCTGGTCGAGAGCATGGTGCGCACATGGGGCTGCTTGTCCGCGGGGAACGCGTTCACCAAGCGATCGACCGTGGCCGCGGCGCCGTTGGTATGCAGCGTACCCATCACCAGAATGCCCATCTCCGCCGCGAGCTCGCCCACCAGAATGACGTCAGGATCCTCGCGCAGTGCCGATAGCAGCGCGCTCGAAAACGAGGTTGCGTGCACCCCGATCTCGCGTTGGCTGATCAGGCAGTTCTTGCGCAGATGCACGAACTCGATCGGGTCCTCGATGGTGAGAATATGGCCCTTCTCGCGGCTGTTGATGTCATCGATCATCGCCGCGAGCGTGGTGGACTTGCCCGAGCCGGTTTTGCCCGTGACCAGGATCAGGCCGCTGTTGATGTTGCAGAGATTCATCACGGCTTCCGGCAATTTGAGCTCCGCCGCCGTGCGCGCCTTCGACGGAATCGCGCGGAACACCGAGCCCATGCCGTTCAACTGGCGCATCACATTGACGCGGAACCGGGCGACGCCGGGTATGCTGTAGGCGAAGTCCGTACCGTCTTTGGCTTCGAAGCGCTCGACCGACAGCTTCGGCATGATTTCGTACAGCGTGGTCTTGACCATCTCAGCCGCGAGCGGCGTAGGGTCCAGTGGCTTCAGTTCGCCGTACTGCCGTACACGCGGCAGATCGCCCGCTAAGAAGTGCAGATCCGACCCATTTCGCTCCAACACTTGATTCAGATAGGTGTCGATGGCTGGCACGGGATTCCCTAGGTGCTGCTCACGGGCTCGGCGGGCGGCGCTCCCGTCATATCGGACACGAAACGCTGGAACTGGCGTTTGTCGGAAGCGTAGGTGCAGGCGTGTTCGGGATCGACTTCCTTGGCGTTGATGGCCGCGAGCAATGCCTGATCCAGCAGTTGCATGCCGTATTCCTTGCCCATTTGCAGCTGGCTCGGAATCTGGTGCGACTGATCGGTCATGATGAGCTTGCCGATGGCCTTGGTGAGCACCATGATTTCGCAGACGGCGCGCCGCGCGCGCTGGTCGGGACTCTTGATCAGCACCTGGGTGATGACGGCGATGAGACTCTGCGAGAGGAAGCTCTTGGTTTGCTCGCGCTCTTCGGTGGGCAGCGCAGGGTACCGAGCACCAGATGACCGGTCTCGGCCGCGGTCATTGCCATGGAAATGGTTTCGGCATCCCGCAACTCGCCGACCAGGATGACGTCCGGATCTTCGCGCATGGCCGCGCGGACGCCCTCGGCGAAGGACGGCAAGTGCGTACCCAACTCTCGCTGAATGACTTGGCTCGACTTGCTGCGGTGAACGAACTCGATCGGGTCTTCCAAGCTGATGATGTTGAGCGAGCGGGTCGAATTCAGGTAGTCGATCATCGCGGCCAGGGTGGTGGACTTGCCCGTGCCGGTGGAGCCGGTGACCAGGATCATTCCTTGGTGGTAGTCGCACAGCTTGCGGACGATGGGCGGCAATGCTAGCTGTTCCATGGTCGGCATCTGAGTGGGAATGGCGCGGAAGGCCGCGCCCATGCCGGTCTCCTTGCGATATACATTGACTCGAAAGCGGCCGCCCTCCGACGATACATACGAGAAATCGATGTCGTTGCCTTCGCGCAGGTGTTTCTGCTGGTTCTGGGTCAGCACTTCGGTGATATAGCCCTCGAGTTCCGCCTCACCCAACTCGCGGAACTTGATGGGCATGAGATCGCCGTGCATGCGCAACATCGGCGGTACGCCCACGGCCAAATGCAGGTCCGAGCAACCCTGAGCCACGCCCAACTTGAGGAATGCGTCGATTCTTGCCATAACGTGTAAGGCTACCCGTAAGCAATTGGATTTTCGAGCGTTTAGGCCAGAATCAAGCCATAAACGTGAGGTGCGTCAACCCCTGGCGTCCTGTTCCGGCAATAAGGGACTTGCCGGGACAGGGCCCTAGAGGAATTTCTCGAGCGACAGGCGCAGTTCGTCCATGCTCTGCGCGCGCTTGGCCTTGTCCAGCGCCATGCATTTCATGACTAAGTTGTTCAATTCCAACGGCAAATCCTTGTTGATATCGATGGGCGGACGCGCCTTGCCCTGCACGTGCTGGTACATGACCGACATATGATCGCCGCGCGAGTAGGGCGGTACGCCGGCGAACATTTCGTACAGAATGACGCCCAAGCTATAGATATCGGCCCGTTCGTCCACTTTCTTACCCAGAATCTGCTCCGGCGCCATGTACTTGGGCGATCCGATGACATAGCCGGTCTTGGTCAGCTGGGTGTCTCCCTGGCTCTGCGCTGCCGCGACGCCGAAGTCGACGATCTTGAGCAGACTGTCGTTGTCGATCAGGATGTTCGCTGGTTTCAAATCGCGGTGCACGATGCCGGCCTGGTGCGCAACCGCCATGCCGGTCGCGATGTCGATGCCGAATTTGACCGCGCGCTTGAGAATGACCGGCTTTTCGTTGACGATCTCGCCGCCCAGAGTATGGGACGGAAAATATTCCATGGAGATGGCGTAATTGCCGCGGATGTAGAGGAAATCGTAGATGCGGATGACGTTCTTGTGCGTGATCTTGCGGCTGTAGCGCAACTCGTGCACGAAGCGCTTCATCATCTCCTCGTCCGCGGACACGTTGGGGTTCAAGAACTTGAGGATCAGCCGCTCTTCGACCACGGTGTCTTCCATCAGCAATACCGTGCCGAACGCGCCCTTGCCGATCTTCTCGATGAACTTGTAGCGGCCCTCGATGATGTCGCCGGCCTTCAAGGTCGCGATATCCAGTTTCGCGGCCTGTACCTCTTGTTCCTGCACGACCTTGGCGAGATCCGCATTGTCGATGAGCAGCGTCTTGGCCGGCTCCTGCATCCTTTCGGCGCGTTGATTGGCGGCGATCTGTTGAGTGGAAAACCGGTTGTCCAGCTCCGTCAGGGCGCGGGCCACGGCTTGACTGATGGTCGCGTCGGCGTTGTTCGACACCGCCTGCAGCCGCACCCGGATCGTGTCGGCGCGCCGTTCGTCGGCGAGCTTCGCGAGCGCTGAGATCGCCTCCACCTTGATTTCGTTTTCCGGCCGCTGAAGCATGGGCAACAGGTGCTCGATGCACTTTTGATCGCCGACCTTGCCGATGGCGCGAATAACGGTGGGCAAGGACTTCGGTTCCCCCGCAGCCAGCATTTCGACGAAGCGCGGCAAGGATTTGCTGCTGCCGATCTCGGCGAGCGCATCCACGGCGCGTTCGCTCACCCACCAATCGGGGTCCTTGGTGGCGTCGATCAGCTGCGCCACGGCGCGTTCGTCCTTGGTCTGATTGAGAATTTCTATGGCGGCGCGCCGAATGTCCTGATTCTCGTCCCTGACGAGGGCGAGCACGGCGTCGACGACCTTCGGACCGCCGATCTTGCCGAGCGCGTCGGCGGCCCGCGTGCGCACCCACCAATCGCTGTCGGCGATCACTTCCAGTAGATACTTGACCGATTTGGAGGTGCCGACCACGTTCAACACCTCGACGGCGGCGCGCCGGGCGTATTCGTTCTCGTCCTTGAGCACGTCGACCAGGTACTTGATGGTGTCCGGATCGTTGGCGTGCACCACCACGTCGACCGCCTTGTTCTGCACCTCGATTTCCGGATCTCGCAGCATCCCGCATAGGACGGCCATGTCGAACGGCCCATCCATCCGCGCGAGCGCCGAGAGGGCGGCGGAGCGAATGAATTTGCTGTTGTCCTTGAGCTGCTTCTGCACGGCCTGCTGCACTTTGGGCGTGTTGAAGCGCGCCAGTACATTGATGATGTGCAGCCGGGCAACCGGGTCCTTGCCCTCGATGCGCGCGATCAAATCGTCGATGGAAGACTCGTCGGCGATCTCAGCGACGACCTTGAACAATCCGCTCCTTTCGTTGGGTTCCTGGTTGTATGCGGCGTTCAGGAGTTCACGCACCGTGAAGCGCGCCTTTTGCGCGGCTATCACGTCCAGGATGGCCTGCTTGGGCATGGACGGCTTGGTCAAGGCATCGAGCAGCGCGCTCGCCGGATAGTTTTTGCTCGACGACAGAGCCCATGCGATTCCGGACATCGCCCGGCCGTTGGCCTCGGCCATGATCTTGAATAATTGCGGCAGCGTTTTGGCGTCGATCAGGCGCGACAGCGCCTCGACGTAAGCCTGGCTCTCGCGCTTTTCGGCCGTTGTCAGGGCGTCGACAATGGGTTCGATGGCACTCGGTCCGAGCGCGACCAGTTTTTCCAAGGCCTTTTGCGCCAGGGGACTGCCCGGATTGCCGCTCGATTTAACCTCGGCGATGAGCCGATCGGCACGATAGTTGGCGAATAAACTCATTCGGTGCCTTTATTGCACATCCCTCGGGAGCCATCCATTCTCACCGTAAGCGTTGCGGTCCACCGCGGCATGCATCTCAACTCCAGATTATGCCACACCGCACGGCGTTGTCCGCCTGCGGTACAATCCCCAGCTTATATGAATCAACCTGCTGCCACCGATAACGCAATTCGCGAAAAGCTAAGTAGCTATACGGATCCCTATCTTTCGCAGACGCTGGCGGAAGCCAAAGCTGTGGAGTCCGTCACACTGCAGAACGGAGCGGTGAGCGTGGGACTCGTGCTGGGCTTTCCGTGTGCGGACTACGCCGGCGAACTCAAGACCGCATTGCAGAACCACCTGCAGCCGCTGCTGGGGCAATGTCGACTGGATCTCACTTTGCGGGCGCAAATTACGGCGCATGCGGTGCAGCGCACGCTCAAGCCCCTGGGCAACGTGAAGAACATAGTCGCGGTGGCCTCGGGCAAGGGTGGCGTGGGCAAGTCCACCACCGCGGCCAATTTGGCGCTGGCCTGGGCCGCCCAGGGGGCCAAGGTCGGATTGCTGGACGCCGATATTTACGGCCCCAGCCAGCCATTGATGATGGGGTTGACCGGCGCCAAGCCGGTGAGCGAGGACGGCAAACACTTGACCCCTTTGCGCGCTCATGGGGTCGAAGTGATGTCCATCGGTTTCATGATCGATCAAGAGCAGCCCATGGCGTGGCGCGGGCCCATGGTGACCCAGGCTTTGACGCAGCTGTTGGGGGAGACGAATTGGGGCGAACTGGACTATCTGGTCGTCGACATGCCGCCGGGCACCGGCGACATACAGCTGACCCTGGCGCAGCGGGTTCCCGTGAGCGGCGCCGTCATCGTCACCACGCCCCAGGATATCGCCCTGCTGGACGCGCGCAAAGGCCTCAAGATGTTCGAGAAGGTCGAAGTTCGCGTGCTCGGGGTGGTGGAGAACATGAGCGTGCACGTATGCAGTCAGTGCGGTCATGTTGAGCACGTGTTCGGCAGCGGCGGCGGCGCGCGGATGGCAACGCAGTACGGCGTACAATTATTGGGCGAGCTGCCCTTGGATATCCGCATCCGCGAGGATGCGGACGGCGGCGCTCCGACCGTGATTTCCGAGCCCGGCAGCGCCCGCGCACAGGCCTACTTTCAGATGGCACGGCGGACGGCGGCGCGGTTGGCGACTCTGAACAAGGATTACAGCCGGGCATTCCCCAAGATCACCGTAGAAGCGACGTAATGAGCATCAAGAGCGATCGTTGGATCAGGCGCATGGCCGCCAGCGCCGGCATGATCGATCCGTTCTCGCCCGACCAGGTACGGACGGCGGACGGGCACAAAATCGTCTCGTACGGCACCTCGAGCTACGGCTACGACGTGCGCTGCACCGACGAATTCAAGATCTTCACCAACATCAATTCCACCATCGTCGACCCGAAGAATTTCGACGAAAAGTCCTTCGTGGATTTCAAAGGCCCGGTGTGCATCATTCCGCCGAACTCCTTTGCGCTCGCGAGCACGGTGGAGTTCTTCCGCATTCCGCGCAATGTTTTAGTCGCATGTCTCGGAAAAAGCACGTACGCAAGGTGCGGGATAATCGTGAACGTAACGCCTTTGGAACCGGAGTGGGAAGGGCACGTGACCTTGGAGTTTTCCAATACCACACCGCTGCCGGCGAAGATCTACGCCAACGAAGGCGTGGCACAGATGCTGTTCTTCGAATCCGACGAAGTCTGCGAGACCTCGTACCGGGATCGCGGCGGCAAGTACCAGGGCCAGCGCGGCGTGACATTGCCGAAGACCTAGACCTAGGAGCCTGTCGGGCAGGCTCCTAGCGCTTCAGCGTTTTGATCCGCATGGCGAATTCCAGTTTGCCGTCGCGGGTGCGTTCGGCTTGAACCGGCACGAACCCCAAGGACGGCGCAAACCACATCCGTAAAATGCGATTGTTGCCGGCCTGTCTGCTTTCCACGATGACGGTGTCGAGTTGCCCCAGGGCGGTTCTGATATTGGCGGTCCCTTCCTGGGTGTAGATGAATTCCTTGAGCTTGTCCTTGTCGATGATCTGGAAAGTCTTGGGCAAATTCCCTTTTTTCAGACCGAGCATCACTTCGACCTGAATGGACAGCAGGTCCTGGGTCCCTTCCTTGAGCGTCAAGTCGACCGGTTTGCTTTCCGACGTGCCGCGAACATGTCCGCCATCCCAATCGAAATCCAGATTCACGCTGGATGAGCCGTCCTCGGCGCGGTATTTCTCCGGGCGAACGTGGTCGGCATTGATGCTGAGCCAGCTCTGTTGAGTGACCTCGTCGCGGTACAGCCGGAAAATGCCGTGCGCCGTGATCGACCAGGTGTAGACGTAGTGGCCGGGCTCGGTGTCCTGCTTGAGTTCGAGGTCGCTGGTACCCACATTGATGCTCTTCCAGTCCGCTTGATAGCGGGCGGAAAAGGGTGCGATGCCCGCATCGGCGGCGGACGGTGTCTGTGCCCCCGCCGTGGAGCCGGCCATGATCGCCAGCGACAGCGCAGTGAGTCCTCGAACGCTCATAGGCCCCTCTTTAGGGTTCGGTGCCGGTGAACAACACGGGCTCGCGCAGCAGCCTGCCGTCGAGCCACGCACAACCCGCGTCGTAACGCAGTCGACCCTCGCAGAACCAACGCACGGCGACAGGATAGATGCGGTGTTCCTGGGCCTGCACTCGCGCCGCCAGGGTCGCCTCGTCGTCGTTCGCCGTCACGGCAATACGCGCCTGGATGACCCCCGGACCGCCGTCGAGCTGTTCGGTCACAAAATGCACCGTCGCGCCGTGCTCGGGCTCATGCGCTTCCAGTGCGCGCCGGTGAGTATGCAGGCCTGGAAATTTGGGCAGCAGCGAGGGATGGATGTTCAATATTTTTCCGGCAAAGTCCCTCACGAACTGCGCGGACAGGATGCGCATGAATCCGGCGAGTACGATCAACGATGGCGAGTAGATTTGGATCGCGGCGGCCAGGGCGCGATCGTAGGCTGCGCGATCCGTCGTTTCGGCGGCGGCCAGCGCTTGCGCCGGGACGCCGAGATCCCGCGCCAGCCGGAGCCCCGCGGCATCGGGCTTGTCCGAAAACACCCTGCATACCGTATAGGGCGCGCCGGGATCTCGACTATGCTCGATGAGAGAACGCATATTGCTGCCGCGTCCCGATATGAGGACGACGACCGGCCGCCGAGACTGCGAACGCTTCACGCGATGACGACACCGCGCGTGCCCGTGCGCACTTCGCCGATGACGAGCGCCTCCTGGCCCATGTCGCGCAGGATGCCGACGGCGCGATCGGCGTTGCCCGGCGCCAAGTGGACGGTCATGCCGATACCGCAATTGAACACCCGATACATCTCCGCGTCGGCAACCTGACCCTCGCGCTGCAGCCAGTCGAACACCGTTTCGCGGCGCCAGGCCTTGCGTTCCAGAACCACTTCCAAACCGTCCGGCAGCACACGTGGAATGTTTTCCACCAGGCCGCCGCCGGTGATGTGCGAGAGTCCGTGCACCGGGAGGTCCGCGATCAACCGCAACAGAGGTTTCACGTAGATGCGCGTCGGCGCCATGAGCCGATCGATGAGGCTCACGCCGTCGAGAGAGGTTTTGAAATCAGCACCGGCGACCTGCAGGATTTTCCTGATCAGCGAAAAACCATTGGAATGGGGTCCCGAAGACGGCAGTCCGAGCACCACGTCGCCGGCACGCGTGGCCGATCCGTCGATGATGGCGTCCTTTTCCACAACGCCGACGCAGAAGCCCGCCAGATCGTAGTCCTCGCCATGATACATACCGGGCATCTCGGCTGTTTCGCCGCCCACCAGTGCGCAGCCGGCTTGCACGCACCCGTCGACGATGCCGGCGATGAGGCGTTCGCCCACGCCCACGTCGAGCTTGCCGGTTGCGAAGTAGTCGAGGAAAAACAGCGGTTCGGCGCCTTGGACGACCACGTCGTTGACGCACATCGCCACCAAATCGATGCCCACGGTATCGTGACGCCGGGTATCGATCGCGAGGCGCAGCTTGGTACCGACCCCGTCGGTTCCCGACACGAGCACGGGCTTCCGATAGCGGTCGAGCGGCACCTCCACCAAGGCGCCGAATCCGCCTATGCCGCCCAGCACCTCGCGGCGCATCGAGCGCTTCACGTGCGGCTTGATTCGTTCGACGAGTTCCTCGCCGGCGTCGATATCGACTCCGGCCTCGCGATAGGTGACGGGGGCTCGCTCTGTCATTCTGATCCTTCATTGGGCCGACCCGGCGGGTCGGCGTCGGGGAGGCCGGCTGGCCCGACGCGGGAGGTCGGCCAGCTGTGGTATTTTACATCAGGTGACTCAAGGCTTCCGCGATTACACCATGCCACAGTACTTCAGCGTCCATCTTCTGCGAAATTTGCGTCCGGCAGCGATTTTGTGCTTGAGTGTGGCAGCATTGTGCTTCGGCGATGCGGGTCTCGCGCTGACTCGTGCCGGGCTGTATCAGGCGGCCGCGCCCGTGGCCGACCGTTCCGAGGCGGCGCAGACCGAGGCCTTCCAGACCGCCATGAAGATCGTGCTGGTTCGCGTCACCGGCCGCCGCTCGGCCGAGGCTCGGCCGAGGATGACCCGGCGCTCGCGCCGCTGGTGGGCAACGCGCGGCGCTACGTTCAGCAGTATCGGGGCGCTCCGGACGGTCAAGTGTGGGTGTCCTTCGACGGGCCGGCCATCGAGCGTTGGCTCACGCAGAACGGCCAGCCTCTTTGGGGTCATGAACGACCGACGACCTTTGTCTGGCTGGCTGCCCAAACGGGTCCCCAATCCGGCACCGTCATCACCGCGGACGATACCTCGGAATTGAAAGCGGCAATCGATGGGGCGGCCGTGTTTCGCGGTGTGCCCTTGCTCTGGCCGAGCGCCGCCGACATGCAGAGAAATCGTCTGGACTATGCGAGCGTGAACGGCGCCGCGCCGTCCACCCTGGCGGACATCGGGCGACGCCTGGGCGGCGAGGGGATACTCATCGGCAGGGCC
>WNFJ01176386.1_pt1 | contig 12233 bp, 7 predicted proteins | sample 5400461 | NCBI WGS metagenome assembly WNFJ01 (sample SAMN13153349, study PRJNA577476) | soil metagenome | isolation source: 115 cm saprolite on Douglas fir-dominated hillslope | place: USA:California | collected 2013-09-17
CGACGGCTTGACGCCACCGGGAGGAGTCGAAGCACCGAATACTGTCGCGCCCGGTTTTGGAGTTGCAGCCGGCGATGCACCTCCTCTCAAAAGCTTCACTCCAGGAGTGACCGTTGGCTTTGGAAGATTCGACGGAGTCGGATTTTCTCTGACAAACTTGGACCTAAGTTCGCTTTCGGTTTTTGTATCGATCCCTTTCCAGCCTTTATCAACGACCGGATTTGCATTCTTAATCGTCGCGACCGGGAGCTTGGTTGCAGTCGGATTCAGGGTTGTTCCGGGCCCGGTCACTTTCAGCACTCCGTTGCTAATGTTCGAACCGGGAGTCTTTCCATTTTGATAGTTGAGCGATACCTGCTTGATTTGGGCTCCGGTCTTCTGCTGGATCGTCGCGACCGATGGACCGAAATTGTTAATAACGTTTTTATTGTTAGTGATATTCGTGACGTTAACGGTATTCCTGATAATGGTCACGTTTTGGGTGGTCGGTAAAATGTAGCTGTTGTAGTTAGGTGCGGTAAAATGCGAGAAGGCGATGAAAAAATAGGCCCCGGGTCCTAGACCGTAAGCGTGGTCGGACCAACCACCGATTCCAATTCCTGGACCAAAGCCAGCTTCTGGCGGCAAGGGAGCCCAGCCACAATGTTCGGGCCCGGTGCGCCATGAAACCCAAGCCGGCGCCCATTCGGTGCCGGGGGCCCAGCACCAGCAATTCTCCTCATGAATCCATCGACCGTAATGAAAACAGGCCCACCCGAACGCATCATCCGAGTCCCAATACCAACCGCGATCCGTCCATATCCAGTGCCCGTTACAGTAGGGGCGCCAGCCATGCGGGACGCGCGGCCGAAATACGTGACCGTATTGGCCGCAGTCACACCAGTCGCCGAGTGGTGTGAGTTGATCATAAAAAACATCAAGGGAATCACTGCTCTCCGCCGTTTGGATCGCCGGACGCACGGTTGCCTGGGACGTCGAGCCTTCTATCGGGATAGCTAAAAATGCATGAGTCTCTCCGTCCTTGGTCGTGCCGCAACCACAGATCCATTCGTTTTCATTGATCCCGTAGGCGATGTCGAGCGAAGTAAAGCCGGCTTCGTCCAGATTGACCGCAAGTTGATCGAGCTCATAAAGCTGGTTGTTGGCGTAAAGGAACGCGCGTTTTTGATCGTCGCTATCGCTATCTCCCACCACATGGTTGGATCTATTCACCGCGCGCGCAAAACTCGCCTTGTCGAATCCAGAGAGGACGCCTAGGTCGTTGGGATTACCGTTGCTCCAGACGCAGGCATGCGTCGGTCCATTCCCCGTATCGCTGTCTCCCACCACTAACGAATTTGTACGCTTGGAGATAGCAAGTGCTTCGCTGTTGCTACCCCCCAATGTACCAAGATCTTTGAGTTGGCCGTTGCTCCATTGAAAGGCGTGAAAAATACCGTTGCCGGAATCGAATCGCCCGACCACGATTCCATTGTCACTAATTCCATATGCAGTCTCGAATGCGTCGGCCGCCTCGTTCGTGCCGATACCGAGATCTTGCAGTTTTCCTGAATAAAGAAAGGGGCGGTGGGCAGCACTACTGGTCGCGCTATCGCCAACGATCTGGTTGTTATCATTAATCCCGAATGCTTCACTGGTAGAACCGCCATCGAAAGTCCCGAGTGAAATTATCCCGCTCTTATCAGTATAACTGAAGGCTTGGAGATTGCCGTTACTGTCCTGGCTGTAGCCTGCGATAGCGCCGCTATCATTGATTGCGCAGGCCGCTTTCAGTTTTCCTCCGAGTGATCCGATCTCTCCAATTTTTCCGCTGGGATAAACGTAGAGAAACGTTTTGTAGTCTTCGCCTTGAAAACTATATCCAACGACCTGACCGTTTTCATTTAGACCCAAGGCCGAACTGGTTGATCCAGTGGTAGTCGGGATATGAATAATCTTGTATTTGGTTTGGGCAAAGGCGCCTGACACCGATAAGCAAAAAACCAGCTGAAATTGTACTAAACGAGCAAGTGAAAATTCAGCGATAGACGACCGAGCGATCCGCCGCCGAGTAGCGGCGAAAAAATTGCATACGGGTCGGGTGAATGCCTTCATAATGGAGGGCCCCCTGTTTCTCAGAATTATAGTCTACTCACAAGTCTAAAACGTGTACCAACCTGGTGAAACAGTGGTGATTGGTGGAGCCGACGCGAAGTGCTGGTCAGGCCACTAACTGATACCGGATACCCCTGGCGGCGATTGCGATAGCGTGCCGGACACGCTTTTTGAACTGGTGTTCTCTCTTTGGAATCGCTAGTCCTGAGCCGTTTCAATCAGGCTTGCGTGAAAACCGCCGGTGGCTCCTTGCTCTTGTTTGTATCGATAGCTTCTGTGACGTTCGGAAGCGCTTTCGCGGATTCGACCGATGACGCGTTGAACCAGTTTTATTCTGTGATCGGGACGACTAATCTCACCTCTGACGTTCCTCAGGCTAGTGCCAAGCAGCGCCCAACACAAAGTGCAGGAAAGGTTCACCGAAGGGCAAACGTCCAAAAAGATAATGATGTCTCAGATCTTTCCGGTCAGATCGCCGCAGCAAACGGAGATTCACTTTTCCTTTATCACCCATCCGCCGCCGTCACGAAGAAAGTGCAAGCCAGTTTTCTCTCACGAATCGACCAGCAACCAGACGACAGCTCAAAATTGCTGGTTCAAAACGATGCGTCCGATATTGCTGCCGCCGAGGCACGTTTTGACGCCCTCTTTTACCGTTACGGTTTTTCCAGCCGAAATGTGTCGGATACCTATGCCGGCTACGTGCTTAACTTGTGGGAGATTGTCAACGATCAGGATGCTTCGGTCCATCCCACGGGCATCATGCAGTTCCGCGCACAAGTTAGCAAGACCAGTGCACTGGCGAGCGGTAATTCATTCTGGAAATCCGATGCGCGGAAGCAATATGCCTCCGAGAGCTTTAAGCTCCTGGGCATTATTTTGCTCGACAAGCTGGAAACTCGGAAGGCCGCTAACAATTCTGCTGGTATTGAAAGAGAACGAAACGTCCTCTACCAAGAGGGTCTGAATACAATGAAGACCGATTTGAAAAAAATCCAGCTGACCGACGCAGGATTCAAAAATATCTGAACGCAGAAAACTCCGCGAAATTCTGCCGGGTTTTCCGGAGCAGCCCCCAAGTTTGCTACAGCGGGTGGTACTGCTCTTATGATTCCTTTTGTTTTTCGGAATGGCTCACCGTTTGCCCATTGCAGGCCGCTAATATCGCAAAGAAGCCGTTGGGCGGAAAAAGCATCGTCACTAATCGCAGAACGGTGAAATTAAGGTTGAAATCCTAGTCACAACCTCAAGCAGAGCCGGTCACCAGAAAAGTTCGTCTCGGTGGCCGGCCTCTTTTCCTTATGCTCGGAGAATCCTTGCAAGTCGGCGATGGCCCAAGCGTCAAGATGATAGAATCAGAAAGCTAACTTTGGCCGACTATTTTATGGCAACGTTGGCGGTTGGTATCACGATCGGCTTCCCGATCTGGCACTGGATATCCGAAATGCTCTGAAACCGTTCCAAGCTGCTGTTGAAGCCGGGAGAAGGCACAGCAGATTACGCCAAGATTGCCGGACTTTGCAGCTCCAAGCCCGCAATTTGTCCAGTGGAGCGCCTTTGGATGCCGGAATACTGCCAGCTTATTGACTTTCAGTGCTCCGCTGGCTGCGTGCTCAGCCCGATCGAGCGTCGGAATTATACTCGGAGAGAAAGAGCGTGAACGGGACTCCCGAAGGGGGGCAACCTTTAGCGATGTATCGATCAACGAAGGCTTTTGCTTCTTCGAAACTCGTGAAAACGGTTCCACCGTAGATCTCATTCTTGGCCGACATATAAAATTGTGCATTCCAGAGTTTCACGTCTTCGTCCAAGTGGATCATTGACGGAGCACAACCGACAAAACAGATCATCGCTTCGATTTCAGGAGAGCAATCGATCTTGGTTCGTGTTTTCTCTCGATTAGGCCAATCGTTTATCCAGGTTTCAAAATCGCACCCTTTCGGGGCGCCGTCCTCGGCGAGGGTAAAGTAACGATCGTTTACGTGCGCGGATTCGACCATCCAATTTATCAGAGCCCAATTTGCTTTCTCTGCGACCGTGAAAATTTGTTGTTCTCCTTCAACTGGCTCAACAACTAGCGAATAGTCTCCGTCCGCCCCTTGGTGGATATCGGCGCGATCAATGAAAAGCTTGAAGTCGGGTCGGTTGAACGACCGGCCTACTTGTTGCACTTCTTCGAAAGTCATAAGCCAACGAATGCCAAGCGTAGCCTAATTCATCTGCAAGTAGCTTGTGCTCCGCCTGCGTATCGACCAACCTTAATTCCATTGGTTGCAAGTTTCGCCTTTCAAGCGGTCCATTGGGCTTGTTCATCGGCGAGCGTGACGGTCCCATCATGTAGACTTTGGGTGTCTTAGTCGTCTCTTTTGATGACAGCGCTGCTTCGGATTGAGGCAGCTGAGCGTCTGAAGGGATTCGGTGTTTTGTTCGTGCGCATGGGCGAATGCTGACGATAAAAGGATCGCAGATAACCCAAGAATCGCCGCAGCAAACATGCGTCTACGCAACGATTGGTAGGGACGCGCTCCGGCGCGTCCGCGGACCGGCCGGGAGCCGGTCCCTACCGCGGACCGGTCTCAAGCCACCACCCGCAGTCCGCGATTCAATGGTAAGATCGCCTGACGCCGCGCTTCGGCTCCGGCGTTAATGTCGCGCTCGATCACCCGACTGCTATCCATCGCGTCGATGAGCGCCCGGGCTGGGATCGCGAGCACATCCGTATCCTGGTCCGCTATCACCCGAACTGGGCTCAGGCCGCCGGCCAGCATCTCCTGCAGCACCATGAGCTGACCAGGCGTTACCAACTCGAGTCGGACCTCGCTCTCGCCGACGGCGACCATCGCCGCCAACTGGCCTACGACCACGAGAAGTGCTTCAGTCGCGGGCATGCCCGCCGCAAGCAACAAATCCCCGCGACGGTAACGACGGAACGCGCTTGCGCTTGCGAGTTGCGGGAGAGCGTCCGCATCGCGATGAAAAGCGTCTCCCTGCTCCAGCATCTGCAGGCGGGCTGCGACATCGGGCGCAGGCGACTGATCCAGACGGAGGCCGCGGCGTTGGGCGACATACCAGAACCGGCTAAGGAACTCATCACAAGGACCGGCCAGCATTCCCGGGTTCGCCACGGAGAGGACTACATTGTACTTAACGGCGCCATCACCGATGCCGGTAACCAAACATTTGACTCCATCGGGCGTCGCCAAATCGGGTACGGCACGCCCAGCCTCGATCACCGCGTCCCGAACGCGTTCAGGCGGGATATCAGCCGCAACCGTAAGCGGCACGGTGAGCGATGCCCTTTCCTTCGCCTTTGCCGCGATCGTCAGGCTGCCTTTAGCCAGCGTGCTATTCGCTACCACCACTCGGTCGCCGTTGGCCGTCACCAACGTAACGGTACGCCAATCCATCTCGACGACCTCCGCGGGTTTGCCCTCAACCATGATCCAGTCGCCGATGTTGAACTTATGGGCCGACAGCAGCGCCATGCCGGACAGCAGATTGCCGAGAAACTCTTGCAGCGCGAAGGCGAGCGCGATGGAGCCGACACCCATGGCCGCTAAGAGGCTCGCGAGATTGATCTTCCAGATGTTCGACACCACCACCGAGCCCCAGATCAGGGACAAACCGATCCGCACGATATCGAGGAGCAGTTTCGGCACACCCATCTGTTCTTCGACCAAGCTCATGAGCACGGCCTGGGCGATCCGGAGCAAAAGGTAGAGGCCAGTGAGCGCAAACGCTGTCTCGGTCAGCCGGACGGCATTGTCGTGGGCCGGAAGTCCAGCTAGCAGACGCAGGATCAGCCAAAGGGCGCCGGTAGGCAACAGCACATAGGCCACGTGGCGCAGGATGCTGGCGGTGGATGGAGCGCGAGCGTCGAGATGGCGGGCAAATTCCAGTATCGCGATTGTAAATGCGGGATAGCCCAAGACCAGGATCAAGGGCCAACTAGGCCAGTGCATGAGATCAGACATGGACGTTCACTCCGGCACACGGGCTATCGGTTGGATCTCGTTGCCTTGATTTTTGCGTGATTCTTGCGAGCCAGTGGGGGTGACCATTTCGGCGGCGGGCGGTATGACAGCGCGGCTCCAGGTCCTGATCGTCCCGAAGGCCACGGTTTCAATGGGCGCGCAGGGCTCGAACCCGTCCAGATTGGCGAGCAAGGCATAGGTGCTGTCGCTCAGGCGCACGCAGCCCCGCTCGGCCTCTTGTACAATGCGACGAGACACACTCAGCGGGCGACCCCAGATATCGTAGGCGCTATGACAGCGGCCGATCAGCAACACGTCGACCTCGCCGGAGGCAAGGCCGAAACGAAGGGAGACACTCCTCACCCAATCCTCTCCCAGGCGTTGCAAGGCTAGCGTCGCGGCACGCGCCCACGCGAGAGTGCGAGTGGCATGGTCCAACCGTGGCGAAGACAGGCCGCAGACGCCGATGTAGCTCTCGCCGAGCGAGCGCACCGGCTCGACTCCATGGCTGGCCGCCGCTCGGTTGAGCGCGTCCAGCAGCGTCTGGAGAATGGTAAGAACCTCCGCCGCGCCGTGTTTCACCGCTAGCAGGTCAAGCCCGTCAATCAGGACGAAGGCAACAGTGACATTGGGAACAGTTTCAGCTGTGAGCTCGGCACCGCTCCGCACGCGCTCGGCTACCCCGCTTGGATACATGCTGCGCAGTAGTTCGCCTTTCTCCTGTTCGGCTTCAGCCAGTCGCTGGTCACGTTGCTCAATCGCATCAGCCATCCCATTATAGCCGTGTGCCAGTTCGGCGAACTCGTCCTTGCCTTGAATCTCGATCCGCGAGGCGGTGGCACCGCGGCCGACGGCCTGCATACCGGCAACGACACGCCGCAGCGGGCGCATGAACAATCCAGCGGAGACCAACGCTAAGAAGGTGAGCGCAATCGCCGCGATACCGGCCGCGACGAGCAGTTCCTGTCTGAGTCGGATCGCGGGGGCGAAGGCCTCTGCCACGTCCTGCTTCGCGGCGATAGCCCAACGCAGACCTGCAACTTCCACTGGGCCATAGGAAGCGATTACCTCCGTGCCCCGATAATCCAGGAAGCGAGCTAAGCCCGTCCGATTATGGAAGGATCTCTCCACCGCCTCGGACCGCTCAGGCATGTAAAGGATGGTGGTGCCGAGTGTGCGAATCTGGTCGGCGATCGACCTTGACAATCCGTTTGCCTGCGCCTGTGCGAGAAACTTATCCGGGTTCTCGAGCATAAAACGCGACTGACTGCGCAGCAGTCGATCATCGCCGACCAGTTGCACTTCCCCGGTCTCCCCTTGACCAGTCGAGCGCCAGCCGTTGTTGTCGCTTAGAAGGCTATCGAGAGTCCGGATGTCGATCTGGGCGACGAACACGGCGATCGTCTGTCCATCGGCCACGATCGGCACTGCCGAGAACATCTGGGGCGCGAATGCCGACGGCGTGTAAGCCGTATAGTCCTCAATTACCGCTTTTCCGCCGTTCAGCGGATCAAGCGCGCGCCGCGCCGCCCGGGCAAAACCTGTTTGTGTGAAGGCGCCATGATACATGTTGCTGGCGAAATCGATCTCTTTCGCAACCGTGTAGACCACGTCACCGGTGGCCGCATCCATCAGGTTGATATCATAAAAGCCGACCGTCTCCGCCGCGCGCTTGAGCAGAGGGTGATAGCGGGCATGCACGCTGTCGTAACGGGAGCCACCCGACCCGGCCAGAAGCTCGGCTCTTTTGCCGTCGGGATTTGGGTTACGGGCAATGTAGTCGGCCTGCAGGCGCCTAGCGAAAGGGTCGGCCGGCATCAGGCCTTCCAATGGTGTATGGCTACCGGCGACTTTGTCCAAGCGCGGCAGGAATTTCTTATTGTACCACGCCTCCAGCGCAACTCGATCAGCTTCCTGGGCTGTCGGATTCAATCGGTTATCAGCGCCCATATCGCGAACGGCTGCTATGAATGCCTTGGCGGCTTCGACCGTTTCCGGCAACCCTCCGATTGCGGCGGTAAACCGGAGCTGATTGTTCACGTAACTCTCGACTCTCCGGCGCTTGATTTCGCGGTGCGCGGTTAACCGATCCTCAATTGATCGCCTCAGCGCCGCATTGCCAGCCCGGTAACCGATGATTGCGCCCGCCGCGAGGCAAGCCAAACCGGTCAGCAGTAGTATGAGAATGATCTTTGAACGGATCGAAAGCTGCCACATGGTGAAACTCCGAATTCGCGATCGCTACACGCGTTGGACGAGGAAGGACTCATTCAACCCTCTGGGATAGTTGGGAGCAGAGGCGACCATGCCCTGCGCCCGTATCATCGCGCCGAGGTCGCACCCTCTCGACGTTTCCAATTTGTACCGTAAGCCTTTGATCTGAGGCAAGCGCGTAATCACGGAAGGAGGTCGGACATCCGATGTCACGCTGCTCTTGCGATCGGAACTGCTTTCGCGGTCGCTGGCAGTTGCGTCTGTCGTTTAATTCAACCAGGTGTGCAAATTCCCTTGTGATCAACGAGGATTGAGCAAATGATTCGACATATGGCAACCCTGACAAAACAGGCGGCTTGTGAGGCGTGTACGTTCTGGAAGCATACCGAAGCTGATAAGGGAGAATGCCATCGCCACGCTCCTCAGGCGATCGTGTTCAACGTGGATGATAAGGTTAGGTTCGAATCGCGCTTCCCGGTAACAGCGGGCAGAGATTGGTGTGGCGATTTTTCGCGGAAGTGAGGGATCCCGGCCCCAGGGCATATTGGCCTCGCAGTCATTGAATTTTCGTTTGCTAGTGGGAGCAAACCTACTAGCTTAGCGCGGTGTTTTCAGATCCGGAAGCTGTCGTTAAGAAGCTTTGCCCTCTTTTTGTACGTCAGGCTGATGCCTTGCTCGATTTGCGCGAGTTCGCCTTGAAGCGGATTAGACCTGGCCTCTGTATCGATTGCTATTTTCGCCTGCAAGAAACTGCTGACTCTGGAGGGCAGGACGCCTTGTTTCCGTTGCGTTCCTGGCTGGAATCCAATATCGAAGTGGTGGCCAAGGATTCCGAGTCTCGAATCATCGAAAAGCTACCCTTGCAGCTGAATACAACCGATCTTGCAACGTATTGCAGTCGTTTAATGGACGATTTTCGAGAGGATCGGGCCTATTCTCTCTCGCTGGTCACTTTGGAATTTCAGTACAAAGAGGCAGCCTAGAGGTTTCGACCGGCTCGATCCGGGACGTATCGCTTTCAAAATCGGTTCATCTTCACCGCAAACCTGCCGATGGCGAACTGCGATCTGTGGTGGTCTCACGCGAGCAACTCCGCTCGAGCTTCCGGATCACGCAGAACCTTGAGACCTAAAGGGATCCGGCCAAGGCCTAGCAACGGCCGGACCGCTACCAACCGCTAAGCAAGAACATCGAGTTGTAGCGTCATCCTTTTTCCCGCGTAACTTTTGATTCTATGTTCCCCTTGCACTTGAATCACAAGGCAAGTCAACTGGGCTCAAGATTTTGGAACATTTAGATGCCTAAAACCCCCTATGCGCTCCGACAATCCCGCGTCGTTAACATTGACGACTTACGTTCCTTAGCTCGGCGCCGTCTGCCGAAGGTCGTATTCGACTACCTGGAAGGAGGCGCCGACGGCGAAGTCACGTTGCAGGAAAATTGCCGAGCATTTGGAGCGGTCACTTTCCGACCGCGTCAGGCAATACCGGTGTCCAAATGCGATTTGCGCACCCGGGTACTGGGTTTGGATATTTCTTTCCCTGCCCTTCTCGCTCCGGTGGGATACAGCCGCCTGATGCACCCGGGCGGAGAAGTGGCAGCCGCACGGGCGGCCGGAGCGGCCGGTACCGGATACATTCTTTCGACGATCTCCGGACACCGGTTGGAAGACGTCAAGGCGGGTTCTTCCGGGCCCGTGTGTTACCAGCTCTACCTGATCGGTGGCAGGGCGGCCGCCGAACCAGCTATTGAACGGGCGCGAGCCGCAGGTTTCTCGGCCCTGGTCATTACCGTCGACACCGCCGTATCCGGAATGCGCGAACGAGATTTCCACAACGGAATGAAAGAACTGCTGAGCGGTAGTCCTATTGACCAGATCCCGTTCCTGGCGCAGCTGCTCGCGCGTCCGGGATGGCTGGCCAGTTTTTTCCGCGACGGAGGTATTCCAAAGTTGCCTAATATTGTTATCCCTGATCAGGGACCGATGCCCCTCATTGACGTGAACGCGGCTCTCTCTCAGTCAGCATTCACTTGGCAAGACCTGAAGTGGATCCGAAACGTCTGGCCGGGCCCGATTGTTATCAAGGGAGTGCTTACCGGCGATGATGCGCGGCGATCCATCGATGAAGGTGTGACTGCAATCGTCGTCTCGAATCATGGTGGACGCCAACTCGACTCCGTTTCGCCAGCCTTACAAGTGCTGCCGGAGGTGCTAGCTGCTGTGAATGGCCGCATTGAGGTGCTGGTCGACGGCGGTGTTCGCCGCGGCAGCGACATCGTCAAGGCCGTCTGTCTCGGAGCTCGCGCAGTTCTGATCGGTCGCGCGTACGCGTACGGGCTTGGTGCTGCCGGAGGGCCGGGGGTAACACGAGCCCTGGAAATCTTGCGGGCCGATGTGGAACGCACCCTCAAACTACTCGGTTGCTCGTCCATCGCCGCGCTCGATCGCTCCTACGTAAATGTGCCCGCGAACTGGCGAACTAGCTAGCCGCCGGTCAGACTGGAAGACTGAGCTTAGCGGTACGACGGATAGGAAGAATCTCTGACCCTCTGGGTAACCCAGGGGTTGCAAATACACTATTCTTTGTTGTCCCGAACTTGCTCACCGATTCGTCGTACCATCGAACCGAACGAAAAACGATGACTACGACACCAATCATGGCAGACGTTATTTTCTCCAGCGTGACGGGATTGGCTGCTGCAATCCGGACGAGGCAGATTTCAGCGGCGGAAGTGCTGGAGGCGCATCTGGCGCAGATTGCCATACACAATCCTGGGCTCAACGCCGTCACCACTATCGATGCCGGCAAGGCAAAGGAACGGGCGCGTGCGGCGGATGCAGCACTGGCCCGCGATGAAGTCTGGGGACCGCTTCATGGCGTCCCTTTTACGCTGAAAGACGCCCATTCCACTGCAGGTATGCGCACGACCGTGGGATTTCCGCCGCTGGCTGGCCACGTACCGGCGGAAGACAGCACCGTGACGGCTCGCCTCAAGCAGGCCGGAGGTGTACTGATCGGCAAAACAAACGTGCCGGTGATGCTGGGCGATTATCAAACCAACAACCCGGTCTTTGGCCGGACCAATAACCCGTGGAATGTAGAACGCACCCCGGGCGGCTCCAGTGGCGGCGCGGCAGCAGCGCTCGCTTCCGGGATGACCCCGTTTGAGATTGGGACCGATCTGTCCAGCTCGATTCGACTGCCAGCACATTTTTGTGGCCTGTTTGGTCTTAAGCCGACTGAAAGACGGGTCTCGCTGGCTGGACTGATCCCCAATCCTCACGGCACACCCCGCAGTGTCCGCGCCATGAGCTGTATCGGGCCAATGACGCGCACGGTCGAGGATTTAGCCCTGCTTTTTGGGGTGATCGCAGGATCAGATGTACGCGATACCGAAGTGCAGCCTGTGCCGGTAGACGCCGTGCCAACACCCCCACTCAATCAGCTGCGGATCGCGTTTGCCCAAACGTTCCCGGGATTTCCAGCCGCCGCGGATGTTCGTGACGCGATCAATGAACTGGCGCAACAGCTTGATCGTTCTGGTGCCATGATTGAGGAAGCGACTCTGCCGGAGTTGGATTTCCATCAGGAACTGGCTGCCGCCGGTCAATTAATTGGCATGATGATTGGAGCGTTCCAGCAGGAAGAGCGGGAACAAGCAGCCACCCTTCCACAGTATCTGGAGGCGCTCCACCGGCGCGACGAGTCCATTATCGCCTGGGAACAATTTTTCCGGGCGTGGGACGCGCTGATTTGCCCGGCATCCATGATCACAGCATTTCCCCACTGTGAGCCAGGCGCGCCGCTGCGGGTCGATGGTCAGGATGTAAATTACTGGATGGTGAGCGCTCACGGCACTTTATTCAATTACACTGGTCATCCGGCAGTCGTGCTGCCGTTCAAGCTCGATCGTGATGGTCTACCGATCGGGGTGCAGTTAGTTGGAAAA
>WNFJ01407084.1_pt1 | contig 12233 bp, 19 predicted proteins | sample 5400461 | NCBI WGS metagenome assembly WNFJ01 (sample SAMN13153349, study PRJNA577476) | soil metagenome | isolation source: 115 cm saprolite on Douglas fir-dominated hillslope | place: USA:California | collected 2013-09-17
GGCGAGGTGGTGTCCGATCAGAACGGACTGCACGGCAGCGCGCTCAAGGCCAAGCGCGAGTTGCTCGGAATCAAGGCGAGCGGCGGCGCCGCGCCGGCCGCGCCCCCGCCCGGCCGAATGTAGGCGCATGCGATCGGAAATGCGGGAATGAACAGGTCATTCGAAATCGCCATGCGGTGGGCAGTGATGCTCGTTCTGAGCTGCGCGCAATGGGTGCCGGCCCACGCCGATGAACCGGATCCCGCATCGGTAGCGCGAGGTCAAAAGCTGTACGAGACGGCCGGCGGGGTCGGCTGCAAAGCCTGCCATGGGTCCTATGGCGAAGGGAAAATCGGCCCGACCAATCGCGGCGTCAACGAAGCGACGATCCGTGAGGCCCTGGCGAAGATCGGCGCCATGCAGTTCTTGAAGGAGCAACTGACCGACGGCGATATCCCGCAACTCGCGGCGTATACGGAGTGGATGGGCCGTCACATGCTGGTGCACGCGCTGCTCAAGCGCGGGCGCTTCATTCCCGAATCCGTGAGCGTGTATCCCGGCACCCTGGTCCAGCTGATCATCGAGAATACCGCCTCGGAGCCGAGCACGATCAACGGCGAACAGATCGTGGCGCATCCGCAAACCATCCCGCCACGGGACAGCGCGAGTCTCGAATGGACGGCGCCGCAGACCGAGGGCAAATTCACAGTCTCATGCGGCGATTGCAAGATCAGGGATGGGCTGTTGACCATCGAGGTCAGCAACACGGCCAAGCCCTACACCCCGCCGCCGCAGCCGAAAGTCGTGGCCAAGCCCTTAAAGGCGGACTGATCACGAAAGTAATCTCGCGATGACCGCAGCCGCCTTTGATAGCGAGACCGATCGACGCGCTTCGCGTTGGCGCTCCGGCGCTCTGGCGGGCCTGTGGGCTCTGCTGGCCGTCGCGCTGGCCTTGGCCTGGCTCGCGTTTCCCTATCTGCTCAACGGCCGCCGTCTGCTCGGCGATATCGGCTTTTCGCTGCAGGCCGAACGCATGAGCCGATCTGCCGCGGCCGCGCGCTTGCTGATTCGGTCCGCCGATGGTCCCGGCAAGGTCGACGTCGACGTCCTCTACGCCGCTCCGGAATACCTGGATTTGCTTGATCCCTCGGGCGCGGCGCGCAAGTACGAGCCTGGACGCTATCTCGTCTTCTTCCTCACGGAAACCGCCCATGTCGGTGCGCTGCCGGCGCAGCCGCCGCACGCGACCCTGCTGGTCGACGGACAGGAGGTGCGATCGGCTGACATCAGCGGTCCCGAAAACGTGCAGCATCATCGGGCCACGGTCGTCCGCTTCCGTCGAGATGAGATGCGGACGCTGGGGACTGCGAAACGGCTGGAGATTCGCGTGGAGTCCACGTGGAATCGCGGACGTTCTTCCGTGCGTTCGGCGTCCTGGGAATTGCCGATCGCCTTTCCGCCGAGCGCCTCGCCGCAAGGGCTGTGGAGTCTCGCGCTCGTCCTCTCGCTATCGGCCGGCCTTCTGTCGGCAGTGCTGACCCCATGCCTGCTCCAACTTGTCGTGGTCTATCTCGCCGCGCTCGCCGGTGTTGGCGACGAAGAACGGACAGGAACTCGCGATCCAAGGCGGATGCTGGTCTTTGCCCTGTCTTTTGTTCTCGGATTCACGACCGTCTATACGCTCGCGGGCGCGCTGATCGGTCATCTCGGTCACCAGTCGCAACTCCTGTTCGCGACCATCAATCGGCCGGCGGGAATCGTCTCCGGCGCGGCGATCATCCTGCTCGCGCTGTGGACTGCGCGCGGCTCGCAGGTATCGCTCGCATGCCGGCTACCGCCGCCCGGGCTGGTTGGTCGGTTCGACCGCCGAGGAGCGATCCGCGCGGCGGCCACGGCCGTCGCATTTTCGGTCGGCTGCATCACCTGTTTCGGCGGCGCGATCGTCGGCACCCTCTTGCTCTATGTGGGCTCGGTCGGCAGCGCTGCGATTGGCGCTGCGATCATGCTGACGTTCTCGGCCGGGCTCGCCGTTCCGTTCCTGGCGGCGTCGTTTGCGCTGACGCGCGCAACCAAATTCAGCGCTCAGCTGGCCGGCATCCGCCCGCGCGCCGCCTTTGCCGCCTCCGTGATCATGGCGGCCTTCGGGCTTGTCCTGATAACCGATAATTTTCACGCGCTCAGCGACTCGATTTATCCATACCTTCATCTTCCGGCCCAGCGGTAACGGTGTCGAACCGCGATCGCGAGACAGGGAGGCGGAAGATCGTCCTCCCTATTATTTTACCGTGAAGGAATGGTCTTTACGATAGCGCAACCGGCAAATGGCGGCTCAAGGGCCAAGCGGCAAGCGTACGCGCTCGGCCGCGCGATTTATATCCACAGGCCGCGGAGTACCGGCCTTTGAGGGTATCAAACCCTTCGGAATTGGGCTTATCTGCCCGTGCATCCCACCTTGCGGAGAGGCGTCATGCTTCGCTGGTTCCACGCCTTGATGCCCAAGGAAGAGCGTTTCTTCGAGCTGTTCGCCCGCCACTCGAAGGCCGTCGTGGCCGGCGCCGAGGCGTTGCGCGCCCTGCTCGATGGCGGCGAGGCCGTGCCGACGCATTACCGCACCGTGATGGACCGCGAGCACGACGCGGACGCCATCACGCGGGACGTGCTGATTGCGGTCCGGCGCACCTTCATCACGCCGTTCGATCGCGGCGACATCAAAGATCTCATCACGTCGATGGACAATGCCATCGACCAGATGCAGAAGACCGCGAAGGCGGTGATGCTGTTCAACATCCGCTCCTTCACGCCGCAAATGAAGGAGATGGGCGACGCCATCGTGAAGTGCGCCGTGCTGGTCGAGGAAGCGGTTCCGCTCCTGCGCTCGATCAGCAAGGAGGCCGGCCGCATCAGCTCGCTCACCGAGCAGATCACGCAGATCGAAGGCCGCGCCGACGACCTGCACGATCTCGGGCTCAGGGAGCTTTTCGAGGCGCAGGGGCCGAGCAATCCCATGGCTTTCATCACCGGCAACGAGGTCTACGACCACCTGGAAAAGGTGGTCGACCGGTTCGACGACGTTGCCAACGAGTTGCAAAGCGTCGTGATCGATCACGTCTGATCCGGCCGGAATTGCCCATATGGACGCTTCGCTCGGATTGCCGCTGCTGATCGCGCTCATCGGCGTCGCGCTGGCGTTCGACTTCCTCAATGGGCTGCATGACGCGGCGAACTCGATCGCGACGATCGTGTCGACGCGCGTGCTGCGGCCGCAATACGCCGTCGCGTGGGCGGCCTTCTTCAATTTCATCGCGTTCCTGTTCTTCGGGCTAAACGTCGCGCAGACGCTCGGTACCGGCATCATAGACGTCAGCGTCGTCGATCCGCGTGTCATCTTCGGGGCGCTGATGGGCGCCATCGTGTGGAACGTGGTGACCTGGCTGCTCGGGATTCCGTCGAGCAGCTCGCACGCGCTGATCGGAGGCCTTGTCGGCGCGGGTGTCACGAAAGCCGGGTTCGGCGCGGTGGTCTGGGGCGGCGTCGGCAAGACCGCCGCGGCCATCGTGCTGTCGCCTCTCGTCGGCTTCATTCTTGCGCTTTTTCTGATGCTGCTCGTGTCCTGGCTCTTCGTGCGGTCCACGCCGTTCGCGGTCGACCGCAATTTCCGCGTGATGCAGTTCATGTCGGCGTCGCTCTATTCGCTCGGCCACGGCGGCAACGACGCGCAGAAGACCATGGGCATCATCGCGGTCCTGCTCTACTCGCAAGGCTACATGGGCGGGACCTTCCATGTTCCGTTCTGGGTCGTGCTCGCGTGCCAGGCCGCCATGGGCCTCGGCACGCTTGCGGGCGGATGGCGCATCGTGAAGACCATGGGCTCTAAGATCACGCGCCTTGCGCCGGTGCAGGGCTTCTGCGCCGAGACGGGCGGTGCCATCACGCTGTTCATGGCGACCGAGCTCGGCATCCCGGTCTCGACCACCCACACCATCACCGGCGCGATCATGGGGGTGGGCGTGGCGCGCAAGGTGTCCGCCGTGCGCTGGGCCGTCGCCAACAACATCGTCATGGCCTGGATCATCACCATCCCGGCGTCCAGCCTCATCGCGGCCCTCGCCTATGCGCTGGTCGGAGTGTTCGGCTGACCGTCTGCCTCTTGCCCAAACGGGCTGGGCGGGCCATTCGTACGCGCATCGATTCGCAAACCTTCTCGATCGGATGGCGCCGACCTGCTTCCCTGCGATCATGCGGACCGTCGCGAGCCTGCTCGCGCTGCCGGCGCTCGCCTTGCCGGCGCTCGCCGACCTGAAACTGTGCAATCGGCTCAGCTACGTGGTCGAGACCGCGATCGGTGTCGACGAGGGAACCACGACGGCGACGCGCGGCTGGTTCCGCATCGATCCAGGTCAGTGCCGCGCGGTGCTGCAGGGCGCGGTGGACGCGCGGCATCTCTACGTGCATGCGCAGGCGCTGTCGGTCTACGGGCCGTCGCCGCTGCCGCAGGCCGGCCACGCCGACCTGTGCGTGGCGTCCGGCGATTTCGTCATTGCGGCCGCGCGCTACTGCCGTCCCGGCCAGCGCCCGGCCCGTTTCACCGAGATCAAGCCGGCGGATACCGCCGAGGGGCCGGTCGCGGTGCTCGCCGAGGACGCCGATTACAGCGACGAGCAGGCGCGGCTCGCCGGCATCCAGCGCCTGCTGGTGATGTCCGGCTACGACGCGAATCCGATCGACGGGGTGACCGATCCGAAGACGGAAGGCGCGTTGTCGCGCTTCCTCGCCGATCGCGGACTGCGGACGGAGGCATCGAGCGCCGCGAATTTCTTCGATGTGCTGATCGACGCGGCACAGAAGCCGGCCGGCATCGGCTTTTCCTGGTGCAACGACACGGCCTATCCGGTGATGGCCGCGCTTGGCATCGAGGAACGCGGCGCGATCGTCACCCGCGGCTGGTACCGGGTGGAAGCCGGCAAATGCCTGCGGCCCGATTTGCGCGCGCAATTGCGCCGGCTCTACAGCTTCGCGGAGGCGGTCGACGGGGAGGGCCGCGCGCTCAAGCGCGGCGACAGGCCGCTCGCGTGGGGCGGCGAAACCGTCCTATGTACGCGCGAGGTGAAGTTCGAGCTCGCCGACCATAAGGATTGTGTCGCGCGCGGCCTCATCGCCAGCGGCTTCACCGCAATCGACCTGACCGGACGTCCGAGCACGACGGTGCGGTTCAAAGAGTGAAATCATGTCCGACGCGTCCGTCGCCCCTTCCTTCGCCCATGTCGAGACCTGGGTATTCGATCTCGACAACACGCTCTATCCGCATCATCTCAATCTGTGGCAGCAGGTCGATGAGCGCATCCGCGACTACATCTCGACGTTCCTGAAGGTCGCCAAGGAAGACGCCTTCCGCATCCAGAAGGACTATTACAAGCGCTACGGCACCTCGATGCGCGGCCTGATGATCGAGCACGGCATGCATCCGGATGATTTTCTCGATTACGTTCATCGCATCGATCACTCGCCCATCGAGCCGAATCCGGCACTCGGCGCCGCGCTCGAGCGCCTCGCCGGCCGCAAGCTCATCCTCACGAACGGCACGCGCAAGCACGCGGACGCTGTGATGCGGCGACTCGCCGTGCACGAGCATTTCGAGGACGTGTTCGACATCGTCGCGGCCGAGCTTGCGCCGAAGCCGATGGCGCAGACCTACGATCGCTTCCTCGCACGCCACGGCGTCGACCCGCGCAAGGCCGCGATGTTCGAGGACCTGGCGCGCAACCTCGCGATTCCGCACGCGCTCGGCATGACCACCGTGCTGGTGGTGCCGGAAAGGACCCGCGAAGTCTTTCGCGAAGGCTGGGAACTGGAAGGCCGCGAAGCGCCGCACATCCATCACGTGACCGACGATCTCGTCGGGTTCCTCGGAAAGATCGCGCCGGCGCGCTGAAGATCGCTGGTTCTACGATGAGCTGGCGCGAAATCGGGCGAGCGCTTTGACGTCAATGGCTTCGTAAGTTCACCGGCACGAGCAGCATTGCAGCAATCAAATCAAATGGTTCCGACATGTCAGGGCGCCCGGCCAGCTTGCATCGCCGGTGTCGTTGTCGTGATCGGAACAAGCTACGTTGAAGCGGCTTATCTTCATTGAGCGGGAGTAGGTCATTTCGTCTGGGCGTTTGCGGGCAACCAATGGCGGGATACGGCAACATCGTCTGGCCCAGAAGCTCTTATGAGCGCACCGTGCAGACGGGGATTGGTCGCGTGATCCGCGATCAATTGGATTCGCGAGAGCCTTTGCCCAAGGATCTTTGCGAGCTGCTGCACCAGCTCGAGCAATCGCGCGAGGAGCCGGCGCCGCCGCATTCCTGAGCGGGACCTTCCCTTCGTTTCAGATTCAGGTTCGGCTAAACGGGCGCGTCGCGTCGCGCGAACATCCCCCAGATCACCAGCACGATGATCGCGCCTACGGTCGCGCCGATCAGTCCGGCGCCCTGGTCGGGGCGGTACCAGCCGATGGCTTGCCCGAGATAGGTGGCGACACAAACGCCCCGGCGATGCCGAGAAGCGTGGTGAGCACGAACCCCGAGGGCTCGTTCGGTCCCGGGTGGATGAGCTTCGCAATAATGCCGGCGACAAACCCGATAATGATCAGCCACAGGATATGCATGCGGAACTCCAATCGATGGCCCACCCGATAACCGCCATGGCGTGCAAAGGTTCGCGCATGCAAACGTCAGTGCGCTCGTCACTTCTGTTGCGCCGCCATCGCGCGTGAGTGACGCCGGGCCCAGTAAGCGCCGAGCGCCGCCGCGATCGCCGGCAGCACCACCACGGCCAGCGAGACCATCAGGCTGCCCATGGCATCGAGTTCCATGGGCGCCGCGTTGATCCGGCCCATCATCGACAGCGTCAGCACCAGCGCGGCCGCCGCCAGCCATCGGAGCGAGCGGTATCTGCGGCGGGGGTCGGAGAAACCGCTCAGTCGCGTCACGATCGTGTAGGCCGCGACGAATACGGCGACGACGACCAGCCACCATGTCCACCAGGCGAATGCCGATTCGGTGCGCGGCATGCCGAGAACGAAAAAATCCCTCCATGCCACCGCGGGATCGACCGCGGTATGGCGGAGCACCGTCTGCGCCGCGGATCCGAACATCGCCCCGACGCTCAGCGCGCCGCAGATGAGGAGACTGTCGGGAATCGCGCCTGCAACGCGGAGCGGCGCGTCTTGCGTTCGTTGAACCGGACTCCATGCCGCCGGGACCGGCGCGGGGCGATCTGACTGCATACGGGCGAAACCGCCGGGGTGATCTCGCCCTGTTCAATCATTCAGGCGTGCGTCGGTTCCTTTTGCCGCGCTTCGTCTGCAGCTTATGGACGCTCGCCGTCTGGCCGGCGCTCTGCCGCAGCGCCGCCTTGAGGTCGGTCGGCCGGTTGTGCTTGCGCAGCAGGTCCCGGAACGCCTCGTCGGCCAGCTCCTGAAAATCCATCATCCGGTCGCGCGCGAGGAGATCGAGCGCGTTCCACGTCTCGTTGTCGAACTGGACGCGCTTGCCGGGCATGGTGGCTCAGGGTTGCGAGGAAAGATCCTAGATGCAGGCTGGATACAAGGCGGCGAGCTCCCGGCCGCGCAGGAATATGGGCTTGCGGGTGAGGCCGCCGTGCCGCGCGATCCAGGTGCGGACGGGCGCCGGATAGGTCGAGACGACGATGCGGGTCAGCTCGCCGGCGGCAAATTCCCGGCCCGCGCGATTGACGAGCCGCGCGGCGTGAAAGCCCAGGACGGCGCGCCGCGTGACGCAGATCCGATCGGCCGGAACCGTGCTCAGCAGGAGCGTGCAGGCGGAGTAACACGGCCCGTCGATGACCACCCGTTCGCCGGATTTTTTCACCAGGGAGAACAGGTTGAGATACGACGTCACCTCGCCCCCCGGGCTCGCCAGGATCCGCAAGTCCGCGGACGCGGGCGCCAGCGTGCCGAGGAGAAAAACGGCGGCGAAGAAGGCGCGGCGCACCACATTTACCTCCCGGGCAAGACGGCAACTCAACGCGGAGCAGGGGCGTCTGTTCCGGCTCCCTTGAATTCCGGCCGCCGCTGCCTCCATTTTAGGGCCGCGATGAACGAAGAGCTGACGCAAAAGATCGTCGTATGGGCCGCGGAGATCGCGAAGCATGCGGCGCGGCTGTCCTCCCGCGAGGCGCGCGAGGCCTATCTGGCCGAGCGTCGCCGCGAACTGGCGGCCGGCGCCGTGGCGGCAGGGGCGCCCCGTCGCGAGGCCGATCTTCTTGCCGACGCCTGCGTGAGCGCTGCGCGCCGGCTGATGACGGAGTTGCTGGCGCAGCGCGCCGGCGTGCCGCAAGGGCGGGCGTAGCAGCTTTTCCGCGCATCAGCCCTCGCCGGGTTTGGGTTTGCGATCGCGCAGGGCTTCGCGAAAATTCACCAGGTTGCCCGGGGTCGTCTCCTGGCGCGCCTGTGCCTGCACCCGTGCCACCGCCCGGCTGAGATCGGCCAGCTGATAGGGCTTGCGCAGCACCACGAATTCGCTCGCCGCTTCTTGCGCCGCGTTGCTGTAGCCGGTCGCGAGCACGACCGGCATGTTCGCATGGCGCTTGCGGATTTCGCGGGCGAGGCCGAGCCCGTTCATCGTCCCCGCCATGACGATGTCGCTCAGCACGATGTCGAATTGCCCCTGGTCGACAGCCTGCAAGGCCGCGCGCGCGTCGCTCACCGCCTCGACGCGGTATCCGAGCTGCTCGAGCAGCGCCCTGCTCACCTGCAGGACCTCGGGATTGTCCTCCACCAGCAGCGCCTTGCCCGGCGTCGTCCGCTCGGCGCGCTGATCGGCGGCCGTCCCGGCAGGCTTCGGGCGTGCACGCGGCAGGTAGATCGTCACGCGCGTACCTTTGCCCACCTCGCTCGCGACCATGACGGTGCCGCCCGACTGATGCGCGAACCCGTGCACCTGTGAGAGGCCGAGCCCGGTCCCCTTGTCGGTCCCTTTCGTGGTGAAGAACGGATCGAACACGCGCGGAAGAATGTCTTCGGGAATGCCGCCGCCCGTGTCCGCGACCGTGAGCGCGACGAATTCGCCCTCGATCCCGCCTGGGAGCTCGCCGGCGCCGACCTGGACGTTCTCGGCGGCGAGCGTGATGACGCCGCCTTGCGGCATCGCATCGCGCGAATTGAGCACGAGGTTGACGAGGGCGAGCTCGAGCTCGCTCGAATCGACTTCGACGGGCCACACATTCGGGGCGATGCTGGTCACCAGCCTTGCTGATCCGCCGATGGAAGACCCCAAGGTACGGATGGTCTCGGCGGCCTCCTGCAGGTTGATCACCACCGGGTTGAGGCTCTGACGCCGCGAGAAGGTGAGCAGCTGTCGCGTCAGCGCCTCGCCGCGCTGCGCCGCGAGCTCGATGGCCTCCGCGGAGCGCAGCGCCTTGGCGTCTTGATCGTTCGAATGTGGCCGCTCACCACCATCAGCAGGTTGTTGAAATCGTGCGCGACGCCGCCAGTCAGCTGGCCGAGCGCATCCATCTTCTGCGACTGGGCGAGCTGCGCCTGCGTGTGCTGCAGCTTCAACTGCGCCTCGCGGCGCTCTGTGACATCGCGCGTGACCTTCGCGAAGCCGACCAGTTCGCCGCGCTCGTCGCGGATCGCGTCGATGACGGCGTTGGCCCAGAACAGGGTGCCGTCCTTGCGGACTCGCCATCCTTCCGTCTCGAAGCGGCCTTGCTCCGCGGCGATCCGAAGGGATCGCGCCGGCGCGCCCGCCGAGCGATCGATGTCGGTGAAGAATTTGGCGAAGTGCTGGCCGATGATCTCGTCGGCCGTATACCCCTTGATGCGTTGCGCGCCTGCGTTCCAATTGGTGACGATGCCGTTGGGATCCAGCATGTAGATCGCATAGTCGATGACGCTGCTCACCAGCAGGCGGAACTGACGCTCGCTCTCGCGCAAAGCCTCCTGCGCCTGGCGCCGCTCGGTGATGTCGCGGGTGATCTTGGCGAAGCCCAACAGCTCGCCCGTTTCGATGCGGATCACGTCGATCACGGTGGCGGCCCAGAAGCGGCTTCCATCCTTGCGCACCCGCCAGCCTTCGGTTTCGTGGCGGCCTTCGCGCGTTGCGATGTCGAGCGCGCGTGCCGGCATTCCGGCCGCCCGATCCTCCTTCGTATGGAAGCGGCTGAAATGCTGGCCGACGATCTCGTCGGCCGTGTAGCCCTTGATGCGTTGCGCGCCCGGGTTCCAGTTGATCACGATGCCGCCGGGATCCAGCATGTAGATGGCATAGTCGAGGACGCCTTCCACGAGCAGCCGAAACTGGCGCTCGCTCTCATATAAGGCGCGCTGCGCCGCGCGGCGTTCGGTGATGTCGCGGGTGATCTCGGCAAAGCCGATGGACCTGCCGGAAGAATTTGCTGCCGTCCTTGCGGGCGCGCCACCCTTCGTGCTCGCAGGTTCCCTTGGATCTCGCTTGTGCGAGAATGCGCGCGGGCAGGCCGTCGGCCCGCTCTTGTCCCTCGAAAAACCCCGAGAAGTGCTCGCCGATGGCTTCTTCGGCGGCGTAACCGGTCGTGCGTTGTGCGCCCGCGTTCCAGCTGGTGACGAACCCGTCGGCGTCCAGCATGTAGATCGCGTAGTCGATCATCCGCTCGACGAGGAGCTGGAAGCGCTCGTCGCTCAGCGTCCTGGCGGGGTCGGGCGTCGTCGGCGGCATGGCGTCCCCGAAAGGGTTGCAGGGATGTCAAAGCAGTTTGGCTAGCGCATCTGCCTGTCGGGCCGTAAGATGCGGCGACAGAAGGCCATGGACCTCCGGCATGCTAGGCCCGTGGCGACGGTGTTTCAATCGCGTGGGTGGGACATGCGAGCAAATCTGAAGATTGGCGGCGCCGCCATGGGTGGTGCAGTGCTTTACCGGTTTTCCTCCGGCGGCGAACCGGAGAATGGCGACCGCAAGGGCCGGTCCGACGATCGGCTGCGCGCCGATCGCGACGATCTGCCCTACAAGGTCGAGCTGTGGGATGAGGGGAAGGCCGGGGTCGAGCAGGTGCTGGCGGTCACTGCGAACGGAAGCATCGGGTATGCGGCGTATTACGCGGCAACGCGCGAGTTTCCCGACCGCTACGTGACGCTGCGTCACAAGAACAGCATCGTCTCGCGGTGGAACGGGCCCGGCCATTAGCGCATGTCCCGGCGAAGTGGACACCGGTTCGCCGAAAAGGACATGCGCCAATGAATGAATCTAGAGCGTGTCCCGATTCCGCAGGGAACGGGACACGCTTTAGGACCACGGCCGTCCGTCAAGAGCGGCCGCCAGGTGGGAGCAACGGATGGCTCGCCACGATGAAGACGACGCCAAGGTGCTGCAGCTCGGCAGACCGGCTGCGCAGACCGAGAAGCTTCCCTACCGCGTCGAGCTTTGGACGGCCGCGAATGTCGAGACGTTGGAGCGGGTGCTGGCTCGGGCAGTCAACGCCCTGTTGGCGCGCGCCATTTTCAACGCGGCACGCACCGAGTACCCCGATCGCCGCATCACCCTGCGCCGGGGTTCGCGGATGATCGCGGATACGCACGGCGACTGACGGGTCGCGGGATGACGCCGGCATTGCGCCGGCGGCGTCTGACTGTCCGCTACCTGACGTAATTCGCCTGTACTTTGAGTTTCCCACTCCACAGCGTCCTGGCAAAGCGCCGCCTTCCGGCGCAGACTTGGGCTGGGATGCGACCTGGGGGGTAGCGCGTTGTCATGTCGATCACGCCGTTCCTGAAGAACCAGGCCTTCGCGCCCGAGGTCACCAGGGCCATGGGGATCGCCTTCGAGAAGGCGTGCGCGCGCCTGCGGCTCGCGCAGAACGACGCCGCGACCGAGGCGGTCGCCAAGAAGATCATTGCGCTCGCGCAGCAGGGCGAGCGCAATGCCGACGTGCTGTGCGAGCGGACGCTGAAGGAATTGGCATCGCGCGGCTGAGTGTCTTGCGGCCCTTACGCCTTCGCGTCGGCGGCGCGGAGCAGATCCCGCAGATCGAGCCGCTGGGTCACCATGGCGAGGTCGCCGTTCGGCGTGCGCGGCCATTGCTCCTTGGGCCGGTCCCAATAGAGCTCGAGGCCATTGTCATCCGGGTCGCGCAGATAGAGCGCCTCGCTCACGCCATGATCGCTCGCGCCTTCGAGCGGGATATTCGCCTCCATCAGCCGGCGCAGCGCATCCGCGAGCGCAGCGCGCGTCGGATAGAGGATCGCGACATGATAGAGGCCGGTGGTCCCCGGC
>WNFJ01641926.1_pt3 | contig 12233 bp, 8 predicted proteins | sample 5400461 | NCBI WGS metagenome assembly WNFJ01 (sample SAMN13153349, study PRJNA577476) | soil metagenome | isolation source: 115 cm saprolite on Douglas fir-dominated hillslope | place: USA:California | collected 2013-09-17
CGCTAATCTACGTCATTTCGCCGACGAAGGCCGTCGTCATGGATATCGGATCGACGAACAACACGAACACGAGAATTGAGGTCGCGGACCAGTAAGCAGCCAACCCGGGACTCGCAAGAACCCGGGCTACCAATTTCAATCCGAGAGGGTCGGCCCGCCTCGGCGGGTCGGCCTTGTTTTTTGCTCACAACGTGAATCGCATCCACCGTCTTTTCTTGCCAATTACGGTATTCACCTGAAGAAGCGCTAGGGTCGATTCTGCTGACCTATATTTTTCTGCGCCAGCGCTCTCCTTCTTCCATGGGAACGTTACATTGACCATCCGCCGTGGGGCGGAAGAAACGGCCGCATGAAAAAGGAATGGGGGAACGGAAATGATGCACTTTCAGGCTTTGAGATGGAGGGAGTTTGTGAATCGCGCAGATCCTGCCGATCCACGAACGGCGATGCAGACGCACGGTGGAACACGTCGAAAACGTCTCGGGCAGACTGGTTCGCTATGGCAGAGAGTAACCAAAGCGGCGACGGTCGAGCCCAGTTACCAACCTTCCGTGGAAAAGGTTTGCGCCGTAAAGGCGGCGTTCGCAACGGCTGGCTTCTCCGCCACCCGACAGGAAACAGGGAGCGTGATTCAGATCGTGCACGACAGCTTTTTGCAGCCGATCCTGGCAGGAATACGCACGGCTCCCGCGCCCAAGCGCACCAGACAGTTGCTCTACCGGGCTGATCCTTATCAGATCGATCTCCAGATCGAATTGCTGCCGGAGAGCAACCGGCTCGCCGTCACTGGGCAGTTGCTGGACGTTAGCCGTCCAGAGATGGTTGGCCGCGACGTGCAGGTCATGCTCTCGGATGGCCGCCAACATATAGTCAACAGCGTGACAAATCAGTTTGGCGAGTTTCGGGCTGAGATCGAAAATTCCGGTGATCTGGAGCTTTCCTTCCTTAGCCCCGGAAGAAAGCCCATCGTTGTATTGCTCCGAGGGGCGCTGGATCAATTGTCCGGAGCAAAAGAATAACCGGCAATCGCTTCGTCCAGTTTTGCTGCCACCGACTCGCCTGAGGCAGGTCGGGAAAATAATCACGCGATTTGGCGACAGCCTCAATTCCGTTTCGTGACGCGGGAAATGATAGAGCTAAAGTACTAAGGTCTTTACTCGATTGTTTCCGGCAAGCACAAATGCTACTCAATACAGACGTGAGGTAGCTGACGGCGTTTCCAGGCAACTGATCAACTGACCCAGCACCGGACCACGCACGGGAACCATCGCCGCGCCAGAGTAAGATGCCTCTTGCCGAAAGCTTGGATAAGGGTTTTCAAGCCGAATCAGCGCGCCGCCACACCTCAGCTTTACCCAGTCGAGGTCTGAGCGAGATCCCTTTGGACCACGAGCCCAATGGCAGAATGGAAAGGCGGCTGCCGATTATCGTCGTGGTGCGCCTCGCAAAGCCAGAAAGCGCAGGCACCGATGCAGAAGAGAAGACCTTCACCGATAACATTAGTCTACACGGCGCTCGCATATTCTCGCAGCGCACCTGGCAAGCTGACGAATTGGTGCGGGTGACTCCGCTAAACGAAAGAGCAGCTTGCGGGAAGGTGGTTTATTGTCAGCGGCTACGCGACGACCGCTGCAGCATCGGAGTGCAATTTCAAGACCGCTCTGTCGCGTGGCCCACTTTGCAGAGACATGACGGGTTGCTGCGATGACGGCCTCGGCGGCAGCGCCGCGTCGCCTGGCTCGACGCCCACTCCGCTGGCCCGCCCTGGTTTTTCCTATAGCATAACTGTTTCGGCATCGGTTACCTGTCCGAATGGCGTGCATCGGACGTACTATTGGAACCGGCGGGTCCTTCCGCCAAGCTAGCCTCAGGCTACGAGTTCCTCTTATCCGATAGCGTGGGAGGGTGCGATGGGCAAGTTTTCTCGAAGCTGGCAGCTCGTCAAGCAGAGCTTTGCCATTCTGCGTTCCGACAAACAATTGATGCTGTTTCCGGTGTTCTCCGCCGTTTCCTGCTTTATTGTCACGTCCATCATTGCCACTGGCGGCGCTTTTCTGCTCCTGCCGGCTAGGGCCGCGGCCCTGGCAGCCGGCGAGCCTTTCCATCCCAATCAGTCGCCTGCTTTCTTGCTCGGCATGTTCACTCTTTACGTTGCGAATTATTTCGTGATCGTGTTCTTCAACGTGGCCCTCGTCGGCGTAGCCAATAGCCGCTTGATGGGCGGCACATGGACCTTCCGCGATGGCCTGGAGCTCGCCTGGGAACGCAAGGGCACCATTCTGCAGTGGGCGCTCGTCGCCGCTACCGTCGGAGTCATCCTGCGTACTCTGGAAGAGCGCCTCGGTCTTATCGGCCGCATCATCATGAAGATCATCGGCATAGCTTGGGCGTTGGCCTGCTACTTCGTGGTTCCCGTCCTGGCTTTCGAAGGCCTTTCCCCCATCCAAGCTGTGAAGCGCTCCTCCAAGCTTTTCCGCGATACTTGGGGAGAAAAAGTCATTGGCGGCTTCAGCCTCAGCCTCGTTTCCACGGTCCTTATGCTGCCGGCCATCGGCATGGTGATCGTTGCCATGTTCCTGGGAGGGATCAACGGCCTGCTCTTCGGCCTGGCTTTGATGTTCCTTTATTTCCTGTTGCTCTCGGTTATGATGTCCGCCGTGGGAGGCATTTTCAACGCCGCGCTCTATCGTTACGCGTGCTTCAAACAGGTGCCCCCGGCTTTCTCCCAGGACCTGATCGCATCAGCCTGGGCGCCCAAGAGCTGACCGTTGGCTGTGAGGGGCGAACGATTGTTCGCCCCTACACCCTCTTTCTTAGGTGATGCTCTGTAACCGGGCGCGTCTTTCGTGCGTCCTTCAATTAAAGCGGGTGTTGGCCCACTTTATATGTTGCAAGTGTTCCGATGGGCGCGGGTGACTCAGGATCACCCGGCCCTTCGGGTCTGAATCACGTTGTTGCTTCGCTGCCTTGCTTTCCGTAGCCTAGTTCTCGGCATGAACGTTCCGCTCATCAGGAGAGGTCCGGGTTTCGCGAGAACCGCTCTATTTCTTTTAGCGTGCTTCGCGCTCCTCCCATTGGCCGTCCTCGCGCAAAATCCGCGCGGATCGTTACGAGGAATCGTGCAGGACGCCAGCGGCGCCGCCGTGCCCTCCGCAAGAATCGCGGTTCAGGCCGCCGATACTTCTCTCCAGCGCGAAGTCACCTCTAACGATCGCGGAGAATTTCGCATCGATGATCTTCTGCCTGGAACGTATCACCTCGTGGTGAACGCCAAGGGATTTGAGGAGGCTCGTTCCGACGTAAGGGTGGCTGGCAGCTCCGTCAGGGAAATGACTGTGCGGTTAAAACTCCAGCCGGTGCAGCAGAGCATCACATTGCAAACAGATGGCCCAGGCTCCATCACGACGCAACCGATCGATACTTCGAGCGCCGTGCACCAGACCATCATCACATCGCACGATCTCGACAGCATCCCACTGGCGAGTCGCAGCTTCGCGAACATCGCTTACCTTGCGCCGGGAACCGAGCCGCTCGAACCTTCTGATCCCACCAAGGCGCGCATTACAGCTGTTTCGACAGGCGGAAGCTCGGGTTTGAATAATGATCTGACCGTGGACGGCGCGGACAATACAGACGATTGGATCGGCGGCTTCCTGCAAAATTTTTCACCCGAAGCTATTGAGGAATTTGCGATACGCACGGCGCAAGAGGATGCAGATACAGGCCGCACCACAGCCGCCTCGGTCGTCATCACCACAAAGAGCGGCACAAACTCTTGGCACGGTTCTGGTGCTTTCTACGGCCGGGCCGCCGGACTGAATGCGCGCTTCCCGATCGACAACCCTGCGCCCAATCCCAAACAACCATTCTCCCGGCAAAACTACGTCGGCACACTCGGCGGACCAATCGTCAAGGATAAGTTGTGGTTTTTTTCTTCCCTCGAATACGTCCATGAAAATGCCAGCATCGCCTATAGCCAGCGTAGTCAGACCGAGTTCAGCGCGCTCGCGCAACTCGCCGCCGCCGGCAAAATCAATGATGGAATCCTGGGAGTCAATTCCATCGGCATCCCAACGAGTGTTCCGGTCCCCTTCCGCGACTATCCTGCGAATGCTCGTCTGGATTGGTATCAGTCGGTGAAATCACACTGGTTTCTCCGCGCTTCCATGGACACTTACCTCACACGCAACGCCATGGTGCAGCAAGCCGCGCTGCTCTCCACCGGCGCGACTTCGCACAGTAATTACTTCAGCTTCGCCGTCGGCGAGCAGTACACCTTTAATCCTTACTGGCTTGGCTCCTTCGTCTTCAACGCCAGCGGCCTGCACCTCACCGCCAAGCGCAATTCGCATCTAGGCTTCGCCCTCGATTTCCCATTTACTTCAACGCGTAGCACCGTCTCTGGCCTCGAAACTTTCGGGGACAATCAGTTCGTCACTCCAATCACTGCTTTTCCCGTCTTGCGCAACCAGGAAAAATATCAATTTCGCTACGACATGACGCATACCGAGAGTCGGCACACCACACGCTTCGGCGTTAATCTTATTCATGAGCCGATTCTCAGCGGCGCCCTCACCGCCACCGCCGAAACCGTTCTTTCTTATTCGAATGATCCAAGCTTCTACGCCGCCAATCCTTCCCTCTTTTATTTCAGCTCGACGTGCGCTCCTCCCGTCCCTCTCGGTGTCCGTTGCACTGCCACTCCCGCCGGTGACGGCAGCTTCTCGCAAGACGTCCAGCGTCTCGGAATGTACGCCCAGGACTCCTGGCGTATCACCCGAGAACTGACAATCAACTATGGCCTGCGCTACGACACTACGTTTGGTCTTTTCCTTGCTTCCGGCCACGACCAAAACGCAAACCCCGCCCTCGCCAGCAATGGAATTGTCCTCGGCATTCCACACGACTATCGCAAGGCTTTCGCACCGCGCTTGGGCCTGGCCTATGCTCCCGGCTTATCCGGGAATACGGTTTTGCGTGCCGGCGTTGGATTGTATTTCAACGATCTCGCGCAAAACGGCTGGGTCCAGGCCTTCAACGCCGTAAACAATTTCAACATCAAGAATGCTTCCGGCCCGGCTTCGCTGATCGACCCGAATTACCATACGCCCTACGCGTTGCACGCCACCGCTGGCATTCAGCACGCCTTCAGCGCCAACTGGATTCTCAGCGCGGACTACACTCTCCAGACCGGCATGCACGCCTACCGCCGTTACGGTTATCCGAGTAGCGTATCCATATTTCGCACCGACAATCGCTCCAGTTACAATGCCCTCGCGCTGCATCTTCAGGGCAACGTCTCCCACCGCCTGAATCTCGTGGCCAATTACACGCTCTCGAGAGCAAAAACATGGGGCTGCCAGATTGGCGAGCTTTTCGATTATGTGAACGGAGTTTGTGATCCCTTCAACGCCTTCGCTCCTGGCGATTATGGTCCTTCAGGAGAAGACGTACGCCATCGCTTCGTTATCGCTGGGACGCTTCACGCTCCCGCCGGCTTCGATGTCACCTTCTTATCGCAGAACGAAAGCGCCCGGCCCATCACGCTGACCACTCCGGTTGGCAATCGTGTGGTGATCGACGGCCTGAAAACTACGCTCGACGAATTCCGAGGCACGCCTTACCTGCAAACCGATTTGCGAGTGGGCCGCCCCATGAAGTTCCACGAGCGCTGGTCACTGACACCGTTCATCGAATTCTTCAACCTCTTCAATCGCAACAATCCGGGCAACAATTATGTTAGCAATATCAGCGCTCTGCCCGTTCCGGTAAACGATCCAGCGAACGTCACCGCGCTATGCCCTACTCCGGCCTGTTCTGTGCCCGTGACAAGCGGCAAGCAATTGCTTGTCCCTGCCGGGGGTCTGGGAGACTTCTTTGGCCCCGGCACCACCGTCGGCATCCCTTTCGCCGCCCAAGTCGGCGTCAAGCTATCGTTCTAAGTGGTTTTTTACTTTGCATGAGCGCCCGCCGCGGCGGGCTGGCCCCACCTCGGCTAGACCGATCACCTCCATTGCGGAGCGAATCAAGCCGTCTTCGTGCGTTTTAGGAATTGGAGTTTTTTACCACCAGCATTCCAGGCGGGCGGGTCACTTGCGGGGAAAGATTCGAGGGACGCTTCTTCAACGATGTCCAGCACTTCTTCCTGCGGAGGAGGCTCGTGCGGCTCAATCGTTTGCGGTGGTGACTCTTGCGGATGCTCTGGCATGGCAACATTAATTCTACTCCGGCTAGCCTCGGAAGTAATGTGTCCCGCCGCGTCAAACTGCTTCGTGACACGCTTGTTTGACCCAGCACAATCCAGGAGCCTAATATAGATTTTCACCAGCCCGAGTCACAAAACATGTTTGAGAACCTGACAGAGAAGCTGCAACGCACCTTCAAGAACCTGCGCGGCCAGGGCAAGCTCACCGATGAGCACCTGGACACGGCGCTCGCGGAAATTCGTGAAGCGCTACTCGAAGGCGACGTCAACGTTGGCGTGGCCGACGAACTCCTCGCCAACATCCGTACGAAAGCCATCGGCAGCGAAGTCATGCTGCAACTTTCACCCGATCAGCAAGTCGTCAAGGTTGTTCGCGACGAACTCGCCGCCATGCTCGGCAAGCACGCCAAGCCGCTCTTCGCTTCGCGCCCGCCCTCGGTTTGGATGATCGTCGGCTTGCAAGGTTCCGGCAAAACCACCACCACTGGAAAACTCGCCAAATGGCTTTCGCAGCACGGCCACCGTCCGCTCGTCGTTTCCACGTACGTCTACCGCCCTGCAGCGCGCGAACAGCTCGCCCAAGTCGCGAAAGCTGTCGGCACGGCGATCTGGCCCGGCGCAGGCACAGACAAGCCTCTCGAAATCGTCAAAGGCGCTACCAAGGAAGCAAAACTTTCTGCCAGCGACGTGATCCTAGTGGACACTGCCGGCCGCCTACACATTGACGATGATTTGATGAACGAGCTGGGCACGCTGAAAAAAGAGTTGCAGCCCAGCGAAATTCTTTTCATCGCCGATTCCATGATCGGTCAGGACGCCGTGCGCTCCGCTGGTGAATTCCACAAGCGCCTCGGCCTCACCGGCGTCATTCTCACCAAGCTGGACGGTGACGCGCGAGGCGGCGCCGCTTTGAGCATCGGCAAAGTCACTGGCGCGCCGGTAAAGTTCGTCGGCCTCGGCGAAAAGTACGACGCCCTCGAAGGCTTTTATCCGGAACGTATCGTGTCCCGCGTTCTCGGCATGGGCGACATCATGTCGCTCATCGAGCGCGCCGAACAGGCCGTCGACAAAAAAACTGCCGCCGAACTCGAACGCAAACTGCGCAAATCGGAGTTCACGCTCGAGGATTTCCGCGATCAGCTCAAGCAGGTCCGCAAAATGGGTCCTCTCGAGCAAATCGTGGACATGCTCCCCAAAATGGGTCCGCTGCAGAATCTTCCCAAGGACGCCAAAGTCGACGAAGGCCAGCTCACACGCGTCGAAGCCATCATCAACTCCATGACCAACCAGGAACGGCGCGACCACAACGTAATCGACGGCAAACGCCGCAAGCGTATCGCCAAAGGCAGCGGCACCACGGTTCAGGACGTCAACACCGTCCTCAAGCAATACCTGCAAATGCGCACTATGATGAAGCAGTACGGCGCTATGGCTGCCCGCACCAAAATGAAAGGCCTGGGAAAACTCGCGGGGCTAACGTGATTTTGTAGAATCGCCGCTTTAGCGGCGCGAACTTTGATCCTGGAAAACTAGATCGGCAACTTGGAGCGCCAGCTTCTCCGGCTCGAGGTCCGTGCGGTTACAAAGAATGATCACAGTCAGCCCGTCGCCTTCTGTGAACCGCTCAATCACCGTTCGAAAGCCCATGGTGCTTCCTGTATGCCACATGCGTTGGCGTCCTTGATAGGGATCGAGGAACCAACCGAAGCCGTAAGCAACGGGCTTGCCGGGATGCAGATTGTCGTCGTTGGGCTCGGCAGGCCAGCGGGGCTCGGAACCGTCGTTGAGTTTCACGGGCATTAACGCGGGCTGAAATTCTTTTTCGCTCAGCAAAGTATGATTGCGCAAGGCGTCGTTCCACTCGGCAAGGTCGTCTAAATTAGAATAGATGCCGCCATCGCCCAGGGTCGCGGAAGTCGCGCTCTGATCCGTCTCTTTCAGCACGCTGTTTTCTTTGGAGTGGCCGAAGGCGCGATTCGCGACTTCGTTTTTTCCTTTTTGAAAAACGATCGTGCGATTCATTTTCAGCGGCGCGAAAATCCTTTCCCTTAGAAATTCGCCGTATGATTTTCCCGAGGCTTTCGCGACGATCATTCCCAGAACGACGTATCCCGAATTGCTGTACGCCCAACTTGTTCCCGGCGCAAATTTCCCGTTTTTTTCTTCCTTCAGCAATTCCAAGACTTCCGCGTCTTGAATTTGCTTTTCAGGCGTCCACGTCGGTCCCTGCACTTTTTCGACGGCGTCCATCAAATCTTCGTAGTCGGGCAAGCCGGAAGTGTGATTCAACAGGTTGCGAATGGTGATCGTTTTTCCGTAGGCCGGAAAATTGGTAAAGATTTCCGCGAGCGATTCGTCGTAGCGAAGTTTGCCTTCATGCACGAGCAGCATGATAGACATCGCAGTGAATTGCTTGGTGAAGGAGGCGAGCCGGAAATTCGTCCTTGCGTCGATCTTTGCTTTCGAACGGAGATCGCGCACACCGTAACCTTCTACAAAGAGAGTCTTACCATCTTTGCGCACCAGCGCCGCCAGGCCGGGAGACTGGGTATCGGTGACGGTTCGAAAGAGTTCATTGAGTTTTTGCTGCGCGGGAAGGCCTGCCGTCGAGTTCATTTGCATTGGGAACGGAAAGCAGCACAATGCTGAACAGGCTGCGAAAAGCATGGTGTGACGAGAAAGCTTGTGAGACATACGCGCCCGAATTTTTGTCCTGGACATGTCCAGGAATGCTACCACGCGTTGCGTTGACGAGTTACAGCGCCTAGCCTAGGATGGCTCGACGCAAATTGTCGCGGGAGTAGCCCAAAGGTCAGCCGAAGGCGTGTTTGACCAAACCCCTCTGCACTCCGACCGGCGCTATGCGGTGCTGCTAAAGAAAATAGGCTTAGCGGAGCAGTAGATCGGGACCTTCTCTCCTGCGCTCCCGGGTCCTTCGTGGGTCGCGGTCGTTTATACTTACAAGGATGTAACTCGGACTTGGAAGTTCCGGGCCCGAAAACGCAGCGCAGGACTCTTCGAATGCAGCCGTATGACTTGATTGTGATTGGTTCCGGCCCCGGCGGGCAGCGCGCCGCGATTCAAGGCGCAAAGGCGGGGAAGCGCGTCGCCGTCGTCGAGAAGCAGACCTCCATCGGCGGCGCGTGCATCAATACCGGCACCATCCCCAGCAAGACCATGCGTGAAGCGGTGCTGCATCTCTCCGGGTTCTACGACAAGAATTTCTACGGAACCAACCACAGTAGCGAAGGCGAAGTATCGATGGCGGACCTGAACTTTCGCGTCCAGCACGTGGTGGAGAATGAAGTAGGAGTCGTTCAGGACCAGCTCAAGCGGAATGGAGTCGAACTCATTCACGGGACGGCGAAGTTTCTCGACACGAACCACATTCGCGTGGAGAACAGCAACAGTTTCGGAGAATTCGAAGCCAAGTTCGTGGTAATCGCCACGGGTACAAAGCCAGCCGACAATGCAAAGGTGCCTATCAATGGCCGCAATATCATCAACAGCGACCAAATCCTGAGCATGCCGAAGCTGCCGAAAACGTTGATTGTGGTGGGCGGTGGAGTGATCGGCGTGGAGTACGCGTGCATGTTCGCGACGCTGGGCGTGCGCGTAATTATCGTGGAAAAGCGCCCGCGCCTTCTGGAGTTTGCCGATACGGAAATGGTGGAGGCGCTGACTTACCACATGCGGGACCAGCGCGCCACGCTGCGGCTGAACGAAGAAGTGGAGAGCGTGGAGGAATTGCCCGACGGAAAAGTCGCCGCGAACCTGGTGAGCAAGAAACGCATCATTGCCGACGCGCTCCTTTATGCCGTCGGCCGTTCGGGAAATGTGGACGGATTGAATCTGTCTGCGGCGGGCGTCGAATCCGACGACCGCGGACGCATTAAGGTGGACGCGGATTACCGCACCGCGCAACCAAATATCTTTGCGGTCGGAGACGTGATCGGTTTTCCCAGCCTCGCGTCGGTCTCCATGGAACAGGGAAGGATCGCGGCGGCGCGGGCATTCAATCTGGACGTGCATACCGATCCCGCCGGCTATCCCTATGGCATTTACACGATTCCGCAGATATCCTTTATCGGGAAAACAGAGGAGCAGCTAACCGACGCGGACGTTCCCTATGAAGTTGGCGTGGCCTATTACCGGGAAATCGCGCGGGGGCAGATCAGCGGCCATACAGACGGCCGGCTAAAGCTACTGTTTCATCGCGAGACGCTTGAACTACTCGGCGTGCACATCTTCGGCGAAGACGCGGCTGAGCTTTTGCATATCGGGCAAGCTGTCTTCCTGCTGAAGGGCAAGATCACCTATTTCGTGAACACGGTCTTCAACTACCCGACCCTCGCGGAATGCTATAAAGCCGCCGCCTTCAATGGCCTAAACCGTCTCACCTGATTGGTCCGAAGTCGATCGGCGACGGAATACTGAATGAGGTGTCCCGCCTTGTAATTCCCACGCCCTTTTCATCGTATTCAGATAGAGAGGGTCCAAGTGTGCTTTCAAGGGTGGCTGCAGTGCCGTCAAATTTAGGCCCGACCGCCAAACGGTCGGTCGCGAATTCGCCGCTTGGGCCTGTCGGAATTCGGTAAAGTAACTGGAGAGTCTTTCCGCCTCATGCTGGCCGTTAGTGACAATTTAGCGGAGTGCCTCAGCGCCCTGCGCGCGCACAAGCTGCGCGCGTCGCTCACAATGCTCGGACTAACTATGGGTGTGGCCACCCTGATCACGGTTATGACCATCGTGCAGGGCGCGAACGTTTATGTTGAACAGAAGATCGCCAACCTGGGCACCAACGTTTTTCAGATCGCGCGAACGCCGTTCGCGGTGACCGACTTCAATATCATCATCAAAGCGCTGAAGTACAAGAAGATCGAGATGGACGACGTGCGCGCGGTAGCCGAGGGATGTCCCGCGTGCGAGGTGGTGGGTGCCACGGCCAGCGGCAGCGTGCATGCGAGATACGGTAACAAAGAGATGGCTGACGTGAGTTTCTCCGGCCAAACGGCGAACATGGCGGATATTGATACCCGCACGGTCCAGCTCGGCCGCTACTTCACTCCCACGGAAGCCGAACATCACACCAGCGTCTGCCTGATTGGCGACACACTGGTTCAACAGCTGTTTCCCGGTGTGGATCCCATCGGGAGGAGCATTCGCGCCGGGAACGACGAATTCATGGTGATCGGAGTCATGGACAAGATCGGCAGCGTCCTTGGGCAAGACCAAGACAACTTCATATTGGTCCCCCTGCCGGTCTTCCTCCGCATACAAGGCGCGCGCTCAAGCCTGACGATCAACGTCAAGACAAACACCGGTGAGTTTGAAAAGGCGCAGGATCAGGCAGACCTGATCCTGAGGGCGCGCCGGCACCTCAGCGGCAAAATGGAGGACGATTTCTTCATTGGCACGAAAGAAAGCTACATGGTCCTATGGCGCAGCATCAGCACGGCGTTTTTTGCCGTGTTCATCATGGTGAGCGCCATCTCGGTGGTGATCGGCGGGATCGTGATTATGAATGTCATGCTGGTGAGTGTGAGCCTGAGGCGAAGAGAGATCGGGGTGCGGCGCGCAGTGGGAGCGACGAAACGGGACATTCTGAGGCAGTTCATGGTGGAAAGCGTCATGCAGTGCATCGCCGGGGGTATCACGGGCATCTCTATGGGATTCCTGGTGGCACTGGCCCTGCGCACGTACACGCCCTTCCCGGCTTCCGTCCAAACGTGGGTCGCGGTTCTCGGAGTCATCCTGAGCTCCGTAGTAGGGCTGTTTTTTGGGATCTATCCAGCGGTGCGCGCATCGCAATTGGATCCTGTTGTTGCCTTGAGGTCTGACTAATGACCATCATGACGCTGGCGCAGGCCCGGGAAAATTTCCTTGCAGCCATGGAGACGCTACGCTCGTCCAAGGTGCGTTCCGCCTTAACCGTGCTGGGCATCGTCATCGGGGTGTCCTCGGTGATTTCCATGGCGGCGATCATTCAGGGCCTTAACAAGTTTGTGCAAGACAGAGTGGAGCGCCT